>Ga0066638_1000056_pt1 | contig 20176 bp, 20 predicted proteins | sample CryGeyCG2014_010_2_FD_59451 | JGI IMG/M metagenome (GOLD analysis project Ga0066638, IMG submission 59451) | Groundwater microbial communities from aquifer - Crystal Geyser CG09_land_8/20/14_0.10 | ecosystem: Environmental > Aquatic > Deep subsurface > Groundwater | place: USA: Utah: Grand...
TGTAATTAAAGGACCGGGTGTATACGTCATAATTCCTCTAGTCTTTTTTTCTACAACTTTTTTTACTAATTCAGGATGAGGACTTGCCAGGTGAACTATTCCATACAAATTCAATCCTTTTTCACTTAGTGAAACAGATGGAATATGTCTTGTTATTCCACTATCATCCCAACCAGAAATATTGTCTGTAAGTAAATTATTGGTAGGAAGATCTGTTTGTTTTAAAAATTGAGATTGAGTTAGATCAACTCCCATATCCGTCAAATATTTTTGATATTTTCTACTCCTACTATCGTCTCCAAAAAGTGCAAGAAGACTGACGTCTTCCAATCCTAATCTTTTTCCGTTTAGCGCAATTCCAGCTGCGGCTCCACCAAAATATTCTTTACCTGCGATTCTATCAACTGCAGCATATCCTACTGCTAAAAATTCTTTCATTTCATATATTTTACAATATATCATTATTATTGCAACAGATATAGATTGTCAAATCAAGCTGAACATCTGTTGACGATGAAATTATTTGTGATTATTTTTAAACATAGTTAAAAATAATAAGAGTGATTGTATAATCGAGTCATGGTCAAAGTAGCTCAAATGACTATACCTCCCGAATATGAACCTTTGTTGGCAAAAATCCTCGCCTGGTTTGATTCTTTAATAAGCTCACTTTTTCCTTAGGAAAGCAGGGATGTCAAATTCCGCAGAATCGTCGTCAATAAACTCTTCCTCATTTGTTTCTTCTAAATCGACTTTCTTGCCCTCCGAAGCCTTGGCGAAGGAGGGTTCCTTATCAATGTCTTCCGATTTTTTAAATCTAAACAACTTCAATCGATTATCATCAAATTTTGTCGCAATTATAGTTACTTTAATTTGATCCATCATTTTATCATCAATGACGGCGCCAAAAATAATATCAGCATCCGGATCAACTGACTTAGCAATGATTGAAGCGGCTTCATCTACCTCGGCCATTGTTAAATCCTGTCCACCTACCACGTTGAACAACACTCCCCGCGCTCCTTCAATTGAGATGTCCAAAAGCGGCGAAGAAATGGCTTGTTTGATCGCGGCAATTGCCCGCTTATCACCACTGCCGACTCCCACTCCCATCAAAGCCGTTCCTGACCCTTGCATAATCGTTCTAATATCGGCAAAATCAACATTAATCAAACCCGGAGTAGTAATTAGTTCGGCAATTCCCTTAACTCCTTGATGAAGGACCGCGTCAATTTTCTTAAAAGCTTCCAGAATCGGCGTTTTTTTATCAATAATATTTAAGATTCTTTGATTAGGAACGACGATTAAAGTATCCACCTTTTCTTTCAACTTCATAATGCCGTCATCGGCGCAAAATTTTCTCTTACTGCCTTCAAATTCAAACGGTTTGGTAACCACGGCAATTGTCAAGGCGCCACTTTCTTTAGCAATTTCAGCTATAACCGGGGATGCGCCCGTACCAGTCCCACCACCCTCACCGCAGGCTAAAAAAATCATGTCAGCTCCTGATAAATCTTCTTTTAGTCTCTCTTTTGATTCTTCAGCTGCCTGACGACCAACTTCCGGATCGCCACCAGAACCTAAACCCTTGGTTAAATTTTCACCAATCTGAATTTTTATAGTGGCTTTATTGTTAAGAAGAGCCTGAGCATCTGTATTAACAGCAATAAACTCAACACCATTAATTCCACCCTCCGCGACCATAAAAGACAGAGCGTTTCCGCCGCCGCCGCCAATACCAACGACTTTTATTCGCGCCGCCTGTCCAGCTCGGGGTTTTATAAGCATAATAAAAATTAAAAATTAAAAAGTTAAAAGTCAAAATTTAAATTCAAAATTAAAAAGTTTTTTAATTCTTTTGACTTTTTACTTTAACTTTTGCCTTTTGACTTCTAACTTTTAACTTTGCTTACGGAATAAACTGCTTAATAAAATTTTTTAAATTATTAACTGAATTTCCTAGTTTAAAATCCTTTAATATTTTACCAAAATTTTTAAAGTTATCTTTATCAACAAAACTATCTTTTTGTCCGTATAAAAGTAAGCCAACCGTCGTTGAATATTGAGGATCCATGATTTCGTCAACTAAGCCGGAAACTTTTTCCGGGAAACCTAATCTAATTGGTAAACCAACGACTCTTTTTCCCGTCTCCAACATTCCAATTGTTAATGCGCCGCCTCCGGTTATCACCAGACCCGAAGGAATTTGCTGACCTAATCCGCTTTTTTCAATTTCTTCAAAAATTAATTTAAAAATTTCCTCTAGTCGAGGAGCAACGATACCGTCGACTAAGGTTTTTAAAGATACCTCAGTTAGATTTTCTGGCAAATCAAGTTCATTTAAATTAATCTGAGAGGTTTTTTTCTTGCCGCTTAAACTTTTGCTTAAAAAAATCTTTATTTTCTCCGCTGAGTCAAGAGAAACTCGCAAGCCTACGGCAATATCATTGGAAATATGACGGGCTCCAATCGGGATTGAGGAGGAATAAGACAAAGCTCCATCAACATAGATTGATAAATCAATCTTTCCACCACCTATATCAACTAAAACTATTCCTAATTCTTTTTCCGTATTAGTCAATACGGCTTCGGCCGATGCCAATCCGGAAAAAACAAATCCTTGATTCTCGATTCCCAAATCACCTAAAATTCTTTCCTGGTTTTTTAAATTAGTAGAGGAGGCGGTAATGATATGGGTTTCGACTTCAAGTCGCACTCCACTCATCCCAATCGGATTTTTGATTCCTGACTGGCCATCAACAATATAATCACGGGGAATCACTTCAATGATTCTACGGGTCGAAGAAAGAGAGATTGCTTTGGCCGCTTCAATAACGCGGGCCACATCATCTTCGTTAATCTCTCCTTGAGGATTAGATACGGCAACGATTCCATGCGAGTTTAAGGAGGAAATATGTGGTCCGCCAACCGCCACATAAGCTCGATTAATTTTATGACCGACCATTCTTTCAGCTTTTTCGACACTATCTTCGACCGCCTCAGTCGCTTCTTTAATATCAACGACTAATCCTTTTCTCACCCCCCGGGCCGTAGTTGCATTAAAACCAATAATCTTTAGTTCGTTTATTTCAACAGATGCCATTCCCACAACTGTCGCAATCTTTGAACTACCTATGTCAATTCCGCAAATTAAATTGTCTACCATTGTTTTAAAACCCGTTAACGCGTTAACGGGTTAACAAGTTAACGAGTTAAAGATTAAAATGCTATAACTGGTTTATCGAATCTCAAATCAATTTTCTTAAATTCTTTCCCTTCGATTTTAAACTGCCTGATAATAAATTCTAATTGATAATCTTGTAACTCTTTTTCTTTTTTATTACTAAAAACTATTTTTTTATCATCGTTCAAATTAAATACTAACATATCTTGTCCTTTTATATCAATAGTCAATGGCATTAAATTTATTTGTCCTAATTTATCAATAAAAAATAACGTTTGCTGAATATCTTTATAATCAATCCAATCGCCGGTTTGAAAAGAGTTACTGTTTAATTTTTGATAATAGTTGATAATTGGTAAGGACGGTTGACCATCTTTTATTTTTGAAAGAATTCGTCCATCAGCCGATAGATTAAAAAAACCCTGATTGACAATTAAGGCGGCCATTGGATCGTAAAAATATACGGTTATTTTTAGAGTGACAGGCCAAACTTTATCTACGACCGCCGTCTTTAATAGCGAATTTTCCAGGATAATTTTTTTGGCGATTTTATCTTGATTGATGAAAATTAAATTTTTATTTATCAGTTCGTCTTTATTAGCTAATAAAAATTTTTTATCGGAGATTAGCTCAACTTTTTTTATCAGAAAAAATTGATTAATAAAAAATAGAATAGAAAAAAATAGTAAACAAAGAAGGGAAAAAAACAGAAAAAATTTAAGTTTATTTAAAAATTTCGTTAATAAGATATTTTGAGACATTTTTTTTATATCGTCCGGATAAATGTTTAAAATTATTTTGGTAATAATCTATTTTACCTATCATTTGATAAATTAAACGTAATAATTTTTCGCTTGGAGCAATCTGATGAAAGATTTCACCACAACCGGCTTTAGTAAAGATTTCCGCGTGATGTTGCTGTTCCCGTCCTGAGGACCAAGGTAGAGGGATAAATAAGGCCGGTTTTTTTAAAGCTAAAAGCTCAAAAAAAGTATTAGCGCCGGCCCGACCTACCACTAAATCCGTTACACTATAAACGTAACCAATTTGGTCATCAAAAAAATGCCTAACTAAGTGATATCGAGATTTTAACTTTTCTGGTAATTGATTTTTAATAACTAATAAGTCTTCATAATCGTGGTATTCTTTCGTATTTCCAACCTGATGTATAACAATGTAACAATTTAACAATGAAACAATTATCTTCTTTATATGAAGATTAATGCTGTGAGATCCGAGCGATCCACCGGTAACATAAATTACCGGACGGTCTTTTTTTATCTCAAAAGGTTTTTCTCCAGATATCTTAAAAATTGACGGTTTAACCGGATTGCCGGAAACATAGGTTTTATTTTTTGGAAAATTATTTTTTACTTCTTCAAAAGCCACAAAGATTTTTTTGGAAAAAAAACTAATTAAGCGATTGGCCAAACCGGGTTTGATTGTCTGTTCATGGGTAAAAATCGGAATCCGAAATACATAGGCCCAAAAGACGATTGGTAAGGCCAGATAACCGCCGAAGGACATCAGCAAGTCAGGACGTTGTTTGTTAATAATAAAAAAGGCTTGAACAAAACCTAAAGGAATTTTAACAATGCTGATTAATGAAGAAACCGATATGGCTCGGGTTAGTCGACCGGCCTCGATTGAAATAAAGGTAAGATTTTTTTTGTTAATTTCTTTATATTCCAATGACAAAGTTCGCTCTCGATCAAGTGGGTATTTCCGACCAACAAAAACTATATCGACTTCTTTTTTCGTTTTTTGTAATTCTTCAATCAAAGCCAAAGCCGGTGAGAGATGACCACCTGTTATTAGAAGTTTCATATGATAATTCAAATTATACTTTCACTCTCTTTTCTATGTTCAGCATTATTCCAATCAAAGCAAAAGAGATCAACAAATTCGAACCTCCATAGGAGAGAAATGGTAAAGGTACGCCGGTAATGGGAAAAAGGCCAACGATACCTGCCAAATTAATAATAAACTGGAGGTTAAAAAAAGCAAAGATGCCAATGGTCACTAATTTTGAAAGTCGGTCGGGCGCCAACCTTATTAAATGATAAATTTTGTAAATAAAAATAAAATAAAGACTGATCAAAACTAAACCGCCGATAAACCCATATTCTTCGCCGATAATGGCAAAGATTGAGTCCGTATGAGCTTCCGGTAAAAATAAATATTTTTGCCGGGATGCGCCAAATCCCCGGCCAAAAAGACCGCCGAAAGACAAGGAAATAAAGATCTGATTGATATGATAAGAAATTCCCAATGGATCAATGGCCGGATTAAAAAAAGCTAATAAGCGGTTAAAACGATAAGGAGATATCTTTACTAAAAAGTAAAAACTGGCTAATGCGCCTCCGAAAATAACAACAAAGTCCATCAAATTGGCTCCGGAAAAATAATAGACTGTCAAACTCAACAAAAAAACAATTATTGCCGTCCCCATGTCCGGCTGTAAAATAATTAAAAAAACTAAAAAACCGATTAAAGTAATAAAAGGTAAAAATCTTTTTTTTTCCTTATTGGTAAACCAGGAAGATAAATAAATTATTATTGAAAACTTGGCTAATTCGGTTGGTTGCAAAGTAAAAAAACCAAAATCAATCCAGCGTCTGGCACCACCGGCTTTAAAACCGACTCCGGGAATGAGAACTATCACGAGTAGAATAATGGTAAAAATCAGAGAAACAAATGAAAGAAAATAAAGTTTACGATAGTCAATAAAAGAAAAAATTACCATGATAACAAGACCAAGAAAAATCCAAACTACTTGTAATTTCAAATAACGTAGGCTGTCCCCAAATTGCCTGGAGCTATTGACGGCCGAAGCTTCAAAAATAAAAATTAAACCAACAACGGACAAGATTATGGGAATGGTTACTAGGGGTAAAAAAAATTTATTACGAATTAATAGTTTTTTAAACATTAAAACTATTTTATCATTTAATTACTTCATGAAAGCGATCATTAAACCGAAGATGACAAAGATGATCGAGACTAACCACAAGCGCATGACAATCTTTGGCTCCGGCCAACCCTTAGATTGAAGATAAAGATGAAAAGGCGCCACTGGCAAAATTTTTCTTTTAAAATATTTTTTTCCGATGATTTGGATAAATGAAGAGCCTATTTCTATTATAAAAACTCCTCCAATAATTGGCAACGCGAATGCCTTACCTAAGATTAAACCAATGACGGCAAAAGTGGCTCCAAATGATAACGATCCGGTGTCCCCCAAGAAAATTCTTGCCGGAAATATATTAAAGTATAAAAAGGCCATTAACCCACCCAACCAAGCGGCAATAAATAATGAGGTTGGCACGTCAAGAATCGAACGGGAAATTACCCAAAATCCCATTAAAGTAAAAATTAAAATTCCACTAGCTAAACCATCCAACCCATCAGTAATATTGACCGCATTGGCAAAAGCCATAATCACAAAAGTAGAAAACAAAATGTAAAAATAAGAAATGTTAAAAACACCAAAAAAAGGAATATGAATAATACCAATTTTAAGATTAAAAAATAGTAAATATGAAATTATCAAAGATAATATTAGCTCAATAATAAACTTGTGCCTGAATCTTAACCCAAAGAATTTAGTTTCTTTCCAAGAAACTATTTTTTTAAAATCATCCAAAAATCCCAAGATTCCAAATGACAGAAAAGTAAAAATAATAATCATTATTTCCATTGCTGCCGACGGATAGTTACTAAAAATATTTTTTTTGAAAATCGAGTACATAAAAATAAAAAAGAAGAAAACAAAAATTGTTGTCAATAAAACAAGAATTCCTCCACCAACCGGAGTCCCATTTTTTTTCTTATTAAATTTGTCAAAAATTGGAGTCGGTCTATTTAAAAAGTCCTTAGTTTTCTGTTGTTGTCGTTGAAACTTTAATTGATAAAGAAAGTTAATAAAAGGAACGATCAAAATAAAATTTAAAAGAAAAGAGGCGAATACGGCAAATAGATAAGTTGACATAATTGTTATCTGTCATCCCCGCGAAGGCGGAGATCCAGTCTATAATTTCATTAACTTAGGTATAAAAATCATCATCGCAATGATAGTGGCTCCAGTTGCATATATCAACATCGCTGTGGCTGAGACATCTTTACTGATTCTGATATCTTCTCTTATTTTTGTATCAATCGCGTCAGTTGTTGATTCAATCGCCGTATTAATTGTTTCGATTACTAAGCCAACCGTAATTAAAAAAATAATTATTAAAAATTCGGTGTAAGAAATTTTCAACCAAAAACTCAAACCTAATACTAACAGGGACAAAGACAGATGAATCCGGTAATTAGGTTGAGTTTTTAAAGACCAAACTAAACCATTAAAGGCATTTTTAAAAGAAATTGTGTGCTTTTTAAACATACATTGTAAAGGACTGTCCTTTTAAGGACAGTCCTTATTTAAAAATTTTAACTAAAGTTTTAGCCACTTTTTCCGAATCATGACGTAAAATACTCCGATATAAAATATCTGCGGTATTTTTTTCAATTTTTTTATCATCTATTAAACTTTTTTCAACTATTTTATAACCGTTTTTGTTTAAATTATTTTCAACTTTAACTTCATTAAAATGTTGATAACTGGCTAAAATATCAGAAGAAATATTACCATTATTAATCAAAACATAGTCTGGCTGACGTTCCAAATAAAGCTTCAAGTCTTTCAGATGGTCGGTCGCTTTATAACTCGTGGTTTGACCTGATTTAGTCATCAAATTCATAATATAAATAATCTTTGCTTTACTTTTTTTCATTGCCTCTTTAATCCCATTAACCAGAAGTACGGGAATGATACTCGTATATAAATCACCCGGCCCAATGACAATAAAATCGGAGTCTTCAATACTTTTTGTCGCCTTAGGATTAGCTTTTCCTTGAGGTTTTAAGTAAGCTTTCTTTATTCGCGATTTTTCCGTGTGATTTTCATCAATTAAACCTTCACCGGTTACTTTATTCCCATTCTCATATTCAGCTACCAAATGTAACTTATCATGAGTAACGGGAATGACTTTGCCCTTAGTCTTTAAAACATAAGAGACTGTTTCAATTGCCTCGTCATAAGAATTACTTACTTTTTCTAAAGCTGCCAAAAAAATATTACCAAAGTTATGTCCTTCCAAATCACCTTTTTCAAAACGATAAAGAAACAGTTTTCTCCAAAGAATTGGCGCATCAGATAATGCCACTAAGCATTGCCTTAAGTCACCTGGTGGTAAAATTCCCAACTGATCACGAAGTCTACCGGTTGAACCACCGGAATCCATCATTGAAACCACGACTGATAAATCTAATGGATAGTTTTTTAATCCTGATAGAACCACAAATGTTCCCGTTCCTCCGCCAATGACAGTGACTTTTTTCATATCTTTAAATTAATTTTCTCGTCTCCATTAGCTAAATAAGTTTTATCGTCAACATCATATCTTACTACTTCTCCGGGTGAAATCCAGGTTTTTTTACCAATTTTTACTCCTGGCAAGATCGTTGCGTTAACGCCTATTTTAGAAAGATTTCCAACAATCGTCCCTAATTTATTCATATTGGTATCTACCTTTTCCTCGTTGACTAAAGAAGAAATTTTTTCTCCGTTAAATCTCAAGTTTCCTGTCACGGCTTGGGCTCCAAACATGACGTCACTATCCAAAACCGAGTCACCAATATAATTGCGGTGTAAAAAAACATTGTTGCCAATGTATGATCGAGCCACTTCGGTATATGATCCAATCAAACAATCCTGACCGATCTGGCTTTCCCTGACCATAGAATAATCACCAATCACACTATTGTCATCGATAAAAGTCGGGCCAACTATTTTACAAAAATCACCAATCTTAACATTCTCGCCAATGACAACCGGGCCAACTATGATAGCTTTTTTAGAAACTATTGCGGTTGTTGGAAACTTACTTTCTTTTACTGTTAATAAGAAATTTTTCATCATCATCAAAACCTGCCAAGGATATTTAAGACCATACCAGTATGAATCATAAAGAAAATATGATTGTTTTAAATCGTCAGACAATAATTTATTGACTGCTAATTCATAAAAATTATCGTTCTTTGTTTTTATCTGGGAAAAATGATTTAACAAAATATTAATATCGGCAAAATAATCAAAGACTAATTTAACAATTGAGGAAGGTAATTTATCTTTAGTTGGTTTCTCTATTACTTCTATCACCTTTTTATTATCAGCAAATTTGAAATAACCACCGGGAAAATATTCATTAAATTTTTTACCCATTAGAATTAATTTATTTTCTTGGTTAATCAATAAATTTAATTTTGAAATTATGGAATAATCAATCAAATCACTACCGTTAACAATCAAGACTTCACTTTTAATATGATTTTTTGCGGAAAAAATCGCGCCAGCCATCCCGGTATAATCTTCTTTTTGAACTAAAACCTGAACTGACTTAATGTTGACATTATCTATCAATCTTTTAACTGTCGTTGCATTACTCTTATTGGCCACAACCGTTACCAGCTCGCCATACTTTAATAATTCCTCTATCTGAAAAAGAATTAAGGGTTTACCCAAAAAACTAAAGAAAAGTTTATTTTCCAGCGGCCAAAATCGCGTGCTATCTCCTCCAGCTAAAAGTAATATGTTTTTTATCTTTCTCATAAGCTTATTTTATCAAATTAAACTTTCTTAATGTCTCCCCCCAACTTTTTTACTTTCTCCACAAAATCTTCATAGCCTCTCTCTAAAATTGAGGTGCCGTTGACTACTGATTCGCCGTCAGCAAGCAAAGCCGCACAAGCTAAAGCCGCCCCGGCCCGTAAATCAGAAATATTCAAAATAGCGTTATGCAGTTCATTTCCGCCCTGAATCTTGATAGTCTGCTGATATTCTTTATTTTTTTCATAGTTAAAATGGTAAAAGTTTTCCGGATTTTTTACTTTTATATCAATAAAATCAATTTTTGCTCCCAATTTTTTAAGTTCCTCAACATAAGAAAAACGGTTCTCGAAAACCCTTTCATGAATGATCGATTCACCTTTAGCCGCCAACATCAAGATTGCCCAACTTGGCTGCCAATCGGTCATAAACCCCGGATGAGGCGAAGTCTCAATATCAACCGGCTTAATCTTTCCCTGATAAAAAAATCTGAATTTATCTTTCGCGATTTTTTCTACACCAGCTCCGACTTTTTTCATAATTTCTAAAAATGAAGCGATTAAACCTTCCTTAATCGGACCAATAATAATGTTTCCATGACTCGCAACCGCCAATGTTGCGTAAGTAACTAACTCATTACGATCTGACATGATGACAAAAGGTTCTTTCTGTTTTAACTGTGGACTTTTGCTGATAATAATCTTCTTTCCCTCCTCTTGTATATTAGCTCCAGCGGACGTTAAATATAAAATTAGGTCGTCTATTTCCGGTTCATTGGCAATATTATCAATCTCCACTTTTTCATCAGTCATCAATCCTATCATCATTAAAAGCTCGGTACCCGTATGACTTGGTTTCTCAAAACGGTATTTTCCTTTTGGCTTATTAATAATTTTTGCTTGATAATATCCTGTTTCAGAATCATAATTAACCTTAATTCCTAAAGCCCTTAAACCGTTTACAATCCTATCAATCGGCCGGGCCCCAATCCGGCAGCCGCCGGGATTGGGAACAAAACATTCCCCAAAGCGACGAAGCAAAGGAGCAAACAACATAAAGGAGACCCTTATTTTAGAACCGTACTGTAATTCAACCCGGTTACTTTTTAGACTATCGCTATTTATTACTAAAGTATTTTTTTCTTTAAATTCAGCTTTTACACCAAGAGATTTTATCAATTCAACTAAATCCAAGACGTCATTAATTTTGGGAATATTTTCCAAAATAACATCGCCCTTAAACATTAAAGCGGCAATAATTGTTTTTAAGGCCACGTTTTTGGCCCCAGATAAAACAACTTCGCCTTTTAGTGGTTTCCCACCTTTTATAAGATAAGAATTAGCCATAACTAAATGTTAAATTATGATAACTTCTTCCTCTAATCCCACCCCAAATTTTTCTTTTACCTTGTTTTTAATAATCCTAATTAATTCTAATAGATCTTTTGTTTTTCCGTTACCTCGATTAATAATAAAGTTAGCATGGATGGGTGAAACGAAAAAATCTCCGACCGAGAATCCCTTTAAACCCACTTTATCAATCATCTGTCCGGCTGACTTTCCACTAACATTCTTAAAAAAACAGCCGGAAGTTTTTACCCCCATTGGTTGAGTTTTTTTTCGGTATTCAAAAGCGAATTCTGATCTTTTTTTGAGAATCTCTGGATTGGTTTTCTTTAATTGAAAAACCGCTTCCAAAAGAATTTCTTTAGTTTTTTGTAAAGTACTGTAATCATAAGCAAACTTAAAATAATCTTTTTCAACCTTTTTATCTTGTCCACGGCCGTTGACAAGATAAGCACATATTAGATTCTCTCCGAAATAACTTTCCGGTTTAGTCCATTTAGAGTTCATATAAATCGCTCCGCCAACCGTACCCGGCAGTCCCTTATGATATTCAAAACCCTCTAGTCCTTTGTTGACCGTCTGGTTGACCAACAGCGAAACCGGATAACCGGATGAGACAGAAATAGTAGCGTACTTGTCTGTTTCTTCAACTATCTTAAACTCTTTATAACTATTCTTAATCACCAATCCTTTAATCTTTTCCTTTACGATTGCCAAATTAGAACCTCCAGCCAAAATGAATAACGGTAGATTATTCTTTAGAGTAAACTTTTTTCCTTCAATTAAATCTTCTCTCGTCTTCGCCTCCAAAAAATACTCAGCTACAGACTCTGTTTTTAAGGTATTAAATTGAAGTAAATTTTTATTTCTCTCAATCCGTAATCCGTAATTCGTTAATTTATTAATTATTTTAATAATTTCATTTTTTAGCTTATACACGTCCCCTGCTCCCATGGTAAAAACTACATCGCCTGTTTTAATAACTTTGTCCAGTTGATTAATTAACTGGACATTCGAGTTTGAATAAAGACAGTCTTTATTAAGACTGTCTTTAATTTTGTCTACGATATCTTTTGACGAAACCTTAAAGTCTTTTGCACTTTCTCTGGCGGACGCAAAAATCGGCAAAACCAAACAAATATCAGCTAACGATAAACTTTCAGCAAACTCGCCTAACAGATTACTTGTCCTCGAATAAGTGTGAGGTTGAAAGATAACGATTATCCGTCTGTTTTTTAATCTGCTTTTAGCGGCATTAATCGTGGCCGCTATTTCAGCCGGATGATGAGCATAGTCATCGAACAAATAAATATTATTTTTAAAATAAATTTTTTCAAATCTTCTTTCCGCTCCTGTAAAACCAATTAGGGCTTTTTTAATTTCATTTGCTTTAAATCCTAGTTTTAAAAGCTGAACAATAACGGCTGTAGCATTAGAGATATTATGTTTTCCAAAAAGCGAAATCTTAAATTGACCGACATTCTTTATCTCAAAAGTAGATTCATTTTCGTTTATTTTGTAATTGACTATCTGATAATTGGCTTTCCCAGACTCGCCGTATGTTATTGCCTTCGATGTATCGATACATCGAAGTAAATTTGGATCATCTATATTAGCAATAATTTTTTTGCTATCAAAAAATTTTTTAAATGCTTTTTTTGTTTCCTCAATATTTTTATAAACATCGGGGTGGTCAAAATCGATGTTGGTGGCAATAATATAGTTTGGATTCAAAAGTTGAAATTTTGGTGTTAAATCTTGAGGTGGGTTGACTCCGTATTCATCAGCTTCAACAACAAAATATTTTTTGCCTTGAAAATCGCCACCTTGATGATTGGTAAAAAACGGCACACCAACAATATAGCTGGGATTTTCTTTTAATTTATTTAAAGCATAAACTAATAAAGATGAAGTTGTTGTTTTTCCATGACAACCACAGACGGCGATTTTATTTTTAAACTGGTCCATCAATTCTCCCAGTAATTGAGCTTGAGAAACGATATTAATTTCCAAATTTTTTATCGCTTTAATTATTAGTGGATTATTCGTTCCGCCATGAGCAGCTGAATAAACTATTAAGTCAGTTTTTTCAGGAAGTTTATCTAAATCAAATCCAATCTGCCAGTTAATTTTATTTTCTTTAAGAAGCTTGTCAGTGATAAATTCTTCTTTCAAATCGCAGCCGGTGATATTCTTGCCCATTTTTTTCAACAACACCGCCAAATTCGTCATCGCCACCCCTTTTATTCCCAAAAAAAATATATTTTTAGCTTGGTTTAACATTCTATCTATAGATTATACAATAAGGACGGACCTTAGGATAAGGTCCGTCCTTTAACAACAAAGCTCATCATCTCTCCATAATCCTCTTTTTTATCGCGCCGGAAGGAAAAAAAGCGTTTTTTATCGCAGCGGGTACAAAAGGGAAAATAATCAATATTTTTTTCCGGAATACCGATTTCTTTTATTTGTAAATAGTTTAAAAGTGATAGATTAAGATGAAGCTTACCTTGATGACGGTGAAAAATCTTTTTTGAATAACCATCAAATTCCGAAACAAATTGATAATAACGCTCATCATCAATATCGTAACAACACTCACCAATTGAAGGTCCAATGGCAACATATATATTCTCTTTTTTTCCACCTAACTCAACAATTTTTTTGATTATTTTTTGCCCGAATCTATTAATGCTTCCCCTCCAGCCTTGATGAGAAATTCCAATAATCCCTTGCTGTTTTTCAACAAACATTATTGGCGAACAATCGGCTGTAATGACAGTCAAAATAGAATTGCCTTCTTTAGTAATTACCCCGTCGGTTTCTGAAATTTTTTCCAAATTATCAATTGAATTAAAATTAAAAACCGCTACATTAGTTGAGTGAATTTGTTCCGGAATAACAATTGTTTTAAAATTAGGAATAGCTGTTTGAGCAAAATTAAAAATATTTTCCACTTTTCGTCCATCACCCAGAGCTCTTGTTCCAAATCCACCAAAAAACCTCTCATTGTTGATTAAAGTAGAAATAAAAATTTTAAGATTAGAATCGTAAATAATCATAAAATTAAATCCAAATGACAAAATCCAAAATCCAAAAACTTGTTTTATTTGTCATTTGAGCTTTGGATTTTAGATTTAATTGCTATATCAACCGCCTTATATTCATCCCACGGATATTCTATTTTTCCACGGCAGAGACTGTTCTCATGGCCTTTACCAGTAATCACGACCACGTCATTCTCCTTAACAGTCTCAATTGCTTTATTAATTGCTCGTTGACGATCAGGAATAATCTGATAATTCTTATTCTTTATTCCTGAGGCAATTTGCTGGCAAATTTTTTCCAGACTTTCAGTTCTGTAATCTTCTTCTGTAATAAAAATAATATCGGCAGATTTACTCGATGCCGCACCCATCAAAGGTCTTTTGGTAAAGTCGCGAAGACCAGCCGATCCAAAAACATGAATAAGACGCCCGCTTTTTTTCAAATACAATTTTCTAATGGCGGGAAGTACCTGCAAGAGAGCATTAGGGGTGTGGGCAAAATCAATTATCACTTTAAAATCTTTGTCATAAACTAAATCCAGCCTCCCTTTCGGTAGCTGAAATGTTTTCATCGCTTTCAAAATCATCTCGTCAGACAAACTTAATTCTTTACAAACTGTGTACGCCGCCGAGTAATTATATTGATTAAATTTTGTTAATTCTTTGAAATGTTCTGAACTTTTGAATTTTGAATTGTATTTTTGACTTTTGACTTTTAACTTTTGACTTAATAGCTCGTACGATTCATCATCTTTATTTACCACTGCTACCTTTGAATTTAATAATAGCTTTAACTTTGCTTTTAAATATTCTTCATAAGTTTTGTGATAATCCAAATGTTCATGAGTAATATTGGTAATTACGCCAATTTCATAATTAATTCCCCAAACCCGATTCTGGTCTAAGGCATGTGATGTCGTCTCCAAAACAAAATATTCGTCGTTATTATCGACTGATTGTTTAAGTAGTTTTTGTAATGCAAAAGGACTGGGCGTTGTTACGTGAAAACCAATATCATATTCTTGACCACCAATTGAAGCAAAAACAGAAGAAATAAATGACACTTTTTTTTCAGCCGTCTTCAATATATGAGCAATTAAATGCGTCGTCGTCGTCTTTCCATCAGTTCCGGTAACTCCAATTACTTTAAGGTTTCGACCGGGAAAGCCGTACCATAAATTGGCTAAAACTGCTTGAAAAAGATGATAAATATTCTTAAGTTTCTGCATAATTGAAAATTTTTATTGTGTTGGGCTTATATTATAATATACTATAAGTTGTTTTGCGATTTCAAAAAATAACGGGGCCGCCGTTTCCGATCCCCAAGGTGACGTCTTAGGTTCATAAAGAACTACCAGGGTAAGAAATTTAGGATCCGCCGCCGGCGCAAATCCAATAAATGAAGCAATTGTCTTAGACGGATCATAATGACCTTTGATCGGTACTTGAGCTGTACCTGTTTTTCCTCCAATTTTATATCCCTTCGGCCGGTCCCATTTAGCTTCAGCGTTTTCCGCAGTTGAAACCAACATTTTTTTTATTATTTCCGAAGTTAGTGGTGAGATTACTTTTCTTTCAATTTTTGGTTTAATTTCTGTGACTTTGTTACCGGATACGATTTTTTGCACCAAATAAGGTTTCATCAAATAACCACCGTTGATAATTGAGGCAAAAGCCCTGATCATCTGAATAGGAGTAATGGCAATTCCTTGTCCAAAAGTCACTGTCGAATAATCAATTTGATACCAATTTGCTTGTGGTTTTAAATATCCCGACGCCTCTCCTTCAATATCAACACCGGTATTTTGACCAAACCCGTATTTTCCCAGATAATCGTAAATTTTCTTATTGCCTAATTTTTCTCCAACGTAAACCATGCCGACGTTTGATGACTTTTCCAAAATTCTTGTCATAGAGATTTTTCCTTCGTATTTATCGTTCCAAGTTTTTATGTTATATTCACCGACCGATACCTGTCCAGTTTCATTATAAATATCGTTTGGTTTAATTTTTTTTTCTTCCAAAGCGGCCGCCATAATCAGGGGTTTGAAAACCGAGCCTGGTTCAAAAAGATCAGAGATGGCCGAGTTTTTATAATAATCTTCGGAAAATAAATAATATTTTTCCAAATCATAGTCAGGCAGACAAACTAAGGATAAAATGGCCATGGTTTTTGGATCAGCCGTAATCACACAACCTCTTTTAGCTTTATATAAATCCAAGCCTGTCAGTAATTTCTTTTTACTGATTTCTTGAACCGTCTTATCAATCGTCAGAATAAGATCGCGTCCGTTTTCCGGTTCCACTCTTTGCTGAACACCAATTAAAATCGGCCGACCAATAATATCTCTTTCTGTTTCAACAAATCCCGGTAAACCTCTAAGATCTCGATTATAAAACCCTTCTATCCCTAAATAACCAACGTCCTCACTTTGATCATTTTTTCCCAAAAATCCCAATAAATGAGCTGATAGAGAGGCTTCCGGATAAAAACGTTTAGTCTGATAATCAAAACCAACCCCCTTTAAATTTAGCTTGTCAATCTTGTCTTTTTGTTCTTGAGTCAAACCGCTTTGAACGGCTATCCAATACTTAGACATGTCAATCTTGGCGGATATTGAAGCTTCAGAAATTTCTAAACTCTCACTTAGTAAATTAATTAGTTTGTCTTTATCAGTAATTTTTTTTGGCTCCAGATAAAGCGTATAGCCGTTTTGATTTAATACCAAAGGATGATTATTTTTATCGTAAATTCTTCCTCTAACGGAATACAGTTTATTGGTTTTTAAATAGGGACTTTTGTTTTCGGGAGAATAGATCACCTGAAGAAAAAACAAGCGGATAATAATAGCCAAATAAAAAAGACTAAAAAAAAGAAAAACAAGTTTGATTTTCATTTTTAGGGATGATAAGCGTATCCTAATTGATCAAAAGATTGCGGCGAAGAAAAGCTGGTAAAGCCAAGTTTTTTTGCTTGTTCGGTAGCAAATTTTAACGAGCCAAGATTAGCGACTTCTTTCTCCAAACTTAGGTTGATTTTACGTAAACTGTCGGTTTTTAGTTCAAAATTATTGATTTCGTCACTTAAAACGATTCCGGAAATAAATATAAAGAGATTGGTAATGACTAATATCAACACTACTAACCAAGTGGTTCTTAAAATAAAATTTTTCATAGATGATTTTGGGTGCGCCCTAAAACTCGTAATTTAGCCGATCTTTCAAAACTTTTTCCTAATCTATTCATAATTGGTTTTTTATTCAAAAGTTTTATTCCTTGGGTTTTCGAAAAATTTTTAACAATCCGGTCTTCTAAAGAATGAAAAGTTACAACGGCTATTTTCCCGTCGGATTTAATAATTTTTACTGAACCAGTCAACCCTTTTTTCAAATTATCAAACTCCTGATTAACCTTAATTCGCAAAGCTTGAAAAATTCTTTTATAAGCGTTGTTGTCCTGCTCCCCAATTGCCTTATCGATACAATTTATCAAGTTTCCGACTATTTCTAACTTTCTAAATTGACGTTTAATAATAATTTCATGAGCAATCTTCTGAGAATTTATTTCTTCAGAATTCCTGGCAAAAACATCAAAAAGTTCCGATTCAGAAAGATGATTTAACAAATATTTTGCCGTTATTTCTGTATCTGTACTCATTCTCATGTCCAAAGGTTCGTTTAGCTTCTTAAAACTAAAACCTCGTCCCAATTGACTAATCTGCCTCATTGATAAACCTAAGTCAAAGACTACTCCATCAACAGGAAAAAAATTATTTTCTTTGGCAATCTTTTCAATATCGGCAAAATTTCCCTCAACTAGTTTTAAATTCTTAAATTTTTGGATTTCAGATTTTGGATTTTGGATTTGTTCTAAATCCCAATCAATTCCCAACACCTTCCCCTCTTTATCCAAAATTGCATGACTATATCCACCTTCCCCAAAGGTGGCATCAACATAAAGACCGTCTTTTTTTATCTCAAGCGCATCGATTACTTGTTCCAGCAATACTGGTGTGTGCATTTATTTACATAATTTCGTACGGAACAAAAATTTTTGTTCCCTACGTCATGAACTCTTAATCTTCTGGCTATATTCCTTCCATTTCTCCGCCTCCCATATCTCAAAATGATCTCCTACTCCAATAATGACCGCCTTTTCCTTTAATTGACTATATTCGAGAAGATTTTTTGGAATCACGAACCGGCCTTGTTCATCAATTTCCAGGTAAACTAACGAGGAAAATATTGATCTGCGGTTTTCCATATCGGTTGGTTGAAGAAGTGAGGGATTTAACAGTTCAACAGCCCTTTTTTCCCAATCATCCTTGTCATAACCAGCCAAACAAACGCCAAAACCTTTAGTTAAAATAAAAGTATTACCTTTTAGAAGTTCTCTGACTTTTTTTGGCAAGAGTAAACGACCTGAACCGGAAAAGTTAATTTGATATTCTCCAAAAAACACCATATTCTCTCATTATCAACCAAATTTAGCAGGTTGTCAATAGGTATTTCGCCACAATCCACCTTAATATATATTCTTAATGTAGTGGTGTGATTTATCACACCATAAATATCTTTTTACGAAGCAAGTACTCTTTTTTCTAAAGCAGTAACTCTAATATCAATTCGTCGATTTTGTTCCGATTGAACCGTATAATCATCTTTCAAATCTTTATGGTCTTTAGCTAACCAATCAAGAATTTTTAAGATGCTATCAAGCATTTCAAGTTTTTTGTCAATTTTTTCAAATTTCTCGTCCACAAAATTAAATTTTATACCGAAGTATTTTATTATTTTAGACGTATTCTTATCAAATATTTCATTTAAATACTTCTTCGTAACTAAATCATTATCTGTATTATTTTTACTTTTTTTCATATCTTTAATATTACCATAAAATAAAAAGGTCGATCGAAAATTTGACAGGTCAAAAAATACGCTTGCAAAGAAGAAGAAGTATAATGCCTCTATCATATTATAAATCTTAATTAGAATGGGTATGATGAGTTTATGGAAAATCTTAGAAAATTAAAAATAAAAAGAACTAAACAACCAAGAATCGAAAGCAAAAATTTTATAGCGGGATGCTCAATGTGTGACCGAACATTCTCCGTAATTGTGCCAGCAGGTGTTGTCCCTGAGTCACCTGCAGATAGAAGTTTAATGAGCGCTTTAGAAAATCAATTCAGTACCCAATAACGCTAATCATGGTGGTCAAGCACAATTGACGCTTGTTGACTAACTGTAATTCAGCCTCGCCTATCCCCGACGGCCGTTTTAAATAGGTAAATGAAAGTAAGTTTTTAATTTATTTTCGTATTCTATTTTATCTGCGACGATATAACTTAAGTATTTGCCGCCTTCAATTATTTTTTTAATTAAAACCACTTCTTTTTCACATTCAAAAGGAAATACATAAACGCTTTGTTGATATTGATAAAAGCCGATTTCTTTTAAAAAATTTCTCAAATAATACCGTTTGTTTCTCTCTACTTCAGGTACGTCAAATATCACTAAAAACCATTTACCCGACCATTTGGATTTTTGTTTTAATTCAAGAAGACTTTGTATAGAATATTTAATAATTTCCTTATTCCAAATATCTTCAACTTCAACGTAGACTTCATTATTTTTTATTTCCAAACTTAAAATTCTTCTTTTTTCTAATTGTTGCAGTGTTCTTTTTACCTTAAGTTTTGGTAATTTGATTCCCTTAATTTCCTCGATAAGTTTAATAAATGACCCAATGATAATGGGGAAATTAGGTGTTATCAACACTGTCCCTCCCAGAATGGCTCCGATTCCAATTGTAGCCATTATTATTTTTGCAATCTCTCCTTTTTTAAACTTCTTCGACTTAGTCATAATTTAATATACTTATTCGTGACGGCCGTCGTCAATAGGTATGGCTGCAACAGGAATTTATTCATGGGAAAACAAATTCCTGA
>Ga0066638_1000071_pt1 | contig 17489 bp, 16 predicted proteins | sample CryGeyCG2014_010_2_FD_59451 | JGI IMG/M metagenome (GOLD analysis project Ga0066638, IMG submission 59451) | Groundwater microbial communities from aquifer - Crystal Geyser CG09_land_8/20/14_0.10 | ecosystem: Environmental > Aquatic > Deep subsurface > Groundwater | place: USA: Utah: Grand...
TTTCAATGTCAAAAACAATTTTATCTGCCATGTTTGTCTAAATTTTCAAGCCTGTTTGTGGCGCAGAAAATTTAGCCACAAACATGAGCACCCCGCACATAAATTCAATCAGACGACCACCCTGAATAGATTGTCGGTTTAGTTTTTTGTTTAAATTTTTGATTATCGATGTCCTCATAAATTTATGTGCGGGGTGTAGGTTTTGTTTCCAAAATTGCTTCGGTTTACCTCGCAATTCTGGACAAATTCCTACACGTGCCGGTCCGCCACTTTAGTCGCGGCATAACTTTCCGGTTTTGTTTTGGCTTCAAAATTATTGGCCCGAATCATACCCACCACTTCTTGAATCAAAACTCTTGTTTCGCCGTTCTCGCCGACGTCAGCATGAATTTCAAAATCCCAATCAAGAGCCGAAGCTTCTTTTTTTAATTCCAGCAAAACGTCTTTAGCGACTTCAAGAGAAATCAGGACTTCTTTTATTATTCTATCCCGCAGGGTATGAAATCTTCCTGATTCAACCCGACGCCAAAAATACCGGCCGCCTTTGCCGACCCGATAAACCACTACTGCCGTTACAAAATCAGCATCACTGTTGCCGATTTGTTCTGAGTCGGTGCCTATCACCACTTTATAAGAACGCTTGGTGTCGGCTTTTATAAAATCAATAATCTGCCCGACTACTTCGCGAACAGTAAGCTTTAAACCAAACGGACTGTTAAAAAATTCAGTCATCAAAATCACATTACTCTCACCTCAAGGGCGTGTCAACTATTAAAGCAAAAACCTCGCCAAAATCATAGTCTGGCGAGGCTTTGTTAAATTTTGATACGCCTCAAGACGGAATCGGTTCAACTTTAAACGCTCTTCCTATTGATTCTCCGTTTCCGTCGCACGGATTCTTTACCAAGGCGTAAGAAACAAGCTCGTCGGGCAGCAAGTAGGAAAAATTATTCCTCGGTTTCACCTCAGGCCAATCAACCCGAGCCAGACCTTGTTTGATTTGAATCATCCCTTTTCCTTCCGCAAAATTCCACCAAATCACCCGGCCCTTTCTTGACTTAAGATCATCCCCTGACAAAGGTGGTCCTGGCTTGTGGGCTTCAATTGGCAAAAATTCCTGAATCTGGTCTTTGAAAAGGTTACCCACAAAATCCAACAATTGGCTCCAGTCGTGTTCGTCGTTAGAAAAATAAGGATGAGCAACCATTTTATCACCATCCCTATAACAACGGCCGCCAAACACTTTTTGGGTTGTCAGGAAAAAACTCCCTTTTTGGGAAACTAATGCTATTTCCCAAACAAAGAAAAGGCCCGGAGATTCCTTAACAAGTCCGATCAGGTCCTGATGGTTTGTTAAGTACTCGGTATGAGTTTCTTCATTGTCAAACTTTACGGGAATCCACCGCTCGTAAAATTTGCCTTCCCAACCGGGGCTGATGACTTCGGCAAGATTCTTTCTTAAGGAAACGATCTTCTTGCCCTTCCTTTCCCAAATGTTGATGCCGAATATTGGCGTGTCGGGTCTTACGTTTATCTCAAGAACGACTTTCCTTCGACAACGAAGCTCGCCAACCCAACCATTTTCCGGCACTTCAACTGATCTGCCACTGATTTTCAAAGTGGTCATTACTCCTGGAATTTGGTCAAACATTTCAAGCCTCCATTTCTGCCTGATTTGAGATTAAATAAAGCTACCACCAGATTGACATAACTACTTCCGGAAGTCAACGAAAAACCGCCTGAAATTCAAGCGGGGCGGAAAAGATACGTGTGGGCGCTGAGGGAATCGGACCCTTGTTTTATATTGTTAATTAAAATTATGACTTGATTCGAAAATTCCTTCAGCCCAACCTAAGATTTTTAAAAATAATTCCGTGCTAAGGACATAAACATCAAAAGTTCCAAATGGTAAATTATCTTTTTTATTCTTACTAGAAGAATTCATTTTTCTATATGTTTTATAGAATTTACTAAGGGGGATATTAGATATAGACGACCAATGTTTTTCTGCTTTTTTATGATTTAAATGTGGATGGATATGAATATAACCTCTGAATTTTTCTTCTGGTACGTTACAAAATTTTCTAAAAAAAGCCATCATTATTTTTATCATTTCTGGATCACTATTAGAAAATCTCACCATTCCTCTCCTTGTTTTTCCTCCTTCAGCCCAATAAAGCATAACTCCAATTAGCCACAACTCTCTTTTAGATATTTTTTTAATCTCTTTATTAGCCGCATCTATAATAAGTTGCCTTCTTGCACTTTCGTTTTTAAGACGGGTTGTTCTTCTTTGTTCAATTACGCCTTTTTGGATACCTTTTTGAGAAAGCTCTTTCTTCTGTTCTGGCGTTAATTCAATATCCCGAACCCACAAACTAACAGAACTTTTAGCAATGCTTAATCTCTTTTGAATTTCATTTAAAGAATAACCAAGGGAGCGTAATTGTCTGGCTTCCAATTTTTCTTTTAGTTTCATAATTGAACCTTTAAGTATACTACGATATTAAGTATATACTAAATGTTCAATTATTACCGGTGGACGGTATAGGATTCGAACCTATAACCCCTGCGATGTAAACACAGTGCTCTGCCATTGAGCTAACCGTCCATAAAAATCTAACAGGGTGAATAAGGCGGACGCTCTAATCACTGAGCTATGCGTCCTAATAATACTTTAATACCATATCACAAAGCTTTCCCGCAACATTGACCGGCTCACCCTCAGTCGGGAAGTGATGCATGTCTATATAAGGTAAGCTATTGAGTTCAATCAGGGCTGATTTTTGCTCTTGCCAGGAACGGCTGATGTCTTCGCATAAAAAATCAATGCCCACGAGCTTTATTTTGAAAAGTTTTGCCACTTGCCGGAAAAGGACGATATTATCAGGATGAACTTTTGGCGTCACTTCAAATAAATCTGCCCCCAAATCAAGAATTACTTTTTCCTGCAGAAAAACAATCTCATCTTTTTTCGGCATTGAAGAAAAATCATAGCCCCGGCCCTGAAGAAATTTGAAGCTTGTTTCGTCAATAACCAATTGAAAAAGAGTGGAATCTTTTTGTTTTGGTTTGGCCCGGCGGGGGTCAAGATTTTTTATTTTAATAAGCTCGGCAATAGTGTGCTTACCCGTGCCGATAATATGAGCCGGCATCCGCTTGGCGCAAGCCACAAATTCTTCGTCAATAACCGTAGCCCGATAAACGTGAACGCCTTCCAAATATTTTTCAACTATGAAAGCTGGACCGTATTTTAAAGCTTTTTTTATGGCTTTTTTTAACTCATCCTCGCTCTTTATGGCGATGGTGACGTGATGGCTCATTGAACCAAAGCGCGGTTTAACTACCAGCGGAAAACCAAGACTTTTGGCATAGGTCATTGCTTGCTTTTGATTTATGAAATTAAAGGATTTGCCTTTGGCAACCGGCAAGCCGGCTTTGGCCAGTTTTTCTCTGATAAAAGCCTTATCGTCAACCCGGTTTGTTTCTTTTGCGGCAAGCCACTCGACGCGCGGCAGGCCTTCTATTAAATAAGTGCGGCCATTAATTTCCATGAAAAAATCATTTAAATATCCTTGGGGTCCCCGAAAAGCCCGGAGTCTTATACCGCATTTTTCGGCTTGTTCCGCAAAAACCGTTGTCCGCAAAGAAATTTTTGCCTTATCAAAATTTTCTTCCAAAGAAATGAGTTTGATTGCAATAAAAAATCTCACTAAAAGCTTTTCCAAACGGGAATGGAGGCGGGAAGGTAAATGGATTTTGGAAAAAAGACAAACTTCCAATAAATTGCCCAAATAATTCTGAAAATGATTAACCGGCAAGGGCCCGCAGTCCGGACACTCGGGGATGTCAAGAAAAACTCTTTTGAAGGAATTGAACATTAGAAATGGTGCGCGTGCTAGGATTCGAACCTAGAACCGGCCGTGTATAAGACGGCTGCTCTGCCATTGAGCTACACGCGCCTAAGTCACCTAATCGCTATGGGCTTTATATTAAAGCTTTTTACAATCTTGTAAAATTCTTCTTGCTCCAGGGTTTCTTTTTCAATCAGGGTCTTGGCAATGGCTTCAAGCGCGTCTTTATAAACAGAAACGATTTTTTTGGCAGTGTTAAAAGTTTTTTGAATGACCCGGTTCACTTCTTCGTCAATTTTGGTGCCGATTGTTTCCGAATAATCTTTTTCCGTGGAAATTTCCCGGCCCAAAAATATCAACTCCTGGGTTTTGCCGAATGTGCGCGGCCCCAAATCTTCGCTCATGCCGTATTGAGTAATTAATTTATGAGCCAATTCCGTAGCTTGCCTGATGTCGTTTGACGAACCGGTTGTTAAATCTTTAAACATCAAAATTTCCGCCGCATAACCGCCAAAAGCCACCGCCAAATCAGCCAAAAATTGGGACTTTGTCTGAAGCCGCCGCTCTTCAACGGGTAATTTCAAAGTATAGCCGCCGGCAATGCCGCGACTGACAATGGAAACTTTATGAATCGGGTCAGCTTCTTTCAAGGCCACTGCCACCAAGGCGTGGCCGGCTTCATGATAAGCCGTAATTTGTTTTTCTTTCTCCGAGATGACCCGGCTTTTTCTTTCTGGTCCAAGCATCACTTTTTCGATTGAGCTGAACAAATCGTCTTGAAGAATTGTTTTACGACTATACCGAGCCGTTAAAATTGCGGCCTCATTTACCAAATTAGCCAGGTCAGCGCCGGAAAACCCGGGCGTGCGCACGGCCACGGTCCTCAAATCAACGTTTTTATCCAAGGGCTTGCCTCGCGAATGGATTTTCAAAATTTCCTCGCGGTCGTTCATGTCAGGCATGTCCAGAATCACCCGCCGATCAAAACGACCGGGCCGGAGAAGGGCGAAATCTAAGATGTCGGGGCGGTTTGTGGCGGCCATAACAATGACGTTTGTGTCCCGTTCAAAACCGTCCATTTCCACCAGAATCTGATTCAATGTTTGTTCCCGCTCATCATGACCGCCGCCCAAGCCCGCGCCCCGTTCCCGGCCCACCGCGTCAATCTCGTCAATGAAAACAATTGACGGCGCCGCTTTTTTAGCGGTTTGAAACAAATCCCGGACGCGGGAAGCGCCAACGCCGACAAACATCTCCACAAATTCCGAAGCGGAAATGTGGAAAAATGGAACATTGCTTTCGCCGGCCGTGGCTCTGGCAAGCAAAGTTTTTCCCGTGCCGGGCGGACCCATCAAAAGCACGCCCCGGGGAATTCTTGCCCCAATATCCAAGAATTTTTTCGGATGCTTTAAAAAATCAACCACTTCTTCCAATTCTTCTTTTGACTCCTTGAGGCCGGCTACGTCTTTGAAAGTGACTTTATCGCGCGGACTGGCAAACAACCGCAAATTAACCTTACCAAAAGAAAAAGCTTGATTGACGCCGGTCCGAGCTTGCTTCAAAATCCACCAGAAAATCAAAACCATCACGATTATCGGCAAAATCGCCGGAATCAAAACACCCAACCAGTATTTCCAGCCGCCCTGGTCCTGAATTCTAAACTCAACGTTTTGCAAAGCTTCGGGTTCAACGCCATAGTTTTTCAAAGTTTCGGTTAAGCTGGCTTCTGTTTCTTTTCTTGAGACTGCCTGGATTCCGTCTTGAAGAGTGATTTTCAAATCATCGCCGCTGACAATAACGCTTTTGACCGCGCCTTCGTTAATTTTCGCCACTAACTCGTTAATGCTTAAGGTTTGAATTTTTGAACCGCCAACGTCAAAAAGCAAAGAAAAAAGAACGGTGATAAAAATAAGAAAAGTCACCGCCCAAAATATGTTTTTATAAAGACTGCGCATTTTATCTGAATTATTAAATAAAAAAACTCGCGAGTCAAATCGCGAGTTCAATGCTTAGAAAAACCGTCTCTCACCCGCTTCTTTCTCTTGCTTCCCTCAGTTTTTCCCTGATGATTCTTTTTACGCCCCCGTTCGGAAGATTCCCGTTGAGGGGGATTTCAATCAGCTGACCGTTAGAGAGAGTGACTTTAATGATAATACCTTTTTCTCCGTCTTTGGCCGGGGTTGAAAATTCAACACCAGACAATCTCTTTTGCGGCTGGCCGCGGAACTCCTTTTGGAAAAACGCCCTGACCATTCCCTGTAGGGAGTTCACGAGAGAATCCGACAAAACCGGTCTTGGAAGCATTATAGCCTCTCTTTTTAGTGGATGGGAGATTAGTTGAACTGCTGAACGAACTAAGAGAAATAATAGCATAACATTCGGAAAAATTTCAAGATTATGCAGAGGTACCAAAAAAAATAATCAAGCCCGAGATCTCTTGCGAGATTCGGGCTTTTGACTCGGGGTGTTATGCTGTAGCATAGCACCCCTTATTTCGTCATTTCACCAGCAACATCTTGCGAGTAGCGTGGAAACCGGAATTGGTTTCCAGCCGGCACAAGTATATGCCACTGGGTAAAACTCCTGCGTTCCAGACGACTCTGTGATACCCCGCTTCCTTTTCTCCTTCCGCGAGAACTGCGACTTCCTGACCAAGAGTATTGTAAATACTCAACTTCACAAAACTTCGTTCAGGAAGAGCAAACCCAATCGTCGTCGACGGATTGAAAGGATTGGGGTAGTTTTGTTCAAGCTGAAATACTTGAGGAACACCCTCACTTTCAATCTCGGTCACGGTACCCGCGACTTTCGTCACGACTGACACACCGTCATCAACAGTACCATCGATCTCCGTCTCTAAAGCATTTCTGCCCTGGAGCGTAAAAACTGTCCCCACGATGGGCCGAGCACTCAAGAAAACAACCTTGGTTTTCCCGTCTTTTTCAAAAACTCGAGAAATACCAATATTGCCACTTGCGCTCACACTCACGCCAGACGGAAGATTGAGAGTTAGTTCGCCGTTTTGAACATCTTGACCACTGAAACGGGCTTGAACCAAATCATTGCCCGATGGCACCAGATTCAAAACAGCTGGCTCGCGGATCGAACCAAGTCCCGGCGGAGACCCAACTCCTCCACCTCCTTGGTAATCTTCAACCGGAAAATATTCGAGACTCCCAATGTGCCTGCGAAGAATCAGAAAGGCGTCATAGGTTGTAATTATTCCGTCGCCGTCCACGTCAGCAGCAAAATACTGCCACGGCTGAACGGTTCTGAACACTCCACAGACATAATCAATGACCCAGAGAACGTCTGCTATTGAAATTTTGGCATCGCCAGTAGGATCGCCTGGTAGAATGTTGCTCTCCGCGACATTAACTGTGCAGTGTTGGACCGCGGGATTCAGAGTATCGTCAAAAGCTGCAACCAATCCGATTGACAGCTTTGTTCCTTTCGGAACTTTTGGGATTTTAAGCCTTAAAGTACCGATCTTGAACGTGCCTTCCGCTTTTTTGCCAGCGCCTGAAGCAATCCCTAACGAAACTCCATAAGGCGGACCCGGCAGGGGCCGCCAGTCAGCCAACGGATCCTGAAACATCCAGGGGTAAAAACTAAATCCCCAGAATTCAAGGCCGTCTTGCCAAAAAACATCCACCTTGACGCTTCTGGCACCGGACGTACTCATCGTGATGTCGAACTGGTTGATCCAGCCACCTGGCACCACCCTTTCTTTGGGCAAGGCCACCATATTCACAGCAACCGGGGTCTGAGCTTGAACAGATTCGGCCCAGAACGAAGCCAAGATGACGACAAAAAGAGAGAACACCACAAGCGTTTTCATAAACGACCTCCTTGCTTATTTTGCTAAGAACGTCTTAGCAACGGTTCCCAAGGAGCATTTAAATGCATGAAAAAAAACTGCCGTAAATATAGCACGGGGGCTAAAATTTGTCAAATCAAAGTAGAACTTCTTATTTTTTCAGTTTCAGATTTATTCTTTTTTCTTCGGGTTTGATGCTTTCAATTACAAAAGCGTATTCTTTGTCCAAGGCGAGCGCTTTTTTCATTTCTTCAACGCTGCCGAATTCCGTAACGTGAACCTGACCTTGAATCTCTTCTCCTAAATCAACAATGGCGCCGAAAGCGTGGAAGCCATAAACTTTACCGATAACTTCCTGACCTTGACGGTATTTATCTTTAACTTTTTCCCAGGGGTCGGCTTTAAGGGCTTTCAAGGAAAGCGAAATTTTTCCGTCTTTGATTTCAATAATTTTGGCCTTAATCACATCGTCAACTTTCACGATTTCTTTGGGATTATCAACCACCCGCCAATCAAGCTCGGAAACGTGAATCAAGCCTTCAACCGCCGGGTTGTCGGTGAAACGCACAAAAGCGCCGAAATCAGCCACGCCCGAAACAATCGCTTCAACCACCTGACCGACTTCATAATTCTTGGCCAGTTCTTTACTGGATATCTCAACGGCTTCTTTCTCGGAAATGATTAATTTATTGGAACGGGGATTAACGTCAATAATTTTTACCGCAAGTTCCTGACCAACCAGTTTCTGAAGAGCTTCGGCAATCTTGGCTTTATCGTCGTCGCTGACCTTTGGATAGTGTTCGGTTGAAAGCTGGGAAACCGGCAAAAAAGCCGGAATTTCATGAAGCTTGGTCGTTAAACCGCCTTTATTAAAGCCGGAGATTTTTACTTGCAGGATTTCGCCTTTTTCCTTAAGCTCCGAAACTTCGGTCCAAGCTTTTTGCTTGCCGGCCTCGCTCAAAGAAACCTCAATATAACCCTCGTCATTATCAAGCTCCACCACTTTTGCATGAACCGTGTCGCCAACGTTCAAATCTTTGAGCAAATTTTTGGCATTTGAAACCTCAGCGCCGTAAACAACGCCTAAGCCGTATTTACCCAAATCCAAAAATAATTTTTTCTTGCCTTTCTCAAGCATCTTGCCTTCTACCAAATCGCCGACTTTAAGTACGGAAAAGATGGCTTGCTCGGTTTTTAAGAGGTCGCTAAATATGCTGCTGTTTTGTTTTACGAAGTTCATCCCGTTAGAAAATTAGAAATAAACCTCCCGACTTGAAAGGGTCATTTATTATAATATATTGCTGGTTTCTAAAAATTGAATTTTTCACTAATTTTCTAACGGGATTCATTGGTCAAAGATTATCATATAACCGATTTGAAAATCAAGCGAAAAAATAGTAAAATAATGATGCGCTTTGTTTATGATTATCACCTATCACGGCGACAATTACTTTAAAATCCAAGCTCAAAACCGCACTCTTCTCATCGACCCGACCAATCATCGCTCGTTCAAGAGCGCGGATTTGATTTTAAACACCTTGCGACCGACCCTTACGCCCGAGCCCCAAGAGGACGGCGTTTCTTGGATTGACCACCAGGGCGAATATGAAATCAAAGACATCCGCGTCCAAGGCTGGAGTTTAGGCGAAGAAGCCAAAAAAGAAAAAACCGTTTATAAAATTTATTTTGACGAAATAACGATAACGGTCTTGGGTTATTTGAATAAAGCGCCGAGTCAAAAAATTGAAGAAGAATTGGCCCAAAGCGACATTTTAATTGCGCCAGCCGGAGGCGCGCCTTCTTGGGAGGTGGGGGCGGCCGCGAAATTTGTAAAACAAGTCAGGCCGAGCATTGTCCTGCCGTCGCTTGCCGACAACTTGAAACCTTTTCTTAAAGAATTTGGGCAAGAAAAATGCGAACTGGAAGAAAAATTAGTCATCAAAGCCAAAGAGTTGAAGCCAAATGTAATGTTCATCCGATGCTTAAAGCCTTAAAAACAATTTCCGAGAACGTAATGAAGTTCGTAAAAAAACTGCAGCGAGCGCCGGACGGCACAAAAAAAATATACGTCGCTGGCGCTTCAGCTTTAACGGTGATTCTTGTCATTATAATTTGGGTCTACTTTCTAAAAACCGCTCTGCCGAATATAAATCCGCTGGCGCCGGAGGCGGCGGAAAACCAAAGTCGGGAAGAATCTCTTTGGGAAGTTTTCGGCCGAGGGTTTACAAAAATCATAGATGACTTCAGCCAAAAATTCAGCGAAACAAAAAATCAACTGGGGCAAAGCCTTGAAGAACTGCAGGCCCAGCTCCAGAAAACCAACGAGATAACCGTTGAAAAAGAAACGGCGGCAACTTCTTCCACCGGGACGAGCCCGATAACTGAACCGCCTCAATTGCCTTAAATCATGGACAAACCAAACGTTGATAAAATTGAAAAAAAAGAAATTACCGAAGAACTCCGGGAATCTTATTTGGACTACGCCATGTCAGTCATTGTTTCGCGGGCTTTACCTGATATTCGGGACGGCTTAAAGCCGGTCCAACGCCGCATTCTTTGGGCAATGTGGGATATGGGACTTACTTCAGGGGCAAAATTTGTAAAATCAGCCCGTATAGTCGGTGAGTGCTTTATTAAAGATACTCTTGTAACTACCTCAAGAGGACTTTTACCTGTCCAAAAAGTAAGGACGGGTGATGAGGTTTTTACCCAAATCGGTATTAAGAGGGTGGAAAGGCTTTACGAGATGCCGCCAAAGCCGCTTTTGAAAGTAGCTGTTGAAGGAGGCATTACTAATATAGTCACCCCCTCTCAAAAGTTTAAGGTATTAAGGCCGGATTTGTCGTTTAAATGGAAAGAGGCGAAAGATTTAACAAGGGATGATTATCTGGTTTTGAGGAGTATTTATCCAGAAATCAAAAAACCGCTGCCAGTAGGAATTTTTGAAGAGAGGGGCTCTATTTGTCTTAATGAGAATTTGGCTTATTTACTGGGTTTATTCGTATCTGATGGGTGGATAACCAATGATTATGGTAGAAAAAAACACGCCAGAATTGGTTGGGTGGCCGCGGATAAGAAAATTTTAGAAAAAGTAAAACTAACCTTAGAGGAAAATTTTGGTTACTCACCAACTATCGAGACTAAAAGATATAAGCTTAGAATTCAAAAAGACTTTCTCAATAAAGAGATTTATACCCTGAGAGTTAACAGGATGTCAATAAACGATTTTCTCGCTGGACATTTTGATTTATTTCATAAACACGCTGTCACCAAAGAAATACCTCAACAAATTTTCCAATCTCCACCGTCAGTGATATCCGCTTTTATTAGCGGACTCGTGGAAGGCGACGGCTTTGTATCTCAAAAAAGAAATCTTATACATTACGGTTCGGTTTCAGAGAAATTAATTAATCAGCTCCAGCAGTTGCTTCTATCGCAGGGGATTTTTAGCGCGAAATACATAAATAATAAAAACCAAAAGAAACATTTCTGTACCGGTATCGACAGGGAGATTGTGTCTAAGCACAATTTTTACAGTTTGGAAATAAAAGGAGAAAATGCAGTCAAGTTGGCGAGAAGATTGGTCTTAGAGAACAGCCTAAAGAATAAAAAAATTCTCAAGCTTAAGGAAAAAGATTTTAGCAATCGTGATAGAAAGGGGTCGAATAATTACGATATTGTTCCTTACGCTGCGGCAGCGTTGTTTCAAGAACTAAGTTCGGCTCATCGCGGCGGCGGATGGTACCAGTCAATCAATGGAAGTAAATTTAGGATGGGAATAAGATATCCTACCGGAACAAAAATCAGATATTCATCCGACCTCCGCGAAAAACCGCTTAGAAAAACCCAACTAATAGAGTGGGGTATAAAAGATAAGTTAGAGAAAATAAATTCTCCGTTTTTTGAGTTTGTAAATAATGTTATAAACAACAGTCTTTACTTTGTGAAGATAGCCTCGGTAGACCAATACCCTCCTGAGAAAACCTACGATTTGGAGGTTGAGAACGATCATGAATTTTTGGCTAATGGCATTGTTTCTCATAACTGCTTAGGTAAATATCACCCTCACGGCGATATGGCGGTTTATGACGCTTTAGTCAGAATGGCTCAGGATTTTTCCTTGCGCTATCCCTTGATTCAAGGACAGGGCAATTTTGGCAACGTTGACGGCGATAACGCTGCCGCTCAGAGATATACCGAAGCCCGACTTTCAAAAATCGCCGAGGAAACGCTGACGGACATTGAAAAAGAAACCGTTGACTGGCAGCCGAACTACGACAACAGCCGCCTGGAACCGAAGTTTTTGCCGGCCAAACTCCCCAATCTGATTTTGAACGGCACCTTGGGCATTGCCGTTGGCATGGCCACCTCAATCCCTCCGCACAATCTCAGCGAAGTGGCTGACGCCTTAATTTACCTCAGCGACAACCCGGAAGCCAAAATCAAAGACCTTATGAAATTCATCCCCGGCCCGGATTTCCCGACCGGCGGCATCATTTACAACGAAAAATCAATTGAGGAAGCTTACTCAACCGGCCACGGCTCAATCACCACCCGGGCGGTCGCCACAATCGAGGAAAGAAAAACCAGCGGCTTTCAAATTGTGATTACGGAAATTCCCTACCAGGTCAATAAATCCGATTTGGTCGCCAAAATCGCGGCACTGGTCCAAGAAAAAAGAATTGAAGGCATCCGCGACCTGCGGGACGAATCCGACCGGGAAGGAATGCGAATCGTGATTGAACTTAGAGGCGACAGTGTGCCCCAAAAAGTTTTAAACCAACTCTTTGAATACACTGAACTTCAGAAAAATTTTTATTTTAACACCCTCGCCTTGGTTGACGGCCTCCAACCGAAAATTCTTTCCTTAAAAGAACTTTTGGTTCATTATCTTGAACACCGGAAACTCACCATCAGACGCCGCACCGAATTTGACCTTAAAAAAGCCCAGGAACGCGCCCATATTTTAACCGGCTTGGTCAAAGCTCTGGAAGTCATTGATAAAGTCATTGCCTTGATTAAGAAATCCCGGGATCGCGCCGAAGCCCATAAAAACCTTGTGGAAAAATTCCGCCTCACTCCGATTCAGGCCGACGCCATACTGGAAATGAAACTCCAAACGCTGGCCGCTTTGGAACGCCAAAAAATTGAGGACGAACTTAAAGAGAAAAAGAAACTTATTGCCGAATTAGAACTGATTTTGCGGCATCCTAAAAAAATAATTGAAATAATTAACAATGAGCTTTTGGCACTCAAAAATAATTACGGCGGTTCCCGAAAAACCAAACTCGTCGCCCACGCTCTTAAGGAATTCAACGAAGAAGATTTGATTCCCGAGGAAGAGATGGTTATTGCCTTAACCGCGGACGGCTACGTTAAAAGAATGACGCCGACTTCTTTCCGAACCCAGCGTCGGGGCGGCAAAGGTCTCATTGGCCAAGAACTCAAAGAAGAGGACCAAATCCACCAAATCCTCCAGGGCGGTACTCATGACAATATTCTTTTCTTCACTGACCGCGGCAAGGTTTTCCAAACCAAAGTTTACGAAATCCCGGCGGGCAGCCGAACCAGCAAGGGCAAATCCATTTACAACTTCTTGGAAATTCCGGCGACTGAAAAAATAAGCGCCATTGTCACTTACTCGGGAAAAACCGAAAAGCAATTTTTGGTCATGGTCACGAAAAACGGCGTCATTAAAAAAACGGCCATCGCCGAATTCGGCAACGTCCGGAAAAACGGCATCCAAGCTCTCCGACTTCAAACGGACGACCTTTTAAAATGGGTGAAACTTTCTTCAGGCGACGACCAAATTATAATCGCAACCGAACGGGGTCAATCAATCAGATTCAAGGAAAAGGATATAAGGCCGATGAGCCGAAGCGCCGGCGGCGTCCAAGCCATTCGCCTCAAGAATGATTTTGGAGCCGGACTTGATATAATAAAGATGAGCAACAAATCGCCTGCCTGGCCGGCAGGCAGGCAAATTATCCCGATGACAAAGTCATCGAGGACTCTCGACAAAGTCGGAGCAAATTACAAACTTTTAGTGGTGATGGCCAATGGCTTTGCCAAACAAACTCCGCTTAAAGAGTATAAGATACAAAGGCGGGGCGGTAGCGGAATTAAAACCGCCAAAATCACGGAAAAAACCGGTCCGGTTATGGCAGCCGTGATTGTTGGTGACGAAATTCAGGAAGTTATCGCTTTTTCCAAAAAAGGCCAAGCCCTCCGCACAAAACTAAGCGACATCCGCATTGCGAGCCGGGCCACCCAAGGTGTAAAAATCATGAATCTGGAAAAAGACGACAAATTAATGGGCATTGTATGTCTTTAAACAAAACTCAAACCATAGTTATCGGCGCCGCCGGACTGGTGATCGTTGTCCTGGGTTTGATTCTAACGGGTGTCATCCCCGGCCTTAAAAAACCCGCCGAACAAAAAATTTCGGCCGACCTTCAGATTTGGACTCTTTTTGATAAAGAGGATGATTTGCGCAGCGCTCTGGTGAATTTTACCCAAGCTTACCCCGGCGTAAAAACGACTTTCAGAACTTTTAACGACCCGGAAGATTACGAAGCGAAACTCTTGGACGCGCTGGCTTCAGGCAAGGGTCCGGATATTTTTATGATTCAGAACGCCAGCCGTCAAAGATATGAAAATAAAATTTATCCGTTATCGGCTGCAAGCGTAAGCGTCGCCAAAATTCAAGAACTTTTTCCGGACGCGGTGGTAAACGATTTTGTTTCAAACAACGCCACTTATGCCCTGCCTCTTTCAATTGATACGCTGGCGCTTTTTTACAACCGCGACATGTTAAGCCAGGCCGGCCTTGCCCTGGTGCCAAAAACCTGGGAAGAATTGGGAGCAGCCGTACCCAAACTCGTTCTATTTGACGCCCAAAACAAAATTACCCAGGCGGCTATAGCTTTGGGCGGTTCAGATAAAAGCATTGACCGGGCCGGCGACATCTTGAGCCTGCTGATGCTTCAGAATGGGACAAAAATGATAAGCGATAATATTGATTCGGCTGCTTTCGCTTCTAACGAAGGAGAAAACGCTCTAAGCTTTTATGCTCAATTCTCCAATCCGGCCAGTCCCAACTATACTTGGCACGACGGTTTGGGCAAAGACATTGAAGCTTTTACTCAGGAAAAAGTGGCCATGATTTTTAACTACGCCTCGGCCGTAAACGAAATAAAAAGCCGCAATAATTTCCTGAATTTCGGCATTGGCCCGGTACTTAAGTCGGCTCAAGCCAAGAAAACGATTGCTTTTCCCAAATATTGGGGCTACACGGTTTCCCGCCAAAGCAAATCGCCAATGCCGGCCTGGACTTTTATCCTTTATCTCACCACTGACCCCAAAACCGCTCAAAACTATCTTAACCTCACTCAAAAACCGCCGGCTCTTAGAACTCTTATCAATAAATATCTGAACGACCCTGATTTGGGAGTTTTTGCGAGCCAAGCTCTTACTGCCAAGTCGTGGCCAGAACCGGATTCAAAAGCGGTCCAAAAAATATTTTCCGATGCCATTGAAAACGTTACCAGCGGCCGCTTGTCTCCCAAAACCGCTTTGGAACAAGCCCAAAATCAAGTCACCCGGCTCATGCAAAAATAACTTATGAAAAAAACTTTAATAATTTTTTTAATATTGCTCGCCGTTGCTACTTACTACTCACTACTCACTACAAACTTAGCGCTGGCTGACGGCGGCACCGGCATCTGGAAAAACACTCAATGCGCTGCCGGCAGTACAAGCGGCGGTCCGGTTAAGCCCTGCGACCTTTGCGATGCTTTAGTGGTGATAAGAAACATTATTAATTACCTCACTGAAATCGGGTTAGCAATTGCCGCGCTTCTTATTGCTTATGGCGCCATTCGGCTGATGCTGGCCGGCGGTTCTGAAGAATACATTTCCAAAGCCAAGAAAACAATGGTTTTGGCCGTAACCAGTCTGGCTTTTATCTTGGGCGCCTGGCTCATCGTCAACACGGTTCTTCATTTCCTGGTTCCGGAAAAAGACAACCGATATTTCCCTTGGCAAAGCATTACTTGCACCACGGCAGCAATACCGCCGGAACAACTTAAAGAAGCGCCAACATCTACCCCTTCATCCCAACGGCAGCCGCCGTTCGGCACTTACTCACATGAAGAAGCCCTTAGCCGGCTCACGGCTGCCGGAATTCAGGTTTCAAGCAGCGGAGGCTGTAGCGATCAACTTAATCCCAACTGCACCAGTCTTTTTGGAATTCCAAGATTTGTTATTGATAAACTTATAAACGTAAAACAAGGCTGTTCGCCGCCGCCGCCGTACACAAGTTGCGAAGTGGTTGTAACTGGCGGCACAGAAATAGGCCACCAGTCTCACGGACTAAACCTGCCTGTTGTCGATTTGAGGCTTAACGACACTTTGGCAAAATATCTTCGCGATAATGCCGACTATTTGGGGATTAAAGCGATTTGCACAACTGACGGTGATGCGACTTACCGAGTAAATTGCAGCTTCCCGGAATCGCAAAGACACCTTCATGTTGAATTCTAACCCAGACTGTTGGTCTTTATTTGTATTGTCGGCAAAACAATTATAAGATTAAATTATGAGAAAAAAGCTGGGAATTCTAATGTTTATTGCCGCATTCGCTTTGGCAAGCGTTGCTTTTGCCGCAACAACAATTACGCTGGACAATCCTCTTCAGGCCGATTCTATTCAAGAAGTCATAAGTGGAATTTTGAGTTGGCTGGCGGCAGTTGGTGCGCCCATTGCCGCGGGCATGATTGTTTACGGCGCTTTTTTATTGATGTTCTCGGCCGGCAATCCGGAAAAAGTGACCACCGGCAAAAAAACAATTCTTTACACGGTGATTGGTTATGCTATAATTTTAATCGGTAACGGCATTATAAAAATCATTGAAAATTTGGTGAATAAATAAGACCAAAGGTCGATTTTGAAGAAAAATTTATGAAATTAAATCTAAAAAACATCATCGCCGAATTGGCAATTATTACGATTGTCGCTCTTCCTATACTAGTGTCTGGTCAACAGCCGATTATCCCAGGCGAGCAACCCGCTCCAATCACAACACTGACCGAAGCTAGGGGGGCTATAACTGTTATCGTGAGATGGATAATTGCCGTATTCTGGATTATTACGGTACTATTCCTTATTATTGCTGCTTTTCGCTACTTGACGGCAGCTGGCGACCCGGAAAAACTCGGTAAAGCCAAGCAAAGCTTGATTTTTGCCATCATTGCCGCGGCCATTGCTTTACTTGCCAACGGCATCCAATTAATCGTAAAAAATCTGTTGCAACAAGGAACAGGTGGCATCTAGTAAAAGCTTTATGAAAATAAAAACGCTCAAAAACAGAGCTTTTGTCTCAATGTCTTTGTTTTTGTTGGCGGCTGTGCCGCTTTTAACTTTTGCTAAAATTGAAAGTTTAGAAGGTATTCAACTGGTCATCAAAGACATCGTGGGGTGGATGATGAATGTTTTCTGGGTTGTTGCGGTGGGTTTTATTGTTTGGGCGGCTTTTAATTTTCTCACAGCCCAAGGCGACGCTGAAAAAATCCAAAAAGCCAAAAAAATGCTTTTATATGCCGTAATTGCCGCCGTGATTGTCCTTTTAGCCAATGGCGTAAATGTCATTTTAACCAACATACTTGAGAGGCAAGGCTTTGAATCAACTTCTCCGCCAACTGGACAACTATGCGGCCAATTCATTTGTCCACCAAATATGTACTGCGACGAACTTCACAAGACATGTGTAGAACAGTGAGGGAAAGCGTTATCTTAATAAAATAACCCGTTTCTTT
>Ga0066638_1000132_pt1 | contig 14136 bp, 9 predicted proteins | sample CryGeyCG2014_010_2_FD_59451 | JGI IMG/M metagenome (GOLD analysis project Ga0066638, IMG submission 59451) | Groundwater microbial communities from aquifer - Crystal Geyser CG09_land_8/20/14_0.10 | ecosystem: Environmental > Aquatic > Deep subsurface > Groundwater | place: USA: Utah: Grand County...
CGTTTTGAATACGGCTTGGACCCGAATTTAACCGAAGAAGCGATTAACCGAGTGGCCGAATTAATCGGAGGGAAAGTTGCCAAAGGCGTAATCGACATTTATCCCGGGAAAGTTTTCCCCAGAAAATTGAAATTAAATTTGGAAAAAATCGAGAGCGTTTTAGGATTGAAAGTTTCCAAGTCGGAGGTAATAAAAAAACTGAGTTTGTTGGGTTTTGAAATAGATTCGTCTTTAAAGGTTGTTGTTTCCACAATCAGACAGGATATTGAGATAGAAGAGGATTTGATTGAGGAAATAGGACGATTGATTGGCTACGACAGCATTCCGACCAAGCAGCCATTCGGCTTGCTCGGCGCGGCAAAGTTAGATGATAATTTAGTCGTAACCAACAAGGTGAAGACCATTTTCGAGGGGGTGGGATTTACCGAGGTTTATAATTTTTCTTTTGTCGGGGAGAATGACATCGAGAAATTCGGAGTTAAGCCGGCGGGTTATGTGGAATTGGAAAATCCTTTAAGTCTGGACTTAAAATATTTACGCCGAGATTTACTGATTAATTTGTTAAAAAACGTAAAAAATAATTTAAAAAATTTTTCAAGAGACGAACAGGGAATGAAGATTTTTGAATTAGGAAAAGTTTATCATCTTGCATCCGCCAATATTAAGTCGCGAAGCGATGCGATAAAAGAAGAAAAAATGTTGACCGGAATTATTGCCAGACGTTCGGAAAAAATAAAGGGAGAGAATTTCTACGAATTGAAAGGAGCCATCGATAGTTTGCTTAATAAATTGGGCATTACCGATTTTTGGTACGACGATTATCAGGTCACTCCCGATTGGACCGACGAAGCTTTCTGGCAAAAAACAGGTACAGCCGAAGTAAAAGTAGGAGATGAAGAAATCGGTTTCTTGGGCGAGATTAATTTGAAGATTTTAACCAGATTAAATATCAGGGCCTCGGTCGCAGCTTTTAATTTGAATTTCGAAAAAATTTTAAGATTGGCCGAAGAGGAATTGATTTATGAGCCGCCTTCTCCTTATCCTGCAGCGGTCAGGGATTTGGCAATTTTAGTCAATCAGCAGGATAAGGTGGCTGATGTTTTGAACGTAATTAATGCCTCAGGCGGCGAATTGGTTCAGGATGTGGATTTATTCGATATGTATGAAGGAGAAGAGATCCCCCGGGGGAAAAAGAATTTGGCTTTTCACATCATTTACCAATCGTATGATAGGACCCTGAAAGATGAAGAAGTGGATAAAATTCATAGAAAAATCATCAGGGAGCTGGAAAAAAATAAAGATTGGGAGGCTAGAAAGTAAGATATGGCTAAAAAGAAAAAAACAATTAAAAAAACAGCGAAGAAAGTTCAGAAATCCAAGCCGAAGAAAAAACCGATAATCGCTCTTGGGGAAGCCCCGACAAGAAATATCGTCAAGGAACCAAGTTACGAAGCTAAGGACATTTATGTTTTGGAAGGTTTGGAGCCGGTCAGAAAAAGACCGGGCATGTACATCGGGTCAACCGGCACCGATGGTCTTCACCATTTAGTCTGGGAAGTGTTCGATAACAGCTTGGATGAGGCAATGGCTGGTTATTGCACTCATATCGGAGTAACTCTGCTTCCCAATAATCGGGTAGCCGTGGCTGACAACGGAAGAGGTATTCCGGTGGAGAAACATCCCCAGACCAAGAAATCTGCTCTGGAAACAGTAATGACCACTCTCCATGCCGGAGGTAAATTCGGCGGAGAATCGTATAAAATCGCCGGCGGTTTGCACGGAGTCGGTGTTTCCGTGGTTTGTGCGCTTTCCAAGTGGATGAGAACGGAAGTTTGCCGCAATGGCTATGTTTATACTCAGGAATATTCTCGGGGCAAAGCTACCACAAAAGTTAAAAAAGAAGGGCAGTGTCGCGGCTCTGGCACCAATGTTATTTTTGAACCGGACCCGGAAATATTTCAGGATATTAAATTTAGTTGGGATAAAATTTTAGACCACCTGCGTCAACAAGCCTATCTTACCAGGGGCGTAAAGATTACGGTAATTGACGGTCTTCGCACTCATACTTTTTATTTCGAAGGCGGACTGGTTTCTTATATCAGACATTTGAATAAAGATAATAAGATCATAAATTCCAATATTTTCTACACTGAGAGGGAAAAGGATAATATCTTGGTTGAAGTAGCTTTGCAATACAGTGAGGACATAGAAAACTTGGAAATAAGCTTTGCCAACAATATCCATACCGGGGAAGGGGGAATGCATTTGACCGGTTTCAGGTCAGCTTTAACCAGGGTTCTCAACGACTATGCCAGAAAAAACGGTCTTTTAAAGGAAAACGAGTCCAACTTAAGCGGCGACGATGTCCGCGAGGGTCTGACTGCGATAGTCAGCGTTAAATTGAGAGAGCCCCAATTCGAAGGTCAAACCAAGGCAAAATTGGGAAATCCCGATGCCAGAACAGTGGTGGAAGCAGTTGTTTTGGATACATTTGAAGAATTTCTGGAAAAGAACCCCAACGATGCCCGTTCTATTTTGGGTAAATCGATTTTAGCCCAAAAAGCCCGTCGAGCAGCAAAAGCCGCCCGCGATACGGTCATAAGAAAGGGTATCTTGGAAGGAATGACTCTACCGGGTAAATTAGCCGATTGTTCAAGCCGCGATCCCCAAGAATCGGAACTTTACATTGTTGAGGGTGATAGCGCTGGCGGATGTTTTTCTGGAGATACCAAAGTCACTTTAGTTGACGGTCGAAATTTAACTTTTAAAGAATTAATTCGAGAAGAAAGAAAAGGAAAAAAGAACTATTGCTATACCATTAAAGAGAACGGTTCTATTGGTATAGAACAAATTAAGAATGTGAGAAAGACTAAGAAATCTACTCGGGTAGTTAAGGTAATACTTGATAATAATGAAGAGATAATTTGTACTCCAGATCATAGATTTATGTTAAGGGACGGCAGCTATAAAATGGCTAGAGATTTAAATTCAGAGGATTCTTTGATGCCTCTTTATAGAAAATATTCTAAAAAAGAAAAAAGAATTACTATCGAAGGATACGAAATGCTTTTGGATCCTAGTTTAAAAGATGGAAAAGAAAAATGGATTTTTACCCATCTTTTAGCTGATGAGTATAGTTTAAAAAACAATGTTTATTCAGGACAAGACGGCTCTCATAAGCATCATATTGATTTTAATAAATTGAATAATAATCCGGATAATATTAAACGCATGACCAATGATGAACATATGGAACTTCATAAGACAAAACAACAATGGACAGATAATTTTAGAAAAAAAAGAAAAAAAACTTACAACAAGACATATTTGCGCAAGGCATTATCTGCATTAAATGAGCTTTATGAGCAAAATGGAAGAGTTGATGAAAAAGTATATAATGAACTTCGTCAGAGAACAGGCGACCGCAGTCTTATTAAATTAGCAACAATTTGTAATAGATTCTTTGATGGGGATAAAAAGAGACTGAAAGAAGCAGTAATAAGATATAATCACAAGATTAAAAAAATAGCTAAACTCAGAAAAAAAATCGATGTCTATGATTTTGAGATATCCGGAACTCATAATTTTGCCTTAGCTTCAGGAGTTTTTGTTCATAATAGTGCCAAACAGGGAAGAGACAGACATTTTCAGGCCATTCTTCCTCTAAGGGGTAAAATTTTAAATGTTGAAAAATCCCGACTGGATAAAATTTTGGCTTCCAAAGAAGTAAGGGCTTTGGTTATCGCCATGGGCAGTGCTATTTCAGAGGATTTCGATATTTCTAAACTTCGCTACCAAAATATAATTATTATGACCGATGCCGATGTTGACGGTGCTCATATCAGGACCTTGCTTTTGACCTTGTTTTATCGATATTTTCCGAAAATAATCGAAAGCGGGTTTCTCTATATCGCTCAGCCCCCGCTTTATAAAATACAAAAAGGCAAGGAAGCGGTTTATGTTTATAGCGAAGAAGAAAAAAATAAGGTAATAGGAAAATTAAAAAGGGAAAAACCCGCCGCAAGCCAAGGCAAGCAGACGGGTCCGCCTAAATCCGAAGGTTTTGGCGGGGGCATTAATATCCAGCGTTATAAGGGTTTGGGAGAGATGAACCCCGGCTTATTATGGGAAACCACCATGGATCCGGCCAGACGGATGATGAAGCGGGTAACCATTGAGGATGCTGAGGAGGCGGACAGAATTTTCGACATTCTAATGGGAAGCGATGTTTTACCGCGCAAGAAATTCATCCAGACCCATGCCAAAAGCGTTAAAAACCTTGACATTTGATTTTTGAGGATATATCCTCTAATTAAGATGGCCGGGAGGCCATTTTAAAAACCTCCTTTGAAAACCATGAAAATTTTAGACAAAATCGTAAATTTTTTAAAAGAAACCAGAGTAGAAATGAGGAAGGTGAACTGGCTGACGAGAAACGAAGTTATAAAATATACCCTGATTGTGATTGGGTTAAGTTTTGCTGTGGCTGTTTTTTTGGGTGGCTTGGATTTTCTTTTCACTTTTTTAATTAGTAAATTCTTATTATAGAATTAGATTCCCGCTGATTTATTGCGGATTTCCACGGATAAATTATCTGCGAAAATCCGCTAATAATCTGTGTAAATCAAATAAGGAATATGCCTAAACAACAAATAAGCGGTGAAAAACATTGGTACGCCATTCATACTTATCCGGCTTCCGAGGATACCGTAGCCCAAAATCTAAAGCAAAGAATCGAATCTCTGGATGTGGGAGATAAAATTTTTAATGTTTTGGTCCCGAAAGAAAAAAAAATAAAAATAAAAGGGGGCAAAAGATACGTCGTGGATGAGAAGGTTTATCCCAATTATGTTTTTGTGGAAATGGTTGTCGATGATAATTCTTGGTATGTGGTCAGAAATACACCCCGGGTTACCGGATTTATCGGCGCGGGCATTACACCAATCCCGATTGCCGATGAGGAGATTCAAAAATTGCTAAAAAGAACAACCACAGAAGAGCCGACTTATAAAATTGAGGTGGAAGTGGGCGATGCGGTAAAAATCACGGACGGACCATTTAAAGATTTTGACGGCAAGATCAGTGAAGTTGACCAGGCCAGAGGCAAGATTAAGGTTTTGGTCAATATGTTCGGTCGGGAAACGCCGGTCGAATTGGATTTTTTGCAAGTAAAAAAGATTTAACATGCCAAAAGAAATCAAAACAATTGTAAAATTGCAGGTTTCGGCAGGGCAGGCAAACCCAGCTCCGCCAATAGGTCCTGCTTTAGGTCAGCACGGATTAAATATTCAGGATTTTTGTTCCAAATTTAATGAAGCAACCAAGGATAAAATTGGTGATATTATTCCGGTCGAAATTACGATTTATACTGACCGGACCTTTGATTTCAAATTAAAAACCCCGCCAGCTGCTGAATTGTTGAAAAAAGCCGCTGGAATAGAAAAAGGTTCCGGAGTTCCCCAGAAAGATAAGGTTGGCAAAGTCAGTAGGAAACAGATCAGGGAAATTGCCGAAAAGAAAATGGCGGATTTAAATACCAATGATATTGAAGCTGCTATGAAAATCATCGAAGGGACAGCAAAACAAATGGGGATTGAAGTAGTAGATTAGAATTATAGAAATATGAACATTTTAAAACCCCAAAAATTAAAAATTGGTGATACTATTGGTATAATTGCGCCTTCGGAAGCAGTTGAGGCCAAGGGATTGGATAGCGGTGTTAAAATTATTCAAAAATGGGGTTTTAAGGTTAAATTGGGCAAACACATTTTTAAAAAAGTTGAGGATTACAGTGCCGGTACGCCCCAAGAAAGGAGAGAAGATTTCGAAAACATGGTCAGTGATCCGGAAATAAAAGCAATCGGCTGCGCCGAAGGCGGTTATGCGGCAAGTTCGGTTCTTTTGGCTCTTAATCCCAACGTGATAGAAGCTTTTAAAAATCACCCAACCCTTTTTTTCGGCTATTCTGATTTCAGCGTATTTTTAAATGCAAATTTTTCTCTGGGTATAACAGGGGTTCATGCCCCGAATCTTGTCGGTCTGGCTTCTCATAATAAAAATACCCAGGAATCATTGAGAAAAGCTTTTTTGGGCGAAATGGATTTGGACTACGATTCTCGTTTTTTTGCCAAAGTACTGATTCCCGGTAAAGCCGAGGGTTATTTTCTGCCCACCAATCTGAAAACTCTTACCCATCTTTTTGGCAGTAAATTCGATCCTTTGGAAAACTTTGATGGTCCGATAGTTTTGGGATTGGAAGAGGTTTGGGAGGACAAAAGCGACGTTAAAAGAATGCTCGAAGAGATTATTTTGCATCGCTGTTTTAATAAAGTTAAGGGGATTGTTTTGGGGAGATTTATCGGTGACAGCGAAATCGAGTATCCCAAATGGGGCAAGAAAACTACCTGGTATGACCTTTTTACTTCTTCGTTTATTGGTAAGGGCATTCCGGTGGCAGTATTCCCTAATTTCGGACACATCGAAGAACACAGGAAAGCTTTCAGAATTTTGAGAGCAAAATCTCAGAAAAACACTTACGGCGAGAATCTTTTTCTTGCTCTTCCTGTCGGCGCCAGGGTTATTTTTAATGCTTTGGGTGATAACCCTTCTTTAATTTTTCAAGACCAAGCAGTTGACGTTTCTTAATAAATAATATAAAATAAATTTTGATCTTTCAAGGAGGTGAACTTTGGAAAATGAAAGAATATCTTGGGACGAATATTTTATCGGATTACTTGAGTCCTTATCGGAAAGAGCGACTTGCGATAGAGGAAAAAACGCTGCGATAATCACCAGAAACAATCGTATATTGACAACAGGTTACGTAGGAGCACCGTCCCATTTGCCACATTGTGATGAAGCGGGTCATTTAATGCGACAAGTTATGGATGAGGAAGGAAATGTGTCGCAGCACTGCATCAGAACTAACCACGCAGAAGAGAATGCCATACTTCAAGCAGCCAGATACGGACCTTCAATCGAGGGAGCGACCATATACACAAAAATGACTTCTTGTTATCGTTGTGCGATGATGATAATTCAATCAGGAATTAAAAAAGTCGTATCCCTGAAGAGATATCACGCAGACAAGCTCGCAAGAGAGTTTCTTAAGGAGGCTGGTGTAGAACTCATTGTTTTGGAGGAAGAAATTGTCTCATATAAAAATCAGTAAGATTCGGGTCCCTGCCACGGCAGGGACTTTTTTTATTTAACTAAAAATGATAGGATAAAAATATGGCGAAATATCAGCCTACAATTGGTTTAGAAATACACGTGGAATTAAAAACCAAGACAAAGATGTTTTGCGATTGTCTTAATGACCCCTTGGAAAAGAATCCCAATGTTAATATTTGTCCGGTTTGTACTGCCCAGCCGGGTTCCTTGCCAGTTATAAACAAAAAGGCAGTAAATAGTGTAATTAAGGCTGGTTTAGCTTTAAATTGTCAGATTGCTGATAAATCCTGGTTTGAAAGAAAGAATTATTTTTATCCAGACCTTCCCAAGGGGTATCAGATATCTCAATACGAAGCGCCATTGTGTAAGAATGGCTATTTAGAGATTGACGGCAAAAAGATACGAATCCAAAGAATCCACTTAGAAGAAGATACAGGTAAATTATTACATGACCAAGATGAGAAACATTCTTTGGTTGATTTTAATCGGGCTGGCGTGCCTTTAATGGAATTGGTGACCGAACCGGATATTACCTCGGCTATTGAAGCAAGAAAGTTTGCTCAAGAATTACAATTAATTTTTAGATATTTAGGTATTTCGGATGCTGATATGGAAAAAGGCCAACTTAGAGTTGAAGCAAACATAAGTTTGCTTCAACTCAAATCCCAAGCACCAAGCACTAAATCCCAAACAAATTCAAAATTCAAAATCCAAAATACAAAACTGGGGACCAAAGTTGAAATAAAAAACCTGAATTCTTTTAGAAGCGTAGAACGGGCGATTGATTTTGAACTCGAAAGGCAAAAAGACGTTTTAAAAAGTGGAGAAACGGTTATCCATGAAACCCGGGGTTGGAACGATACTAAACAAATAACCTTTTCTCAAAGAATCAAAGAAACCTCTGAGGATTACAGATATTTTCCCGAGCCAGATTTACCGCCCCTGATGATTTCCTCAGACGAAGTAGAAAAATTAGGGGACATGATTCCGGAATTACCAGCAGCTCGACGCCGGAGATTTAAAGAAGAATACGAAATTACTGATTCAGTCATAGAAACTTTAACAATTTATAAAAATTTGGGTGATTTCTTTGAAGAATGTGCCAGCGAATTGCGGGGTTGGTTCGAAAGCGGGAAAATAAAAACAGATTTGGATAAAATAATAAAACTCAGTGCGAATTACATTATTACCGAATTCCCCAAGTATCTTTCCGTTGAAGGAGAAATTAAGATAACTCCGGAAAATTTTGCCGAACTGATATATTTGACTTTTATCGGAGAAATTTCTTCAAGCGGCGCCCAAGAGGTTTTGAAGGAAATGTTTATAAGCGGGAAAGATCCTTCCCAAATCATTGAAAGCAAAGATTTAAAACAAGTTAGTGATGAAGAAGAATTGGAGATAGCAACAGAAACAGTGATAAAAAATAATCCTCAAGCAGTTGAGGATTACAAAAAGGGCAAGGAAACGGCTTTACAGTTTTTAGTCGGTCAGGTAATGCGCGAGACCAAGGGGAAGGCCAATCCAAAGGTTCTTGCAAAATTAATTAAAAAATTAATCAAATAACTATGAACAAAGAATTTTCTCAAGAGAAATTTTCCAAGGAAAAGAAGGCAATCAAACAAGAAGAGGAACGAGAAGCGGCAAAAAAAGAAATGGAAGAACTTAGCGAACTTCCTGATGAGGAATTTCAAGAGAAGAAAAAAGAAACCGTAAAAGAACTCGGTATTGCCGAAGATCGGGCGGAAGGATTTTTAAAAGATTCGGAAAGTTTCAAAAAACCGAAAAGGGATTAACCCAGAAAATTATTGACCAATTTTTCCGCTTGTTCTGAATTGATAATCCAGCGAATGGATTTATTTCTTTTAAACCAGGTTATCTGTCGTTTGGCGTACTGATAAGTATGGGTTTTGATCGCGTTTGCGGTCATTTTTTTATCTTCAGAATCTTTCCATTCTTTGTATCCGATTGCATTTTTTAGGACAATTGTCCAGCCGTATTTTTTAACCAATTTTTTAACTTCTTTTTCCAGTCCATTTTTAATCATTTTATCGACTCTTTTAGCTATTGATTTTTTAATTTCATCGGGGGATTTTTTGATACCGATAAATAATGCATCAAATTGTGGTTGGGCTTGTAAAGACGGCACGGGTTTTCCGATTTTAATGACAATTTCTATTGCGCGAATCAGGCGACGTCGGTTTTTGGCGTCAATATTTCTCGCTCTGATCGGGTCGAGTTTTTTTAATTTTTCAAATAGTTCTTGCGTTGTTTTTTTCTCCAATTCTTTTCTCAGTTTCCAGTCGGGCTTTACGCTTGGGATAACCAATCCTTCAACCGCGGCCTCAATATAAAAACCGGTTCCGCCACAGATAATCGGCACCTTACTTTTCTTAAGAATTTTATCAATTGCTTCCAGGGCTTTTTTTCTATATTGAGCAACCGTAAATTGTTTTTCTGGACTGGCGATGTCCACACAGTAATGAGGGACGCCGTCAACTAAATAATTTTGACTTTTGACTTTTGACTTTTGACTTCGGAACGGCTTCGCCGTTCCGATATCCATTTCTTTGTAGATTTGTCGTGAGTCGGCCGAGATAATCTCTCCATTGAATTTTTTGGCCAATCTGATTGCTAAATCGGATTTGCCCGAAGCAGTGGGGCCCAAAACGACAATCAGTTTGGGCTTTGTAGATTCGTTAACCAAGTCATTTAAAATTTTCCAGCGTCTTTTTTTCTCGGCAAGCGGCACATTGTCCTTAGATTTCGAAGCCGGAGTTCCGGTTCGGGTGGAGTATTTATTCACATAGGCCTTGGCGAATTTTATTTCTTCGAATGCTTTGACCGTATTTTCAAACTGTTTTTTGCTTTCGCCGGGGAATCCGACAATTACGTCGGTGGTAATTTCTGCTTGGGGGATTTTTGTTCTGATTTTTTCAATTAGATTTTTATACTGCTTAATCGTGTAGCCGCGATTCATTTTTCTTAGAATTTCATTGTCTCCACTCTGAATCGGCAAATGGATTTCCTTGGAAATTTTTTCACATTTGGCAACCGTATCAATCAGTTCATCGGACATATCCTTGGGATGAGAAGTTAAGAATTTGATTTGAAAATTACCGGGAATTTCGTTTATTTTTTGAAGCAATTTGGCAAAATTATATTGGCCCGCCCCATCTGCGGGCAAGTATGAATTTACATTTTGTCCCAACAAAGTTATTTCCTTATACCTTCTTTTTATAAGTAATTTGACCTCATTGATAATTTCTTTTACTGGTCGAGAAATTTCCCGACCTCGGGTGTAGGGGACAACACAGTAAGAACAAAAATTATTGCAGCCGGTCATAATTGGCACAAAAGCAGATTTTGAATTAGAATATTTTGCCCTTAATTCTAAATAATCACTATACACTTTTGTACGATCGTGAAAAAGTGTATAGTTGAAGAAATCTTTTATATTGAGAATAGCATCGAAAAATTGTTCAAATTTTGATTTGTCGGATTTCAATATACAACCAGTTAGAATTGTTTCGAGTTTCGGATTTCGGATTTTGGATTTGAGGATTTTTGGCTTTAAGCCAAAAATCCTGTCTATTGCTGTTTGGCGCACAGAACAAGCATTTATCACAATCAAATTCGCCTTCGCCATATCGGAGGTCTTTTTATATCCTTGTTTTTCTAAAAAAGCAGCGATTCTCTCGGAATCGCTTTCGTTCATCTGACAACCGAATGTTTTGATAAAGTATTTCATTTTATCTTTTTAATAAATTTATCAAATTTCACCATTCCGATATCGCCTTTTTCCCTGGTTCTGATGCGAACGGATTTAGATTTTTGCTCGGCATCGCCAACTACCAACATATAAGGAATTTTTTGCATTTCACCTTCGCGGATTTTCTTGGAAACAGTTTCATTTTCATCTTTAACTTTTGCTCTAAAGCCATTTGCTATTAGCTCTTTGCCAATTTTGTGAGCATATTTTTCATGGCGTGAGCCAACCGGAATAACGTAAATTTGAACAGGGGAAAGCCAGAAAGGCAGAGCACCGGCGTAATGCTCTAATAAAACGCCCACAAAGCGCTCTAACGAGCCCAGGAGCGCACGATGGACCATATACGGTCTCTGTTTCCTTCCTTTGTCGTCAATATAAGCCAAATCGAATTTTTCCGGTAAATTGAAATCGAACTGAACAGTGGTGCATTGCCATTCTCTTCCCAGAGAATCTTTGATTTTAATGTCAATTTTCGGACCGTAGAAAACTCCGCCACCTTCATCAATTTGGTATTTAAGTTTTAATTTATTTAAAACAAACTTCAGGGTTTTGATTGCCTTGTCCCAGTTTTTCGGAGTTCCGACATAATCTTTTGGCCGGGTTGCCAAATAAATACCATAATCCTTAAATCCAAAATCTTTAAGCAGTTTAATGCCGAATTTTACAGCTCGCATTACCTCGTCGGATAATTGTTCCGGGGTGCAAATTATATGGGCATCATCCTGGGTAAAGCCGCGAACCCTGACCAAGCCGTGAAGAACACCGGAACGTTCAAATCTGTAAACAGTTCCTAATTCTGCCCAGCGCAAAGGTAAATCCCTATAGCTTCTGGTTTGGGTTTTATAAATCTTCATATGGAAGGGGCAGTTCATCGGCTTAATCAGATATTTATCGCCCTCAACTTCCATTGGGCCGAACATATTTTCCTTGTAAAAATTGGTATGACCAGAAGTTTGCCAGAGTTTTATTCTTCCAATATGGGGGGATTTAACCAATTCATAACCATTTTTAAAATGCTCTTTTGTCCAAAAATCCTCAATTATCTGACGAAGCAGTGCACCTTTAGGATGCCAAAGGATTAAGCCAGGTCCAACTTCTTCATCAATACTGAATAAATCCAGTTTTTGGCCAAGTATCCGGTGGTCTCTTTTTTCTGCTTCTTCGATTTGTTTTAAATAATCAACAAGTTCTTTTTTGGTATTAAAAGCCACGCCGTAAATTCTCTGGAGCATGGGATTTTTTTCATTACCGCGCCAGTAAGCGCCGGCAATCTTGGTAAGCTTGAAAGCATCGGGATTGATTTCTTTGGTTGATTTAACGTGCGGACCCTTACAAAGGTCAATAAAGTCGCCGGATTTATAAATAGTCAATTTTTGGAGGTTCAACCTCCTAACATTGCGTTTAATTTTTGGAGGTTGAACCTCCTTAAGTAAATCCAATTTATAGGATTGGTCTTTGAAAAGTTTTCTTGCCTCTGTCGCGGAGATTGATTTTTTTTCGAATTTAATATTCTGTTTTATCAATTCCCGCATCCGTTTTTCGATTTTCGGCAAATCTTCAGGGCTTAAGGTTTTTTGTAAATCAAAATCGTAATAAAATCCGTTTTCAATTGTTGGGCCAATGCCAAATTTAACCCTGTTAAATAGCGGCTCCGCCGCTCCCGCTTTGCGGGATTTAACAGGGTAAACCTCTGAATACAATTCCATCACCGCCTGCGCCATAATATGGCTTATCGAATGTCGTATTGTTTCAATTTTCATGTCTTAAGTTCCTCTGCTTCGTCGCAGAGGATTTTTAGTTGTTCGTCTCGGTCAGTTAATTTACCGGTGATAATAACTACTTTCCCTTCCTGCCAGATAATCGGATTATGTTGGAGCACGCCGGCAAATACCAAAGCTTCGATTCTTCCGGTTAAATCTTCCAAAGTAACAAAAAGCATTGGTTTGCCGGATTTGGTAATAAATTTGGTGATTTTGGTAATAACCCCGGCAATCTTTGCTTTGCTGTCTTTTTTCTGCTTGGAAAGGTCTTTGATTAAAATTATTTTATTTTTTAGAAAATCCTGATGCGGCTGAAGGGGATGGTCAGAAACGTACATCCCTAAAAGCTCTTTTTCCCACTGTATCTCGTCAGCTTCCAACTTTCTGCTGTTGTGATTGTTAGAATACAGGAGATGATTATTATTGGCAGTGGATTCGGCTCCGAATAAACTCGTCTGGCCGTATTGTTTGGTTTTTTGGGCTTCGCGAGCAAAATCCAGTAAATTTTCCAATTGTTCCAATAACTCTTTTCGCGGAGCTAATTTATCAAAGGCGCCTGCCCGAATTAAGCTTTCCAATGATTTTTTATTCAGAATCGCGGATTGACCCGAAGCAGGGGAAAGTCGGGAGAGAAAATCAGCCATAGTCCTGTAAGGCCCGTTTTTCTTTCTTTCTTCAACAATCTCTCTAACTACATTATGCCCTACATTTTTGATTGCCGCAAGACCGAAACGGATGGAACGAGGAGGCCCGCCTGCCGGCGAGGCAGGAATCAGGGTAAAGTTCTCCAAACTTTCGTTTATGTCCGGAGGAAGAACCCGGATATCGTGCTTTTTGGCGTCTTCAACCAAAATATTGATTCTATCCAAATCTTTTTGGTCTGCTTGCATCAAGGCGGTAATGAATTCTTCGGTAAAATTTGCCTTCAAATAAGCTGTTTGATAGGCGATAAGAGCATAGCAAGTGGCATGAGAACGGTTGAAACCGTATTGGGCAAAAGGTTCCACAAAATCCCAAATTTTTTGGGCAATATTTTTGGGAATTCCTTTTTTAACCATTCCTTCTATCATTTTATTGGCTTGTTGGTCAAGAAGTTTTCTGATTTTTTTACCCACTGCCTTGCGCAATACATCGGCTTCCGAAGAAGTAAAACCGCCCAAATCTTTGGCTATCTGCATTAACTGTTCCTGATAAACCGCAATGCCATAGGTGTTTTGAAGAATCGGTATTAATTTTGGATGGATGTATTCTATTTCTTTTTCTCCGTGTTTTCGGGCAATAAATTCGGGAATAAGACCCATGGGTCCAGGTCGATAAAGAGCCACCATCGCAATAATGTCTTCCAGGGCATTGGGCCTTAGTTTCTGAAGATATTTTCTCATACCCGAGGACTCCAATTGGAAAACGCCAACCGTATCTGCACGCCGAAAAACC
>Ga0066638_1000141_pt1 | contig 13761 bp, 13 predicted proteins | sample CryGeyCG2014_010_2_FD_59451 | JGI IMG/M metagenome (GOLD analysis project Ga0066638, IMG submission 59451) | Groundwater microbial communities from aquifer - Crystal Geyser CG09_land_8/20/14_0.10 | ecosystem: Environmental > Aquatic > Deep subsurface > Groundwater | place: USA: Utah: Grand...
TGCTTATTTGAGTTTGGACGGGTTAAAAAAAGCATCAAGGATTAAATCAAACAAACTATGTGATTCCTGTTTTACTGGTAAATATCCTATGCCAGTTCAAGGCGGTTTTAGAAAAGACGTCTTTGAAAAAATTAATTAATATGAAAAAACTAGCGGTTTTAATTTCCGATGCCGGAACTGGAACGAATCTTCAAGCTATTATTGATGCAATTAAAAATAAAAAATTAAAGGCAAAGATAGTTTTGGTTGTCAGCAGTTCCGAAAATGCCTACGGTATACAAAGAGCGAAAAAAAATAACATTTTTACAATGGTTATAGGCAAAAAGGATGATTTAGAAAAAATTCTAATAACCTATCAAGTTGATTTGATTATTTTGACCGGCTGGAAATTGATTATTCCTCTATCTCTTATAAAAGCATTTAATAATAAGATTCTTAATCTTCATCCCGGCCTTATTCCCGATACCATGGACGGGGTTGTCCATAATCCGGACAGAACGGAAGGACTTTGGAACCGGGGAAAATTAACCAATGTTGCTATTCAAAACTTTTTAGATAAAAAGGATACCTATGCTGGCTCAACCGTTCATTTTTTATCAGATGAGTTTGATTTTGGGTTTGTTCTTAACCGTTGTTTTGAAAAAATTTTACCAAACGATACTGTTGAAAGCCTTTATAAAAGATTAAAGAAAAAAGAAAACAAAATTTACGTTGAATCGTTAATAAAACTCTGTAATTAAATATGAAAATATTAATTATTGGTTCTGGCGGACGGGAACATGCTTTAGGTTGGAAGATAAAACAGTCTCCTCTTGTAACCAAAATTTATTTCGCTCCCGGTAATCCCGGCACCAAAGAAATCGGGGAAAATGTTTCAAATATTGAAGTTACCGATATTAAAAAATTGCTGCGATTCGCTAAAAATAAAAAAATTAATTTAACGGTTGTTGGTCCGGAAACTCCGCTGGTTTTAGGAATTACTGACGCCTTTAGGAAAGAAAAACTTAACATCATCGGCCCCTCTAAAAAAGCCAGCCAGATAGAAGGCTCTAAAACTTTTGCTAAAGAAATCATGAAAAAATATAAAATTCCAACCGCGCAATATTTTGCTTTTAGCGGTTTTGACCAAGCTAAAAAACATTTGAATAAAACTCAATATCCACTTGTTATTAAGGCTGATGGACTGTGTATGGGAAAAGGTGTGGCTGTTTGTAAAAACAAAAAAGAAGCAGAGAAATTTTTGAAACAACTAGTTGGGAAAAAAATAATTATTGAAGAATGTCTATTTGGTCAAGAAATTTCCTTTATGGTAATCACTGACGGAAAAGATTTTCTTTCTTTTTTGCCTTCCCAGGACCACAAAAGACTTTCTGATAACGATCGGGGTCCCAACACTGGAGGTATGGGGGCTTATACGCCGGTTCCATTTGTAGATAAAAAACTTATCAAACAGATTGAAAAAGAAATTGTTGAACCAACAATAAGAGGTATGGGCAAAGAAGGTTGTCCTTATCAAGGAATTCTCTACCCGGGTTTGATCTTAACTAAAGAGGGACCAAAAGTCTTGGAATATAACTGCCGTTTTGGTGATCCGGAGACTCAACCCTTAATGATGCAGTTGGAATCGGATCTGGTGGAAATTTTTATCGCTCAACAAAAAAAACAGTTAAAAAAGAAAGAATTAAAATTTAAAAAAGGCTTTTCCGTTGGGGTAGTTCTCGCGTCCGATGGTTACCCGGGTGAATATAAAAAGGGAAACCAGATACATGGGTTAGATAAAATAAAAGACGTCGAAGTTCAGGTGTTTCACGCTGGTACTAAAGAAATTGATAAAAAAATAATTACTAATGGAGGTCGAGTTTTAGCGGTGACCGCTTCGGGAGCAACCTTAAAAGAAACTATTGAAAAAACTTATCAGACGATTGGCAAAAAAGGTGTTCATTTTAAAGGCATGCAATATCGTCGTGACATTGGGAAAAAAGGGTTATTATTTGGAGATAAATATGATTAATCGAATTGAGGTTTCCTCAAAAATTTCTAATACCCAAGTCATCAATGTTTATACAATTGTAAAAAATCTTAATCAAAATCAATTGAAACAAATCGCTTCATCACTCACTAATCCTATTTATCAAAAATCTACTGTTAATCAACCGACATTAATAAAAAAATTTACTTGGGCCATTGAAACCGGGTTTTTACCCGGCGTTACTGACAACGTTGCCAACACCGTCAAAGAAATAATCAAAGACCAATTAAAGATAAAATTTATTGGTGATGAAGGCGTTTTTTCCTCTCAACTATTTCTTGTCAACGGTAAATTTGATGAAAAAGATATTATAAAAGTTAGTCAAGATTTGATTAATCCCCTAATTCAAAGAGTTCATATTAAAAACAAACAAAAATATTTAAAAGATAACGGAATGGATAAAATCGCTCCTCAGGTAAATTTAACATCTGCCAATCAAGTAAATATGGTTAATTTAAATGTCTCTGATGAACAACTGATGGCCATTTCCAGTCGTGGCACATTAGCTTTAGATTTAACCTATATGAAAACCATAAAAAATTACTTTAAAAAATTAGGTAGAAATCCGACCGATATTGAACTTGAGTCAATTGCCCAAACCTGGTCGGAGCATTGTAAACACACGATTTTTACCGATCCGATTGATGAAATAAAAGACGGATTGTTTAAAACGTATATTAAAAAAGCTACTGAAGAAATTAGAAAGAAAAAAGGTCGTAATGACTTTTGTACTTCTGTTTTTACAGATAATTCCGGAGCCGTAAAATTTAATAAAGATTATATAATCTCACATAAAGTTGAAACTCATAATAGTCCGTCGGCCCTTGATCCGTTTGGCGGCGCTATCACCGGCATTGTTGGTGTTAACCGTGATGCCATCGGATTTAATATGGGTGCTAAACCAATTATTAATTACTTCGGATTTTGTTTCGCCGATCCGAATTTAAAATCCCAACTTTTTCGGGATAAAGAAAAAAAACAGCCATTGCTCTCCCCGCGCCGGATTTTAGACGGAGTCGTTGCCGGTGTTAATAGTGGCGGCAACTGTTCTGGTATTCCCACTCCCCAAGGTTTTGTCTATTTTGATAATCATTATCAGGGAAAACCTTTAGTCTTTGTTGGCACGGTTGGATTGATTCCAAAAAAATCTTCATTGGAAAAAAAAGCTCAGCCGGAAGATTATATTGTTATGGTTGGTGGCCGGGTTGGCCAGGATGGTATTCACGGAGCGACTTTTTCCTCTGAAGCTTTGTCTTCCGGCAGTCCGGCCGGAGCCGTTCAGATTGGTGATCCGATTACTCAAAAAAAATTAAGTGATGCGATTGTTAAAGAAGCCCGCGACCTTAAACTTTATCACAGTATTACTGATAATGGTGCCGGCGGACTTTCTTGTTCGGTCGCCGAAATGGCTAAAGAATCAAACGGCTGCTTGGTTAACTTGGAAAAAGTACCTTTAAAATATCCGGGTCTTGAACCCTGGAAAATTTGGATATCTGAATCCCAAGAAAGAATAACTTTAGCTGTACCAAAAAATAAATGGGAAAAATTCTCAGAGTTAATGATTAGCCGTGATGTTGAAGCAACAATTATTGGAGAGTTTAACGATAGTGGCCGCTGCGTCGTCAACTATCATAAAAAAACCATCATGGATATTGATATGGAATTTCTTCACAATGGTCTGCCTGTTCGACCGATGAAAACTACTCCGATCAAATCATTGTTTAAAGAACCTGTTATTCCTCAACAAAAAAATCTCAATCAAATCTTATTATTAATGCTTTCCCGACTAAATATCGCCGGTTTTGAATTTATTTCAAAACAATACGATCATGAAGTCCAAGCCAATTCAGTTATTAAACCACTACAAGGGCCGGGTCAAATAAATGGTGAAACTACGGTTGTTAAACCGATTTTTGACTCTCCTCAAGCCATCGCTTTGTCTCAAGGTCTTTATCCAAGCTATAGTAAAATTGACTGTTACCAAATGGCGGGCGCCAGCATTGATACGGCCATTAGAAATCTTATTGCCTCTGGAGTTGATATTAATAAAATAGCTCTTCTTGATAATTTTTGTTGGTGCAGTTCTAATGATCCAGAAAGACTGTATCAGTTAAAACAAGCCGCTCAAGCTTGTTATGATTTTGCCAAAATTTATGAAACCCCGTTTATTTCCGGAAAAGACAGTATGTTTAATGACTTTAAAGGTTATGATGAAAAAGGCAACCCGATAAAAATATCAATTCCACCAACTCTTTTAATTTCTTCTATTGGAATTATTGAAGATGTTTTGAAAATAATTTCGATTGATATTAAATTTCCCGGTGATCTTATCTATATTCTTGGTGAAACAAAAGATGAACTGGGCGGATCAGAATATTTTTTGATGCACAAATCTATTGGAAATAATACTCCTAAGGTTAATGCTTCAAAAAATAAAAAACTTTATCAGAGTTTTTATCAGGCAGCTAAAAAAAATCTTATCAGTTCGGCGATTAGCATCACTCGAGGCGGTTTGGGAGTCGCTTTAGCAAAAACCGCTCTTTCTGGAAAACTGGGGATTGAAGTTTCTTTGGATAATTTGCCCGGTCAAATTTCCCGTAATGACTTTGCCTTATTTTCCGAAAGTCAAGGTTGCCTATTAGTGACGGTTAATCCAAAAAATAAAGAAATATTTGAAAAAATTATGAAGGGAAATTCGTTTAAACAAATCGGTGAAGTAACAGATAATCAAAAATTTATAATTAAAGGGTTGGGTAATAAAATGATTGTTAATTTAAGTCTTGAAAAGATAGAAAAAGCTTATAGGTCAATGTTTAAAAATTATTGAAATAAAAGCTCGATACCGAAATTTTGTTTTTAATATTTTATGATCAAACCAAAAGCAATAATTCTTTCCGGTTACGGCTTAAACTGCGAAGATGAAACTAAATACGCTTTTGAGTTGGCCGGCGGTCAGGGAAAAATTGTTCACATTAATGACTTGGTTAAAAACAAAAACCAATTAAACGATTATCAAATTATGGCCATTCCCGGCGGCTTTGCTTATGGAGACGATACTGGTTCGGGTAATGCCTATGGTTTAAAATTAAAAAATCATCTCTGGAACAATATTTTAAAATTCGTTAACAAAGATCATTTGATCATCGGTATCTGTAACGGTTTTCAGATTTTGGTTAATTTGGGATTATTACCGGCTCTTGACAAAAAATATGGTGAACGGCAAGTGGCTCTTTTACCTAATGACTCTAATCGTTATACAACCGGCTGGTTTGATTTAAAAATTATCAGCGATACACCCTGGCTGACTGGAATTACAAAAATTTCTCTTCCAATTGCCCATGGTGAAGGAAAATTTTTTGCGTCAGGAGAAATCTTAAAACAATTGAATAAAAAAAATTTAGTGGCCGCAAAATATATCATTAACCCAACCGGCACTTTGGAAAATATTGCTGCTATCACCGATGAAAGCAAAAGAATTTTTGGCCTGATGCCTCATCCGGAGCGGGCGATGTTCTTTACCCAGTTACCAAACTGGTCTTATTTTAAAGAGAAATATTTGCGGGAAGGACCCGCCTTAGTCCCGACTAAATCAGGACTTCGGCGAGGCAAAGAAAAACTTCCAGAATTTGGTCCGGGGTTACAAATTTTTAAAAATGGGGTAAACTATTTTAAATAACAAGATGAATAAACAATATACAATCACCACCCTTGGCAGCCACTCAGCTCTTCAGATTTTAAAAGGCGCTCATGACGAAAGTTTTAAAACTTTAGTTGTTGCTCTTAAAAAACATGTTTCTTTTTACCAGAGATTTTCTTTTATCGATGAAATTATTAGTGTTAATGCTTTTTCGGAATTCCCTGAAATTGAAAAAAAATTAAAAGACAAAAAAATCATTGTTATCCCTCACGGATCTTTCGTCGCTTATCTTGGGATGGAGGGTAATAAAAAAATGACCCTGTCTTATTTTGGCAATAAAAAAGTCCTTGACTTTGAGTTTGATCGAGTTAAGCAGGGAGAATGGTTAAAAAAATCAGGAATAAATACTCCAAAAGAATTTAAAAATATTAATGACGTTGAATTTCCGGTCATTATTAAATCATATGGTGCCGCCGGCGGTAAAGGTTATTTTCTTGTTAACAATCATAAAGATTTAGTCGAAAAAATTCCCTCCTTCGCCAAGGCTTCGGAGGGCAAACAAAAATATATTATCCAACAATATATCGTCGGTGTTCCTCTTTATATTCATTACTTTTACTCACCGCTGACAAAGACTTTAGAAATATTAAGTATGGACAGACGTTACGAAACCAATGTTGATGCTCTGGAAAGAATTCCTTTTAATGTTGATCCAAGCTATGTGGTCGTCGGTAATAGCCCGTTGGTTTTGAGGGAATCAATGCTGCCGGAAGCTTATGAAATGGGAGAAAAAGTCGTTAAAAAATCTCGGGAACTAATTAATTCTCAAGGATTGTTTGGACCTTTTTGTCTGGAAACTATCATAACTCCAGATCAAAAGTTTTATGTGATTGAGATCTCGGCACGAATCGTGGCTGGAACCAATCTTTTCATTGAAGGTTCCCCTTATGCCGATTTACTTTATAATGAACCAATGAGCACAGGCCGAAGAATCGCGAGAGAAATTAAAAACTCAATTAAAGAAAATAGACTAAAAGAGATTTTGGATTAAAATTTTTATAGGTGTCACGAAGAGAAAAGGTTCCCCGAGAAGCGGATTTCCGAGATATTCGGAAGAGCCTCGCAGGGGAATAGTTGTCTCGAGTGACAGAATCTATAAAAATTATATATGGACATAAAACAAATTTTAAAAACTTATAGTCTTTCTAATCTTACAATCGCCACCCTTGGAAGTCATAGTGCTCTTGATGTTTGCCGTGGAGCAAAAAATTTAGGATTTAAAACTTTAGTCATCTCTGAAAAAGGCCGGGAAAAAACCTACGAAAAATATTATAAAACGAACGGGAAATTAGGCTGTGTTGATGAAACTATAATACTCAACAAATTTTCCGATTTATTGAAACCGGAAGTTCAAAAAAAATTGTTGGATAAAAATTCTGTCTTTGTTCCCAATCGTTCTCTTGAAGCCTATCTTAACTTTGACTATCAGGCGATTGAAAATGATTTTAATGTTCCGATCTTTGGCAACCGTTATCTTTTGAAAATTGAAGAACGCGGTCGGGCTGAAAACCAATATTATCTTCTGGAAAAATCCGGGATTAACTATCCAAAACAGTTTAACAATCCAAAAGAAATTGATTGTTTGTGTTTGGTAAAAGTTCAAGAAAAAAAACGCGTTTTTGAAAGAGCTTTCTTTTTGGCCGAAAACTATCAAGATTACCAATCACAGGTTGAACAAAAATTAAAAGATGGAGTGTTTTCGGAAGAACAACTTAAGCAAGCAGTCATTGAAGAGTTTGTCGTCGGCGTTCAGGTCAACTTTAATTTTTTCTATTCCCCTATTTCCGATCGACTGGAATTATTAGGAACTGATATGCGCAGACAAACCAATATTGAAGGCTTGCTCAAGATCCCTTCATCATATCAAACCGAGGTTTCAAAAAAAATTAATATTAAATATGAAGAGGCAGGTCATATTGCCGTGACCGTCCTTGAATCAATGTTGGAAAAAGCATATGATCTAGGAGAAAGATTTGTAAAAACCAGTCAAAAATTATTTTCACCGGGAATTATCGGTCCTTTTGCGCTGCAAAGTATCATCACCGCTGGACCACCGAAAAAAGATATTGTTGTCATTGATATTTCTCCCCGGATGCCTGGATCACCTGGAATAACCGCTACTCCTTACAGTAACTATCTCTATGGACAACCGGTTTCGGTCGGCCAAAGAGTGGCTATGGAAATAAAAGAGGCGATAAAATTAAATAGTTTTGCTAAAATATTGTCATAATATAATTAGATATTAGAAATTAGTAATTAGAAATTTATATAATGACTAACTTCGATTTCTCCACTTATCTTTCTCCCTTAACCTGGCGATACGGATCTGACGAGATGAGAAAAATTTTCAGTGAAAAACATAAATATGAACTCTGGCGGAAAATTTGGATTGCTTTAGCCGAAGCCCAACATCACGCAGGCCTTGTAAGTCGCGAAGAATTGGATGATTTAAAAAAAAATGAAAAAAATATTGATATTGAAAAAATTTTTGAATTGGAAAAAGACACTAAACATGATGTGGTGGCCGCGATTCATGAGTTTGATGGCAAAGCAAAAATTGGCGGCGGGAAAATTCATCTGGGAGCCACCAGTATGGATATCGTTGACAACGCCGATATGATTAGAATTCAGGAGGCTTTATTAATTGTTGAAAAAAAAGTTGTTGTTATTTTAAAACTACTCTCCGATAAAATTGAAGAGTATTCAGATTTTCCTTGCTTAGGATACACTCATTTACAACCGGCTGAACCGACGACGGTCGGTTATCGACTGGCCTTTTATGCCCAGGACTTATTAACTGCTCATGAATTTATCCAGTTTGTCAAAAAAAATATTAAAGGGAAAGGAATGAAGGGAGCGGTTGGCACGGCGGCCAGTTATCAGGAACTTTTAAAAAATAAATCGATGAATGTTGACGAACTGGAAACAACGGTTATGAAAAATTTAGGAATCGAATCAGTTTTAATTTCCGGTCAGGTTTATCCCCGTCTTTATGATTTTTTGGTTTTAAATAGTTTAGTGATGGTGACAGCGGCATTATCAAAATTTGCTGGCGATCTTAGGATTCTCCAATCACCGCTTTACGGCGAATGGTCGGAACCTTTTAGAAAAAAACAGGTTGGGTCATCGGCCATGCCTTTTAAAAAAAATCCCATCAGTAGTGAAAATATTTGTTCTCTTGCGCGTTTTGTTGCCGCACTTCCTCAAACAGCCGGCGAAAATGCAATTCTATCATATTTGGAAAGAACTCTTGATGATTCCGCTAACAAAAGAATTGTTATTGCCGAAGCTTTTTTGACAACCGATCAGATTTTGATGACCGCCGAAAAAATTATTAACGGTTTAGTCATCAATAAGGAAAGAATTAGCTTTAATTTGAATCAGTACGCTTCTTTTGCCGCCTCAGAATCTATAATTTTAGAGGCTGTTAAAAATGGAGCAGACCGCCAGGAAATGCACGAAATCTTAAGAAATATTTCCATGATTGCTTGGGCTGTAATTCAAAAAGGTAAAGAAAATCCGATGATGAAATTATTGCTCGCCAATAAATTAATCAGTCGATATTTAAATAAAAATCAACTGGAAAAATTAATGGAAGTTGAAACTCACATCGGTGATGCCCCGGAAAGAGCAAAACAATTGGTTAAAATTATAAGAAAAATATGAAAAACGTAACTGTCTCAGTAATTATGGGAAGTGATTCTGATTTACCAATCATGAAAGAAGCTCTTGATGTTTTAAACGATTTTGGTGTCGGAAATGAAGTTCTGGTTTTATCAGCTCACCGGACATTTGAGGCAACGAGAGAATATGTAATGTCAGCTGAAAATAAAGGTATAAAAGTTATTATTGCCGGAGCCGGTGGGTCCGCTCATCTCCCTGGTGTCATTGCTGCCATGTTTCCACTACCGGTCATTGGTGTTCCGATTAAAACTAAATCTTTAGACGGGCTTGATTCATTACTGTCAATCGTCCAAATGCCGCCGGGAATTCCGGTTGCAACTGTTGGAATTAACGGTGCAAAAAATGCCGGACTTTTGGCGGTTCAAATTCTTTCAACTTCTGATCAAACATTAGCAAAGAAATTGAGTGATTATAAAACTAAACAAAAAGATTCCGTCTTGGCAAAAACCGAAAAATTAAAAACTTTGGGTTATAAAAAATATTTACACTCTCAACGCTTATAACGTTTCGAGTATAAATCTCTCTAAGCTAATTTTATTAATAAAATTAGCAAGAGAAATTAAGAAGTTTTTAAAAAATAATATGGTCACAGAAAAAGTGATACTTAAATCTCTTCCAAAAGTTTTAAAAACTATCAATCTTCCCCTGGGGAAGAAACTTCAGGGAAAAGTCCGTGATATTTATTTTAAAAACAAAAAAAGAATTTTAATCACGACTGATCGCCAGTCAGCTTTTGACGTTATTTTAGGTTGTATTCCTTTTAAAGGCGCTGTTTTAAATCAACTGTCCGCTTTTTGGTTTAAAAAAACCAAACATATTGTTGATAATCATCTTTTAGACGTTCCTGACCCAAATGTTTCGGTCACCAAGAACTGCGAACCAATTCAAGTTGAGATGATTGTCCGTGGATACATCTCCGGCGTCACCGGGACTTCTATTTGGTACTCTTACGAAAAAGGAGAAAGATTAATTTATGGATTAAAATTTCCTGATGGTTTAAAGAAAAATCAAAAACTTCCGGAACCAATAATTACTCCAACTACTCATCCGTTGGTCGGTGCCACCGGTCACGATGAGAGATTAACCAGAGAACAGATTATTGGCAAAAAAATTGTCAGCAAAAAACTTTATGAACAGATGGAAAAAACGGCTTTGGCCTTATTTAAATATGGAACTAAACTTTGCCTCTCTAAAGGACTAATCTTAGTTGATACCAAATATGAATTTGGAATTTATAACGGTAAACTGACTTTGATTGATGAAATTCACACTCCTGATTCTTCAAGATTTTGGATTGCTAAGACTTATGAGCAAAGATTAAAAAAAGGTTTAGAACCGGAAAACTTTGATAAAGAATTTTTAAGACTTTGGTATGTGAAACGGGGTTACCGAGGTGACGGTCCTCCGCCGCCAATGGCCAAAGAATTAATCGTCGCCGTTGCCCAAAGATACATCGCAGTTTACGAAAAACTCACCGGAAAAAAGTTTAAAGCCTTTGAATATCCGATTGAAGAAAGAACCAAGAAGAATTTAAAAAAGTATTTTTAATCTGCTACCCATTACACAACCTCGGAGATTGAATGTGGATTATTGAATAGTTATATTAAATTTTATATTCAATGCACGAGCGACGCGCTCAAGAAGAGAGATTGATGGTTTACTATTCATTCCCTCTAATCTAGAAATAACCGCTTGACCAGTATTGGCTTTTTTAGCCAATTCTTCTTGAGTGATATTTTGTTTTAATCTCGCTCCGATCATCTGACGAGCAATTTGGAATTGAGGTTCCAACTCATCTGAAAGACGTTTATATTCAGGATCTTTCATTAATCCCTTTTCCCAATCTTCAAAAGAGATCAGTTTTGGTTTATTAAATTTTTTCATAGTTGTTCTTTATATCTTTTAACAGCTAACTTTAATTCTTTTATGGGTATTTTTTGAGTTTTTTTATAATAAATATTGGTAATGATAATTCTATCTTTTATTCTTCCGAATAAAATTCTGTACCTGTCTACTCTAAGCTCCCAAATAAGATTATTTATTTTTTTCAAATATTTCTCCGGCAGAGAAAAGTTATAATCCAAAAATAATCTTATCGTTTTTGTGATCTTTATATTATCTGCGGTTGATAATTTTTTTAAAAAACCATCAACCCTAAGGTCTTTAAAAACTCTCATAATCATTTTATGATAAATTTATCATAATGTCAAATGTTAATTAATTTTAAATATAGAGGTTTATTTTGTCTACTGCTTATAACCTACAAGAATGTCATTCTAGATTGATGTAGCAATTAAAAATTGATGAAGTATATATTATAAATTTAGGCACGGACTTGCAGGCTTTCTTTTTCAAAGATGATATTTTTTGGTTCAATGATGACTTTCTTTTCGCCCGATTCAACAATCCCGCAGTTATAAGCTTTTATTTCTAACTTCTTAGCCATATTTATTACTTGACTGACTTCCTTGGCAGGAACAAAAATTGCAAAACCAGCACCCATATTCAAATTTCCATAGGCTTCTTTATTATCGAGTTTTCCCTGTTCAATAATAAATTTTAAAACTTCAGGAACCGGTGGGAGATCGATTATCCGGTAAGTCAATGACTTCCGATGTCTCATTAATTTTCTCCAACCATGACCGGTAATGTTAACCATATAATGTATGTCTATATTATTTTTCAATAAATCCTCAACTAATTTCGCATAAATTATTGTTGAAGTCAGCAAGGCTTCTCCATAAGTTTTTTCCCTATCGATTTTAGTTAGATAACTTTCCGGTAAACTTTTTGCAATTTTTCTGGCCAAAGTTAGACCGTTTGCGTGTATACCGCTGCTTTCAAATAAAATTATTTTATCACCTGGCTGTAATTTTTCACCCAAACACAAATTCTTTTTCGGATTAATGATTCCAAAACAGGCACCGGCTAAATCAATTGCCCCTTTGTTAATAATTCCTAACAAAACTGGAGTTTCCCCACCGCCCCAAACGGCGCCACTATCTTGACTGGCTTTAGTCCAACCCAAAACCAAATCATCGGCTCTTTTTTTGTCTTTAAACCAGTCCGAAGAACCGGTCGCCCAGTAAGCCATCAGAGTCACTGGCTTAGCCCCAACCGTAATTAAATCATTAACAATCATGGCCACTGTATCATAAGCTAAACTATCATAATAAGTTTTACCCGTTAAGGGATACATTTCATCGGCAATTAAACTTTTTGTCCCGAGTCCCTCAACCACTGATGCAAAATAAAATTCTCCAACATCAACCACATGAGCCGACTCTCCCCGACTCGCAGCAACTTCTTGATAATTTTTAGAAAGATTGTTACTGGTTTTTTCCCCAGACATTTGAGCAATTCTTTTTAAGTAGTCAATCGCTTCGTAATTAACCCCTGATTGTTTGTAGGTTAATTTATTTGTAGTACTCATCTAATTTTTATTGTAGACTCTCTACGTCAGCTCCAATATCTTTTAAGTCTGCCTCAACACTTCCTATATTAATATCACTTGGGTTGCTTGACTCAACTGCTGAAGGCGTTATTACAATATCTTCCTTCATGTTTGTTGAGGGAGAAATATTGGGAGTTGTGCTTGGTAATATTTTCTTTTGATTTATTGAAAATAAAATGTACCCACCGATAATCAGAGCAATAATTGCTAAAATAACTATGAGAGTTAACAATATTATATTTGATGAAGATTTCTGAGTTGGTTGACTTTCTGGTTGAGTTGAATTAGGTGTTATATTTGGTTGATTATTTGCTTGAGCTGGTTGAGTTGGATCCATATTTTATGGTGTAATTTTTTCTAATGTTCCCGCTGCTTTATAAGCAGCAACGACTGCTTCTTTTGCTTTAACTAGTGACTCTTGAGCATTCTTTAAATCTTGACTTAAGGTATCGTACGACGCCTTAACTGATTGCCCAAGATTTTCTTCATCAGTTATTGTGAAAGCGTAATCTTTTGCCGCTTGTTCTTCAACGACTGCCAAGGCTGCGCTGATTGTTGTTTTTGCTGTGGTTATTAGAGCCTCTACCGTTGAAACGTCAATACCTTTTTCTTTTGCCTGAGCCGTTCTTTCTTCAAGTTTATTAATATGTTCTGTCAACTTTTCCAAAGCTTTTGTCATTCGAGCTGTCTGATTTTTATTGACGGTTGACATGCGATTGTCAATTTTTTCTGTCAAAAACTTTTTTCTTTCATCTCTAATTGATTTAATTTTTTCTTTAAAATCTTCTCTTTTCACTTTAAAATCTTCCCTCATTCCTTCTATCTTTGTCTTTCTTACTTCTCTTTCCGCTTGTAAAGTCTCTCTAAATGTTTCTCTTTTCTCTTTTTGTTCTAAAA
>Ga0066638_1000147_pt1 | contig 13373 bp, 24 predicted proteins | sample CryGeyCG2014_010_2_FD_59451 | JGI IMG/M metagenome (GOLD analysis project Ga0066638, IMG submission 59451) | Groundwater microbial communities from aquifer - Crystal Geyser CG09_land_8/20/14_0.10 | ecosystem: Environmental > Aquatic > Deep subsurface > Groundwater | place: USA: Utah: Grand...
CCTGCTCCCCGTGGAAGATTCGGAAGAGTTAGAAGAAAAAGAACGCATATAACTCTCAGAGCAAGAGAAATGAAAATCAGAGAAAATAAAAAACAGGAGGAGAAAAAATGAAAACATTAGCGTTTTTTATATATCCCTTTAGAAATGGTGAAGAAAAAGACTATCATTGCCTATATTCACATAATTTCTTTCCTGTTACATTAAAATCAGGAGCAAATTATAAAGAAGCAGGAGAAAAAATGCTTTCATTCTTAATTGAGGAAGGTGAAAAAAGCACATTTGATAAATCAATTGTTTTAACCACAAAAGATAAGGGGAAACACATTCCTGCAAAAAAGGGTGAATTGGTTTCAATAAAAAATTCATTAGAAAAATTCATTCAGGATAATAAATTAAATATTAAATTGGAGATAGCTGCATAATATGGAAGAAAAACAAACTGTAAAATTCAAGAAGGAAGAATTTGCAATTAAAGAATCTGTTAAAAAAATGCTTGGGAAAGGAAAAGTGAGCAAGGTAAAAATAGAATATACTCCCGTTGGTGAAAAGATAATAATCTCAACAAACAAACCCGGATTAATAATTGGAAGGGGCGGAGAAAAATTGAATGAAATAACAGAATATTTGAGAAAAAATTTCAAATTTGAAAATCTACATCTTGATGTTGAAGAAATAATGGAACCTGAATTTGATGCACAAATAATAGCAGATGAAATAGCGCTTGGACTGGAAAGATTTGGTCCTTTAAAATTCAAAATATTAGCATATAGAAGTCTTGAAAAAGTAATGAGAGCAGGGGCCCTTGGTTGTGAAATACGATTGAGCGGTAAATTGCCAAGTTCAAGGGCAAAAACATGGAGATTTGCTCAGGGATATCTAAAAAAAACAGGGGATAGTGCAAAAGTTGTAGACAGGGCACAAGCAAGAGCAGAAACAAAACCTGGAACAGTCGGCATAAAAGTAAGCATTCTCTCTCCTCATGCAATATTAAAAGACAAAATTTTCATAAACGATGAATTAAGAAAAAAATTAAAAATAAATGAGCAAGAGTTTGAAAATAAACCTGCTAAAAAGCCCAAAAGGAGTAAAAAATGAAATATAAAGAGATAACAAAAATGAACAAAGAAGACAGAGAGAAAAAGCTTAAAGATTTAAAAATAGAACTAATAAAATCAAAAACAAAGACTTCAAAAACAGGAAGCTCAAACACAAGACAGATTAAAAGGACAATCGCAAAAATATTAACATTCAATACCTCTAAGGGAGGCGTTGAAAAAAAATAAAATATGGAAATTGATCCAAAAACGGGATTGCCGTTACAGGCAATAGAATGGGAAAACCTCACAAGGGGTTCGCAAAGAATAAGCGTAACAACAGACAAGAAAAGATACGGGAAGATTGTTACGGTTGTCAGTGGATTCGATAAGGATGTCGATGTGAAGAAAATCGCAAAAGCCCTGAAAAATGAGCTTGCTTGCGGTGGAACTTACAAAAACAACATCATAGAGCTTCAAGGAGACCACATGAAGAAGATAAAACCTCTTCTTCTAAAAATGGGCTTCGAGAATAACTCAATAGAGGATTAGGCCCAAGGAAAAAACAAAAATGGAAAGAAAACAAAAAACAAAAGCAGAAGCTAAAAAGAACGAGACTCAAAAAAAGAGTCAAGAAGAAAAACTAGCGAATGCTGAAAACGAAAGAAGAGTTGGAACAAGAGGCAGAATCTTTGAAGGAATAGTAACTAAAAAATTCCCAAAAAGGATTGTACTTGAATTTGAGAGAATGATATATGTAAGAAAATATGAAAGATATGCAAAGTTAAAAACAAAAATACACGCGAGACTTCCTGATTCAATGGAGAAGAATATCAATTTAGGAGACCTTATAAGAGTTCATGAATGCAGACCACTTAGTAAAATAATTCACTTCGTTGTTATTGAAAAAATAAAGGATGCTGTGGAGGTAAAGAAATGAACTTAGAAGAAATAAAAGAAGTAACTAAAATGAATGATTTTAAGAATATGAAAAATGGAAAGAAATTTTTACTAGGAGAAGATGTAGCAGTTTATGTGGGCGAGAGACCTCACAGTTGTTGTGGAGGAGAACATAAATGGACAAACCCTGTTGTAATTGCCACTTTCTCTAAAAATAAAGAAGAAGTATTCAAGGAAATGGAAATCTATGATTTAAATTATAAGAAAGTCCAAGTGATAGATAAAAAACATCCCCTTTACAATTTATATAATCAAATATGGGATGGAGTTATAAACTAAAATGAAAGCTATAAGTGCGAGAGGAACAGAAGGATTAAATTTGGGAGCAAATGTAATTGCAGCAGACAATAGCGGAGCTAAGATTGTAAAAATAGTATCTGTTAAAAAATCAAAAGCAAAAAAGGGGAAACAAACCTCAGCAAAAATTGCAGATTGGGTGAAGGTGTCTATAAGAAAAGGTGTCCCAGACATGAAGGGAAAAGTTTTTGATGCTGTAGTTATAAGGCAAAGAAAGCCTTATAGAAGATTAAATGGAGAGAGAATTGCATTTGAAGATAATGCAGTAGCAATAATGAAGGATGAAAAAGGAAATCCAAAAGGAACCCAAATTAAAGGGCCAATACCAAGAGAGGTTCAGGAGAGATGGGCACAAGTTGCCAAAATCGCTTCAATAGTATATTAAAATGAAACAAAAATTTTCAACACATTGGAAAGGCAGTAAACAGCCTAGAAAACAAAGGAAATATCTAGCAAACGCTCCTTTACACTTAAGGAAAAAATTTGTGAGCATAAACTTATCAAAGGAATTAAGAAAGAAGATTGAAAAAAGAAACATTCCTGCGAAAAAAGGAGATAAAGTAAAAGTATTCTCTGGAAAATTTAAAGGAAAAACGGGAAAAATACTTATAGTCAATCTTAAAACATCAAAGATTATAGTTGAGGATATTCAGGTGAAAAAACAAGATGGTTCAAAGGCAAATTTTAAATTACAACCTTCAAATCTTCAGATTATTGAATTAGCTGATAGAAAGTTTAAACCAAAAACTGAGGATGAAACTGTGAAAGTACCTAAACCTGAAAAAACTAAAAGTGAAGAAACAAAGAAAAAAGAAAATTCAAAAGATAAAATTAAGGAGAATAAAAAATGAGTCATTTGAAAAGACACGCTATACCAAAGAGTTGGCCAATACAAAGAAAAGGAACGGCTTTTGTAGTTAAACCTAACCTGGGTTTTTCAGATTCTCTTCCTGTTTTAATAATTCTTAGAGATTTGCTCAAAGTTGCACAAAATAGAAAAGAAGTAAAGAAAATGATTCATATGAAAAATATATTACACAATGGAAAAGAAGTTAGAGATGAAAAACAAGGGGTTCTTTTGTTTGATGTAATAACTCTTGTTCCTTCAAAAAAGAATTACAGACTTACTGTTCTTAAAAATGAAAAGTTAAATATGGAAGAGATAAAAGAAAATGAAGCAACAACAAAAATTGCTAAAATTATAGATAAAAAAATGCTAAAGGGGAAAAAGATTCAATTAAATTTAAGTGATGGAAGAAATTTTCTTTCTGACATCAAATGCAAAGTAGATGACTCAATTTTAATAAATCTAAAAAACAAAAAGATAGAGAAATGCCTTCCTTTGGCAGAAAATTCAGAGGTAATGGTATTTGCTGGAAAACATTCTGGAGAAAAAGGGAAAATTGAGAAAATAAACAAAGAAAGAAAAATTGCGGAGATAAACAATGGAAAAGAAAAAATTAATGTTTTAATTAAACAATTTATGGTAACAAACTAAAATGAAAAATAAATTTTTCAAAGATACAACATCAGGAGATCTTGCATAATGGAAAATGTTATGAGAAAAATAAAAATTGAGAAAATAGTCCTAAGTGTAGGTGGAACTGCAGATACTCTTGAAAAAGGTTTCAAACTCTTGAAATTTCTTACTGGGAAAAAACCCGCTAAAATAAAATCTAAAAAAAGAATCCCTACTTGGGAAGTAAGGCCTGGGCTAGAAGTTGGAGCAGTAGTAACTTTGAGAAAAGATTACACTGAATTCTTAAAAAAAATGCTTATCAGTTTTGACAATACTTTAAAGAAAAAACAAGTTAGTGAAAATAATTTTTCATTTGGAATAAAAGAGTATATAGAGATACCTGGAGTTGAATACCAAAGAGATATAGGAATAATGGGTTTTGATGTAACAATAGTCTTCAAAAGAAGTGGAAGAAGAGTTGCACTAAGAAAAATGAAAACTGGAAGACTATCCAAAAAACAAATAATCACAAAAGATGAAATAATTAAATTTATGGAAGAGAATTTCCAGACCAAATTTATATAAAATGACAGCCTCAGATTGGAAAAAGATATTGAAACAATTGGACAGTAAGCCTGTAATAAAACAGAAATATATAAAACACAATGAACCAAAGAAAAGAAAGACTGGAATCTCTGTAAAAAAATGCGAAAGATGCGGAAGATTTGGGGCACATATAAAATCATACGGACTAAATTTATGCCGACAGTGCTTCAGAGAAATAGCAGTTGAAATCGGCTTTCAAAAATACAGTTAAAATGTCACACGATGTAGTTGCAGACGCACTAAATATGATAAGAAATGCCAAGAAGGCAGGAAAGGAAAATGTAGAAATAAAAATCATTTCCAATCTACTTATAGAGATATTAAAAATAATGAAACAGGAAAAAGCAATAAAGAAATATAAAATAGATGCTAAAGAAAAATCTATAACATTAACAATTGGAGAACTCTCTGACTGTAAAGCCATAAAACCAAGATTCAGTTGTGATACAAATCAAATAGAAAAATATAGAAGAAGATATTTGCCTTCAAGAAATCTTGGAATTCTTATAATATCCACAAACAAGGGATTGATAACTCACAAGGAAGCTCAAGAAGAAAATATGGGGGGATGCGTAATAGCATATTTCTATTAAAAATGAAAAACAAGAAATTTTTCAATGTCCTCATAAACTGCGGATACAAGAGTTCACTAACGTTCCCTCTCGGCTCGTTAAAACTCACCGAAACCGGAGGTTTTGCATAATGAAAAAGACTTTTTCACAAGAAATTATAATTCCAGAGGGAGTAGACATAAGAAAAGAGGGCAAGGTAATATTTGTAAAAGGAGCTCACGGAGAAATTTCTAAAGAATTTAATTTTGGAAAAATAAAATTTGAAAAAAAAGAAGGAAAGATATCAATAAGCTATCCCTCTTCTACAAGAAATGAAAAAAGAATGATAAATACTATATCGGCACACTTAAGAAATATGATTAAAGGAGTTAAGGATAAATTTGAATACAAATTAAAAGTATGTTCAAGCCATTTCCCTATTAATGTTGAATTAAAAGGAAGAGAAGTTTTAATAAAGAATTTCTTAGGTGAAAAAACCCCAAGAAAATGTCAAATTCCAAATGGAGTAGAAGTTGAAATTAATAAAGATGCAATAACTGTGAAATCTTCAAATAAAGAATTTGCTGGACAAGCTGCTGCAAATTTTGAGGCTGCAACAAAAGTAAGAAATAGAGATAGAAGAGTCTTCCAAGACGGTATTTTCATAATTAGTAAAGATGGGAGGGAAATGTAAATGCCTAAATTTTTGAGACATACAGCACACAAATATTCAAAGCTTGGAATAAGAAGAAAGAAGAAACAAGTTTGGAGAAGGCCTACTGGAAGAGATAACAAGATGAGAGAACAGAGAAGGGGACATCCTCCAATAGTAAGCATAGGATATTCTAGTGATAAAAAATTAAGAGGAACTATAGATGGAAAAATGCCAGTTATAATAAGAAATGTTTCTGACATACAAAAGATTCAGAAAAACCAAATTGCTCTCATTGGAAATATTGGTAAAAAGAATAAAATAGAGATAGCTAAGAAAGCTAAAGAACTAAGGATAGAAATTTATAAATTTAATTCTGAGAGATTCTTAAAATTAAATGAGAAAAAACCTGAAGTAAAAAACAAGGAGAATAAAAAATGAATCTAAGATCAAAAAAACAGCTAGCTACAAAGACATTTGGAGTTGGCAAGGCGAGAATTGTATTTGTTAATGAAAGAATAGAAGAAATTAAAGAAGCTATAACAAAACAAGATATGAGAAACTTGCAAAAAGACGGGGCAATAATAATAAAGGAAGTTAAAGGCAGAAGCAAAAACGTAAATAAAGGTAAAAGAAGAAATGTTGGAAAGGTGAGAAGAAAAGTCAATACAAGAAAAAGAGATTATGTTATATTAACAAGAAAATTGAGAAAAGTTATTGCAGAAAAGAAGAAAAAAGGAGAGATGAACACTAAAGAGATAAAAGAGATAAGAGAAAAAATAAGAAACAAAATGTTCAGAAGTAAAGCACACTTAAAAGAAAACATAGGAGGTTTTAATGATGAAAACGCAAAAAAGAAGAAGAAAAGAAAATAAAACAGATTACCTTAAAAGATTAAAGTTGCTAAAAGGAGAAAAACCAAGAATTGTTTTTAGAAAGACAAATAGATTCATTATAAGTGAATATATTTTAAGCAAAGAAGCTCAAGACATGGCTGTATTTGGATTTGATTCAAGAAAATTAAATGAGTATGGATGGCCAAAAAATGCACAAGGAAGCTTAAAATCAACAACTGCTTCTTACCTAACTGGATACTTAACTGGAAAGACAATAATAAAACAAAAACTAGAAACCCCTATACTTGATGCTGGAATGAATAGAGTTCTTCATAAAAATAAAATTTATGCTTTTATTAAGGGAATGATAGATTCTGGAATAAAAATAAACTGTGAGAAAGAATTTTTCCCAGAAGAATCAAGAATAAAAGGACAGCATTTAACGAATAAAATTCCATTCGATGAAATTAAATCAAAAATAGACAAATTGTAAAATGGCAAAAAAAGAAATAAAAAAAATTGAAGAAATAAAAGATGAATATGCAGAAGTTCCAGAAGAAATTTTAGATGATACAGATTTAAAAGAACTTACAGAAATGAAAAAGGAACCAGAAGAAAAAAAGAAACCTTGGGAAAGAGATAATAACAAACCTTCAGAATCATGGGAGCCTAAGACAAAATTAGGAAAAGAGGTTAAAAGTGGTAAAGTAAAAAACATAGATGAAATATTGAAAAGTAATAGAAAAATCTTAGAAGCAGAAATATCAGATTATTTGCTAACTCTAAAATCTGATTTAATCTCTATAGGACAATCAAAAGGTAAGTTCGGAGGAGGAAAAAGGAGAGCTTGGAGACAAACCCAAAGAAAAACTGAAGAAGGAAATGTCCCAACTTTCTCTGCAATGGCAATAGTTGGGGACGAAAATGGACATGTTGGATTTGGATATGGAAATTCTATGGAAACTCTTCCTGCAAGAGATAAGGCTTTAAGAAAAGCTAAATTGAATATAATAAAAGTAAAAAGAGGGTGTTCTGGTTTTGATTGTGATTGCTCTGAATTACATACAGTTCCTTTCAAAGTTACAGGTAAATCAGGAAGCGTAAGGATAACACTTATTCCTGCTCCCCAGGGAACAGGACTTGTTGTAGCAAGTGAATTAAAAAAAGTATTAAAACTTGCTGGAATAAAAGATGTTTATAGTAAAAGTTTTGGAAAAGTAAGAACAACTTTTAATACAATAAAAGCCTGCTTTGATGCTCTTGAAAAAACAAATTCAATGGAGGATAGAGAAGAATGATAGCTGTTGTGAGAATTAAAGGAAGGGTAGGATTGAGCGAAAAAATAAATGAAACCCTCGATAGATTAAGGATAAGAAAAAAATATTCTTGCATAGTCTTGAAAGGAACACCCGAAGAAGTAGGAATGATTGAAAAACTTAGAGATTTTGTAGCTTATGGTGAAATAAAAGATGATGTTTACAAAGAATTAGTTAAACAGCGGGGTAAAAAAGGAAAAGATGGCAAATTAAAACCGTTTTTTAGATTGCACCCTCCAAGAAAAGGAATTGAATCAAAGAAACATTTTGGAGTTGGAAAGGGAGTTTTAGGAGATAATGGTGAGAAAATAAATGATTTGATATTAAGGATGTTGTAAAATGGTAACAGGAGCATTAGCAAAAAATAGAAAGAATAAGAAAAGAATAAATTATCAAAATGGGGACAAGGTGAAAATTCTATCGGGAGAAAATATAACTTTAGAAAAAATCTACAGCAGATATAAGAATGGATGTATAGTTGGTTTAGAAAATTTTTTTAAAAATGAAAAAAGAGTGCTAATTTATTCTGTAAACTTTGATGATAAAGAAATAGAGATTATAGTTCCACCAGCGCAAATATATCCTTACAAAGCAACATTTAAATTTGAGAATATCCATTCAAATAATTATGTTTTAAAAGGTTCATTTGAGATAGTTAGTCCTCTTGAGACCGGTAATAATCAATTGGAAGAAAAACTTAAAAAAATAATTCAAAACTAAAATGGCAATGAAAAAAACACACAAAAGAAGAAAAGTCTCTAGAATGCATGGAAGAAAAATGGGAACTCATGGATGGGGAGCTAGAAAAAAACATAAAAAATCAGGACATAGAGGAGGAACAGGTATGGCAGGTACAGGGAAAAGAGGAGATCAGAAGACAACCTTAATCACAAAATTATATGGACATGATTATTTTGGAAAACAAGGAATTACTTCAAGAAAAACAAAGAGGGACACGAAACAGAGAATTAATATTCAACAAATTGAGAAAAACCTTGATAAATATGGAAAGAAAACCGCAAGAGGATGGGAAATAAATCTTGAAAATTACAAAATTCTTGGAGAAGGAGAAATAAAAGAAAAACTTATTATAAAAGCACTCGAAGCCTCTGAATCTGCGTTAAAAAAGATAAAGAAAGCCAGAGGAGAAATAATTCTTCCTGAAAAAAAGAACTCAAAAGAAGTAAAAGACGAGGAAGAAGAGTAAAAAACTCAATCTTTAAAAACTAATTTTATTTGATTATCAGATGGCAGATTTAATAAAAATATTCGCATTTATCCCAGAAGTAAAAAAGCCTGATGAGAAAAAACTTGCATTTAATACCAAGCTTAAATGGACTTTAGTTGTTCTCGGTGCTTTCTTCATCTTAGCAAATATATCTTTATTTGGATTATCCAATAATGCTCTTGAGAGATTCCAATATTTAGCTATTATCTTAGGAACAGATTTTGGTTCAATAATCTCTTTGGGTATTGGTCCGATAGTAATGGCTTCTATTATATTACAATTGCTTACAGGAGCAGGAATCTTAAATATTAATACTACAACTACAGAAGGGAAAAAATTCTTCCAGGGAGTTCAAAAACTTCTTGTTTTCTTTTTCATAATATTTGAGGCATGTGTATATGTTTTAATGAAAGGATTAGAAGCATTGCCTGGTTATGTAGGTTTAGTTATATTTCAACTTATCCTTGGAGGAATAGCAATCTATTATATGAATGAGCTCTGTGAAAAATGGGGATTTGGTTCTGGAGTTAGTATATTTATAGCAGCTGGAGTCGCTTGGCACCTTTTTACAGGAGCATTCCAATTTATAAATCAACAAGGAAGAAATTGCTTATTTGATTTCAGAGGGACTGCATGTTCAGGAAAGGTTTTAGTTTTAATTCAATCAATAATAAACAAATACCCTGTTGAATTCACATCTGCTTTAGCAACTATACTAGCCACAGTCTTGATTTTCTTGGCAGTTGTTTGGGCACAAAGTTTGAAAGTTGAAATCCCCTTGAGTTTTGGAAGAATAAGAGGATATGCAATTAAATGGCCTCTACAATTTTTCTATGCTTCAGTTATTCCAGTTATTTTAACAGCTGCACTTGTCGCAAACATACAGCTATTTGGTGGATTGCTTGAAAATTGGGCAGGACATCCGACCTTCCTTGGACATTTTTCAAATGGGCAGGCTGTCTCAGGATTTACATTTTGGCTTGGGCATACTAATCTTCTTGAATTAATAATAAGAGGCGGATTCTTACCAAGATATTTATTACAAGGATTAACACATATAATCTTCTATGCTGGACTTGCAACTTTATTCTCTGTATTTTGGGTTAAAACTTCTGGAATGGGAGCAAAAGAACAGGCACAAAAAATACAAGCATCTGGTCTACAAATTTCTGGATTTAGACAAGATGTGAGAATACTTGAAAGTGTTTTAGATAGATATATAATGCCACTTACGGTTATGGGTGGAGCAGCTATAGGTTTGCTTGCTGCTGCAACTGACTTATTAGGCGCATTATCTTCAGGAACAGCAATACTCTTAGTAATTATGATTATGTACCAGTTTTACCAAAAAATAGCAGAACAGCACATGACTGATATGAATCCTGCAATGCGTAAATTTATGGGTAATGCCTAAATAAAAATAACAAAAAGAAGATGAAGATGACAGAAGAAACAGGTGAAATAAAAAAGGAAGAATCCAAGAAAGAAGAAACTTCAAACAATCTAGAAAATAATGATTCTAAAGAAGATAAACAACAACCCCCTTTAAAAGATAAAGAGTCTAAGAAAGTTGTGAACCAAAAAATTTCTCCAAACAAAAAACCTAAAGAAGGGAGTTTTAAAACACTAATTATATTTATGCTTTTTGCAACAATTCTTGCAGGATTATGGGATAAAATTCCTGCAATAAAAAATTCTATCCATTATGTTCTGGATCCAAGTGCTGGAGCTCTCCTTAGTTGGAATTTAAGCATAGGGATGATAGTTATTGTTATTATAATGGCTGCAATAACCACAATTGTCCAAAAATATGCAACAGATCAAAAAACTCTCAAAGAGCTCAAAGCCGAACAAAAAGAAATTCAAAAACAAACAAAAGAGTTCAAAGACCATCCTGAAAAAATGATGGAGCTTCAAAAGAAACAAATGGCTATGATGCCCAAACAAATGAAACTAAGTATGAGATCAATAATCTACACAGGAATTCCATTTATTTTACTTTTCAGATGGTTCTATGATTATTTTGCTCCTACTACCTCAGTTGAAGGTCTAAAATTCTTAGGATTCTGGTCTGTACACTGGACATTTTTGGGGATTGCTGGATGGATTTGGTTTTATTTAGTTACTACCATGATATTTAGTTCTCTTCTAAGAAAATGGTTGGATGTTGTATAACTCTATAACACAAAACTCTTAAAAACCATCTTTTTCTGATTTGATAAGATTAAAATGAAAGATAACGAAGAACAACAACTTGCAATTAAGTTCCAGATATTTGAGCAACAGATAAGAATGATTCAAGAACAATTACAGGCAGTTGAACAAGCAATTATAGAACTAGGAAGTTTGAATTTAGAACTTGATGAATTAATCGGTAAGAAGGATAATGAGATTCTTGCTCCTGTAGGAAGAGGAATATATGCAAGTGCAAAATTAACATCAGAAGAACTTTTAGTGGATATAGGAGATAAAAACTTTGTTAAAAAATCAATTCCAGAAACAAAAAATATTTTACAAGGACAATTAAAGAAATTAGAAAAAGTAAAAGAAGAATTGAATACAGAATTAGAAAAGATAAATACTGAATTAACAAAAGTTTTTATTGAACACCAAGAAGGGCATAAACCTCATAATAAATGCGATTGCGAGGATGAAGGATATAAATGTGAAGGTGATTGTAAATGCGAAAAATAAATTAGAACTATCTTATCTATTTATTTCATTTTTCTTAAAAATTCATCATACTTCATTAAACCTAATTCAGTTATAATTCCAGAAATATATGTTTTTTGGATAAATTCAAATGCAGGATTTTTTATTTTTACTGATTTAGGAGCATTATCCCAAACTTCATTTATATTTCTCTGTTCTATGTGGATTTTATCTTTTGTAAATTTCCAAGAATCAGCAATGATGTAAACGGGAATCTTATTTTTACTAGCCAATTCTGCAAACATCCCGCTTCCTATTTTATTTATTACCCCTGCATTTAACAGTACATCTGCCCCTAGAAATATCTTGTTTGCATAAATTTTATCTTTTTTATTATCTTTTTCAAAGGCTATGGCTGCAGCAGAATCAATAAACATTGTAACTTTTATCCCTGCTTTTTTCAACTCATTTGCTGTTTTTCTTCCTTGAAATAAAGGACGAGTTTCTGTATTATAAACTTCAAATTTCTTTCCCTTCTTATTTGCATATATAAGAGCATTAACAACATTAGTGGAATGACAATGTGTAAAGATTCTATCATTATCTTTAACTAACCCAAAAACTGTCTTATTTATCTCTCCTTGAGCAGAATCAAAATGTTGTAATATTTTCTTTTGAGAGACTCCTTTTTCAGCTAAATCCAAAACATGAAACATCATTGGTTCTGTAGGACGAGAATTTAATAATTTATTCTTTGAATATTTTGAAGGAAAAAATAGATATGCTTTCAAAGCTGATTTTGCAATGTTCCTAGCTCCCTGAATTTTTATAGATTTTATATCTTTAACAATTTTTTCAAACTCTCTTTTTTTATCCATCTACTAAACAATCCCCTAACATTTAAAAATTCTCTTTTTTTAGTAGTTGCATGTTAGAATCTCTCGTTAATCCAAAAAAGATGGAAAAGGGGCCTTGGAAGATGTTTTTTATTGGTTTAATTTATGCATCCCTTTCTCTTCTGCTTGTTCACTGGTTTTTTTCAAATGATTCTAATTTATCAACTGCTTCGGGGGTACTTATTGTCCTTTTTTGCATAATGTTTAGTTTTCCTTTTATGTATTTTATAATTAAAACAGAAGAAAAGGAAGATGAAGAAGTTGAGGGGGTTTTTAGTGTTTGGAATGCACACAAAGATGCAATTTATGCGTTCATGTGGTTATTCTTTGGATTTGTAGTTGCTTTTTCTTTTTGGAATATTGTATTGCAGGATGCAAATCTTCTAAACTTTCAAATTCAAACTTACTGTCAAATAAACAGTCCTGGGGATGTTGATTCTTGTGTTGCAAAATACTCGTCTGGGAATTTTGGTATAACTGGAAATTCTATAAATGGGTCAAGATTCTTGGCTATATTAGAGAATAATGTTTATGTGATGATATTTACTCTTATATTCTCATTAATATTTGGGGCGGGAGCTCTTTTCATATTAGTTTGGAATGCAAGTGTTATTGCTGCTGCTGTGGGTATATTTGCTAGGTATACAATAAGTGAAATCCCCTTGGGCATTGCGAGGTATATTATACATGGTTTACCTGAAATTGCTGCTTATTTTATAACTGCTCTAGCAGGGGGAATATTTGGAGTAGGATTGATAAGACACGGGATAAGAGATAAAAAATTCTTGAAGGTTTTTGAAAATGTTATAATCTTGATATTCATTGCTCTTGCAATATTAATAATTTCTGCATTTCTTGAGGTATATATCACTCCCGTTATATTCAG
>Ga0066638_1000156_pt1 | contig 12981 bp, 11 predicted proteins | sample CryGeyCG2014_010_2_FD_59451 | JGI IMG/M metagenome (GOLD analysis project Ga0066638, IMG submission 59451) | Groundwater microbial communities from aquifer - Crystal Geyser CG09_land_8/20/14_0.10 | ecosystem: Environmental > Aquatic > Deep subsurface > Groundwater | place: USA: Utah: Grand...
AAAAAAACCTATGAATTATTAAATAAAGATGGTTACTTAATCTTAACAACTCCCAATAAACTAGAAGTAGAAAAGCTTATTAATAATTCGTTAATGAAACGAGAGCAACTGCAACCAATTGAAAACTGGTTAAATCGAAATTCACTTTTATCTCTCCTAAGTCCTTATTTTAAGATAAAGTTTATCGGCTCTGTGATGTTTTACCCTCTATATTTTAGAAAACATAGATTGCTTAATCTTGCGTATGAGGTCTTCTACCACCGATTAGGTGGCTATAAACTTATTGATTTCCTATTAAGTAAGACCAAGAGAAGTGACTGGGGATTGTATTTAGTAATCTGGGGTAAGAAAAAGTCACAATAAAAAGAATTTCAACTCAAATTAATGAATAGCACATCTAAGAACACTGCTATAACTTTTATATCACAAGTAATCAGTTTAGGTTTAGGGATTATTTTGATAATAATTTTAGCTAGAGTTTTAGGGCCTACGGGCAAATTATGATGAAATTAAGAATTAAATTAAGAAAACTTGATTATTTTAGAATTATATTGATTTTACTGGGTATTGTTTTGATAATTGGGTCTGTAGATAAGATAACTTCATTTCTTAACATCTCGATTGGATGGTATGACCAAAACTGGAAATATAGGACAGCAATCATTACAGATTATACTAAAAATAGTACCAATCTGACCAATCATCAAGTTAAAATTATTCTTAATTCCCATAACTTCAATTATGCCCATGCTTCCGTCGATGGTGCTGATATTCAATTTACTGAGAACGATGGCATCACTCCTTTGGATTATTGGATAGAAAAATGGGATAACGGTGGTCCAAGTATTTTATGGGTCAAGGTTCCATATATTCATGCTTCCTCAAAAGAAATAATTTATATGTATTATGGGAATCCAACCGCAAGAAGCGTTTCAAGCGGCGAGAACACATTTTTATTTTTTGATGATTTTTCTTCGGATAAAACAACATCACCGAAGGATTATTTCACCGATATAGGTTCATCCTCTTCTTTTATTTCAATAAATCAACCTGCAGCCCAATATTACAATGGTAAAACTTACATTGTCTTTTCAGGTATAGGCTTTGATCCTTATATTGCATATCATGATCATATTTCTGGTAGGTGGTCTGATATTGTTCAAGTTGGAGATAGTCCACTAATGACTGATAACCATGGCCCCCCAGCCTTGTTAATAGATAACAATGGTTACCTTCATGTTTTTTATGGTGCTCATACTGGAGCTTTAAAACATAGTAAATCAACTTATCCCGAGACAATATCATCTTGGATAGTAATGCCAGATGTTACAAGTGCTGCTACCTACCCTCAAGTTATACAAATGTCAGATGGAACAATTTATCTTTTTTATCGAGCTGGGGAGCATGCTGATGATTGGGTTTACCGAACATCACTTAATAATGGTTTATCTTGGAGTAAAGAAACAGCAATTATCGATGGAATTAAGCCTCGCGATGCTTTTTATGCTATGTTTATTAAAGGATCAAATAATACTATCCATGCTGCTTTTATTTGGAAAGATGATAATAATTCTTTAGGTGCTCCAAGAGTTGAATATTACCATCGTTATAATATTTATTATATTTTTAAGGATACGGATGGAAGATGGAAAAATATCTTGGGCACAAATTTAACCCTTCCTTTAACAAAAACTAATGCTGATATTTATGCTAAAGTGTATGATTCAGGAAGAAATCATACTCAGATTCCAGTGATTAAAGTTGATAGCAATAATAACCCTTACATTCTGTTTCTTACTGGCGGTTATTATGGAAGTACGAGTTATACATATAAATTTGCGAAACGGACCGGAGATTTTTGGGAAATTGTTGATTTAGGTGCAATAACCGATAATCTATTTGATTTTTATAACCTTGATGTCATTTCGCCAACTGCGATTGACGCATATCTTATTAGAGGAGGAACAAAAGGAGTGGGCGATATGAACGATCGAGGGGGGGAATCTCGAAAAATGGTCAAGCTCTGACGGAGGAGATACCTGGAACAAAGAAGCTGATATTATTACTAATCTTCAGACGAAGGAAATTTACAACGATCCTCAAATTGTCCTAAATTACCATCCTGATGCAAAAATTGTTTTTTCTGAATGGACTAACGCTCTCTCTGACTTTACGAAAAAAGTTTATTTATTTGGAGATTCTGGATTCATTCAAAATAATAACCTCTATAATACTCATTCAGCAGGGAAATTAGTTAATTGGAAACGCAAAACTGGTTATTTAGAGGCGACAATCTCTGAGAAAGGAGTAAGTTCAATTTATTTTCCAGATTTCATTACTCTAAATGAAAACATAAAAGTTGAAACTGAAGTTGAGATGTCAAGCGAAATAGGAATGGGAATGGTTTTTAGTCTTCGACCAAGCGCGAAAGCTTATTCTGCTACTATATTTGGTCATCCCTATAATACAGCTTCAATATCTTTAATAAATCATGGAGTTAATTACGGTTCAGCTCTAATGGATAGAATTTTAACCTCTACTAGTTTTATCCCTACTCCTAATAAAAGATATGAAATTAGTATCCAAAAATTAAAAAATGACAATTTAGTTTTTATTTGGAATGGCAATAGTTTAGCTATTCCTTTCGATGATTATCAAGAAGGAAAGTTTAGCTTATTAGCTCAAGCTGGTATTCAAAGTAATAACTCGGGAGTGATTAGATTTTACTATCTTAGAGCGCGTAATTACGCCCAAACTGAACCTTTGGTAAATATTGGTAAAGAAGAAAAAAGAAATCTATTTCTTAAGTAGAAATGAATAGTATTTCAAAAAACACTATTATAACTTTTTTAGCCCAATTACTGAGTTTAGGTTTAGGGATAATCATCTTAATAATTTTAACTAGAGTTTTAGGGCCGATGGGTAAGGGGATATATGCCCTAATAATTTTAATTCCTACTGTAGCAATAAAATTGGCAGGTTTAGGGATTGAGGAGGCCAATATTTATTTTACTGGAAGTAAAAAATACTTAATTAAAGATATTATCTCAAGTTCTTTTATTTTTGCTTTCTCTTTAGGGCTGATTCTTATTCTATTGTTCTGGATACTTTCTCAGTTTAACTTTTTCCAGAATTTTTTGGATTCCAATCAAATCAACCTCTCTTATTTGTGGATAGCAGTTTTAACTATTCCTTTCACCTTCCTTTTTACCTTTCTCAACAGTATTTTTCTTGGTAGAGAAGAAATAGTGAAATTCAATCTAGTTAAAATTTCTTTTTTAGTCATTCAATTAATAGCAGTAATTCTCTTTTTGATGATATTAAAACAAAGTGTTTTCGGAGCAATTCTTTCTTACACTTTAGCGACTATTATTATTGCTCTATTTGTTATTCTTTTAATCCGAAAAATAGTCAATTTTCACCCTTCTTTTAATCGGGCATTATTCAAAAATGCTCTTAGTTATGGGGGAAAAATATATTTAGGAAATATTGCTCAGTTTTTGAACTATCGATTAGATATGTTATTAATAGCTATTTTCTTAATCCCAGCTTCAGTTGGTCTTTATAGTATAGCAGTAGAAATTGTGGAGAAGCTTTGGTTAATACCAATGGCAGCAGCGACTGTCCTTTTTCCCAGAGTTTCTTCTCTCAAAGATTCTCAGGTAAATTTTCTTACGCCAAGAGTTTGCCGTCATACTTTATTTATTATTACTGTTATCTCCTTAGGTTTAGTTATTTTAGCTTATCCCTTAATTAAGATTTTTTTTGGTAGTGCTTTTTTACCTTCTTTGACGCCTCTATTGATATTACTTCCAGGGATAGTTGCTTTTAGCGGAGCCAGGGTATTGTTAGCTGATTTATCTGGGAGAGGAAAACCGGAAATTGGAATGAGGGCAGCCTTTATTTCTTTAGCTATCAATATTCCCTTAAATATCCTTCTCATTCCAAGATGGGGAATTTCTGGGGCTGCTTTCGCTTCAACAATTGCTTATATTTTAGCTACTTTAATCATTATCATTGCTTTTGCCAAAATTTCTAAGAGATCTTTTTCTGAGATTTTATTAGTTAAAAAAAGGGATTTTGAAGATTATCAAAAAATATTTTCATTAGTCAAAAAGAGTGGAAAACTATGAATAAATACCCCTTTTTTATAATTATCGATGATGGTGGTTTTGATTACGCTGTGCCTGGTGATAAAGAAAGTAAAATAGGTATGGAAACTTATTATAACATTTTGAGATTGGCTAAAGAATTTGGGATGAAGATCCCTATTTGTTTTACAATGAAATATTTAGACAAAGAGAATATTTCTGGTTTTGGAAAGCCCTTAGAATACATTGATGAATTAATAGATTTTTTAAAAGTTAATTCCCAACATCTCGAGATAGGCTATCATGGTTTAACACACCAGAGTCACCCAAAGTACGTAGGCGAATTTTTTTATTTAGACGAAAACAAACCAGTCCCATTGGAAATTCAAAAAGACCACATTGTAAATAGTAAAAAAATATTTGATTATTGGAATCTAAAATTTCCTGAAATATTTGTTCCTCCAGCTCACGCCTGGAAATCAACCCTAATAGATAAAATTCTTTCAGACCTTGGAATAAAATATTTAATTTCAAAAAGAAAAATTGTATATAAAAATAAAATCATTATAAGCAAAGCTGAATCAAAATATTTAAAAATTTTGTTCAGAAATGATTTAGGGATCTATAGTAACGATTGTAATTTAGATAATTCAATCTATAAAAAACATAAATTTTTTGTTCAAGAAAAAATTATCAATTACGCTAAAAGACATATAATCCCAAGAAATATTTTTACGCAAATATATTTAATGATTCTAGGCCTTCCTTACTCAAACGAAACCACACATAGTTATATGACCCATATCGGCAATTTTACGCCCAATTGTTACAATTTCTGGAAAAATTTATTAACATGGGTTAAAAATAACACAAAATTACATCTCTGTGGAAATAATTATGAAGCAGTTAAACTTTATTCAGAAATATGGAGAAGATAGATTTAATTTTTTTCCTTTAGAATATTTTAAAGTATTGGAAGCTCTTTTATTTGAGAAAGAAAAGCCAGTCAAAGTTTTAGACATTGGTTGTGGTCCCGGAAATTGGTCAATTGCGATTGCTAAATATAATGAAAATGCCGAAGTTATTGGCATTGATATAAACGATGATTTTCTTAAACTGGCCGAAGAATATAAGAAAAAGTTTAATTGTAATAATGTAAAATTTTACAAATTGAACCATAGAAACATCGGAAATTATTTTAAGCCAGAATCATTTGATTATATTTTTGCAATGAGCGTTTTGCAGTATTTAAATGAAAAAAATTTTTTCGAGAATATTTCAAAAATTCTAAAACCAAACGGGAAAGTACTTTTGTTTTGGACGCATGGGCTAGGATATTACTTCAAGAAAATAGTTGATGGGATGAGAAGAGGATTAAAGGATACTCCCCTTTGGATTTTACCGATTTTAAGAGGGTTAGCTCTTCAAAAAGCTTTTGGGAAAGGGGATCATGCGGTGCTATTTTGGAAAACTAAAAAAACAGCCAATGAATATGGCATCGTATTAGAGAAAAGAGATTTAACCTCCTTATGCAAAAAATATTACCAGAAAAAGTTTATATTCCTTCCCTATATAATTAATATTGTCGGAACAAAATCTTAAACATATGAAGATTTTTGGCAAATATTATATCGATTTTTCAGACTTGAGGCATGATATCGAAAAAGGGAAATTCGGCCCTTTTGATGAAAATGGAATACCCCTTATGGATTTTAATAAAAATTTAAGAATTTATAGATTTTTTTTAAGAAAAAATTTTGGAATCCATTATTTTCCAACAGTAATTGCCCAATACGGCCTTTCAAAATTTGATAATTTCCTAGATACAAAAGACGGACGCTCCCAAAAAGAATTTTTGCAAATTTCTCAGTGGTTTAAAGAAAACACCAAAATTCTTCCAAGTGGAGCAGCAGTTATTCAATGTTTATTTGAATTTCCTCATTATAGTCTTAAACCCCCTTGGGTTTCAGCGATGAGCCAGGGTTTGGTAATATCTTTATTTTTGCGAGCATTTCAGATTACTTTAGATAACTCCTTTCTAAATCTTGCTCAAAAAATTCTTCTTTCTTTTGAAACACCTGTAGAAAAAGGAGGATGTAGGACAATAGATTCTAAAGGAAATATCTGGTTTGAAGAATATCCTTCCAATCCTCCGTCTTTTGTCTTGAACGGTTTTATTTTTGCTTTATTTGGAATTTATGAGTTTTATAAGTTTAGTGGCTCAGGAGAAGCAAAAAATTTATTTGTGAACGGAGTAGAATCTCTCAATCAAAATTTACATCTTTATGATGCCGGAGGTTGGAGTAAATATGACAGGATTAAAGATCTTCTTGTAAATAAAGAATATCACTTACTTCATATTAAACAGTTGAAAGTTCTTTCAGAAATCTTAGAGAAAGAAAATTTATCAAGCACCATTTGCGAAAAATTTTATCAAAAGTGGGAAACTTGCATTAAATCAAAATTTTGTCAAATTAAGCTAATCCCTCAGAGATTTAAAAGTAAAGCAAAACAATTTTCGAGATTTATAAATTTAGTAAAACCATGAAAAAATTTCTTTTTTATACTTCAGTAGACTTATCTATTTTTAGTGGGGAAAGAACTCATATAGTAAATTTCATTAAATATTTGCCGCCCAATTTTAGGGTTTTTTTAGTATGTTCTAATTTTGATGAAGAAACCGAAAATGATTTGGGTAGAAAAGATACAAAAATAATTTCCATTTCTTTAAGAAATTCATTTCTTAGAAAAATAATTGCCCCCTTTATTTTTTTAAAAACAGTTCTTAAAGAACATCCCGAAATAGTTTATATAAGGTCTTCAATTTTTATTTTTCCTTTCTATTGGCTTCTGTCATCCTTAAAGAATGACAAAAAAGTTATCGAAGTTAATGGTTCTATAACCGAAGAATTTAAAACAAGAGATTTTCCCCTATTGATAATTCAGATAATAAGCTTTTTTGAAAAGAGACTGCTTAAAAAAGCAGATTATGTAATCTGCGTTTCCGATATGATAAAAGAAAATTTATTAGAAAATTATAAACTTAACTCTTCAAAATTTTTTGTTTGTCCAAATGGGATAGATATAGAATTATTTAAACCCGTTGAGAAGAAACAGGCTTTTTTAGGAACAAAATTAGATTCTAAATATAACTATGTAGGGTATGTAGGAGGATTAACAGAGTGGCAAAACTTGGAAGTTTTCATTGAGGCTTTCTCCCATTTGTTTAAAGAAAATCCTAAATTTAGATTTTTAATTGTTGGGGGAGGAAGAAAGGAAGGAGATTTGAAAGAAAAGATAAAAAGATTGAGATTAGATAAAGCAATCTTATTTGTTGGAGTAATTCCCTATAAAGAACTTCCTTATTGGCTATCAATTTTAAATTTAGGAATTCTTCCCGATATTCGAATTAAAAATAATCGACTTCTTTCTTCCCCTTTAAAACTATGGGAATATTTGGCCTGTGGAGTTCCGGTAATGGGTTTTAGGTCAGAGGAGATGGAGATTTTGGAAAAAGAGGGCGTAGGATTTATTGTTTCTCAAAATCCTTGGACAATTCAAGAAAAAATTGAGCACCTTTTTGAATTAAATATAAAAAAAGAAAGAGAAATAAAGGTAAAAGCCAGGGCTACAGCCAAAAAACATTCCTGGAAAAATACAGTAGAGAACATACTGAATTTAATAGATTATAAATCATGAAATTAACGATAGACAATTTAAAAATCATCCTATTAATAACTGGCATTCTTATTGCAGGAATTTTCTTTTCTTTATTTTTTCCAGAATATTTTCTTCCCTTTTTAACCTTTCTTTTATTAATTTTTTCTCTATTTTTCTCTAAAAAAATTCATGGAAGCTTTATATCTCCTCTTGGTTTGTTTTCCCTTGGATGGTTAGTTCCCGCTTTATTTAATTTCCTCTATGGATTTTATGATCCTTTTTGGAGAATTAAAACCCCCTTGACTTGGACAGTAATTCTTATTACTTGGATACTTTTTTTTATCGCTTATTTTTTCACTATTATGATTTTTAAGAGAGACTCTCTAAAAAAACCTAAAGAGATTTCTTGGTGGGGGAAAAAACAATTTAAACTTATTTTATTTTTCCTTTTTGGAGTAGGTTTTGTTTTTACTCTTTTGAATCTTTGGAGGGTATTTGGAACTCTAAATTTAATTGCAATCCTTCCAATTTATCTTACAGGGTTTAGAGTAGTAGAAGCAATGTGGGCTGGAAATCCTATTTTAAATTATTTTTTCTTTTTAAATGGACTTACTTTTATCTTAGGTTTGGTTTATCTATTTACTTATGGAAAAGAGAAAAAGATTATTGGTATTACTTTTCTCTCTTTCTTGATGATGTTTTTACTTCCAATTAAAACTCATATTATTGAACCTCTGGTGATAGTTACAATAATTTTTTTAATGTTGGGTTTTCGGCCAAAATTAAAACATCTTGTTTTGGGAATAATAGGAATAGCTGTGATTTTTTTACTAATAGACACTGGAAGAGCTTTGGTTGAGAAAAATCTCACCTTTGAAGAAACTTCCAAAATACTTACTATATCTTTTAAAAAAATTCCTTTATATATGGTTCAAACCTATCCAAATTTAGAAATGGAATTGGTTCATCGAGATTTTACTTGGGGTGAGGCAAAGGGAGGGTTACTTACTTTCGGTACAACTTTAGATATAGCAAAATATCTTTTTACTGGGGAAAGACTAATTCAACGAGGAGAGCCGGGTAAAAGTGTATTTGGAGAGATTCGATATAATTTAGTAAAAGAAGGCTACAATATCGGGACTTTTTTGAGAGAATCATTTTTAGATTGGGGGATAGGAGCACTGATATTCTTACCAATAGTTCTGGGGGTAATTTCCACTCTTTTTTATTTATTTTTTCTTCTTAAAAGAGACTTTTTAAGCCTATTTTTATTTAGTTTAATTTGCTACGTCCTTTTGTTTGCTTGGTGGAACTTAAAATTATTTGAGATCCGCTTTTTATGGTGGGGAGCCTGGATGGTTTTATTTTACTTTTTGTATAGGCCAATTAAGAAAATTCAAATCAAAAAATGAAATTTCTTCAAGTCACCACTATAGATGCTACAATAAGAAGTTTTCTCCTTCCTCATTTACAGGAGCTTCTGGTACAAAGATACCAAGTAGATGTTGCTTGCCAGGATACCGGATTTAAAAAAGAAATTGAAGAAGCTGGGTTTCGAGTCTTTCCAATTTCTTTTAGTCGAAAGTTCTATAGTCCCAAAAATCTTAAGGCATTTTTTCAGGTTTTAAATCTTTTAAAAAGAAAGAAGTATGATATTGTTCACACTTCTACTCCGGTAGCAAGTTTTATTACCAGAATTGCCGCAAGGTTAGTCAGAGTTCCCATTACTATATATACTGTCCACGGCTTTCATTTCCACAAATATGGAAATCCTCTGGCGAATATTTTTTATTTTCTTTTAGAAAAATTTGCTGGTTATTTTACAGATGTCATTATTACTACCAATCAGGAAGATTATCAAGTGGCAAAAAAAATGTTTAAAAATAAAAAAATCTTTAAAGTTAATGGGGTAGGAATTAATTCAGAACAATGGCAAAAGTCAAAAATTAATAGGCAAGTCCATGAAAAAATTAAAAAAGAGCTTGGAATAGATGGGAACGAGAAAATAGTTGGGATGATCGCTGAATTTAATCCTGATAAAAGACATGTAGATTTAATTAAAGCCGCTGAATTTATTGTCAAAAAAAGACCCAATACAAAATTCATTTTGGTTGGGGAAGGAAGACTTAAAAAATATTGTCAGAGATTGGTCAAAGAAATGAAAATCTCTCTAAATTTTATTTTTACTGGATTTAGAAAAGATATTCCTCAAATCCTTCCCATTTTAGATGTTTTTGTGCTACCATCTATAAGAGAAGGCCTTCCTCGTTCAATTTTAGAAGCAATGGCAATGGAGGTGCCGGTAATAGCTACAGATATTCGCGGCTCAAGAGAAGCGGTGATTAATGGAGTAAATGGTATTTTAGTTCCAATTAAAAATCCTCCAGTACTTTCGGAAGCTATTTTAAAAATTCTATCAGATACCAAAACCGCTCAGGAAATGGGTGAAAGGGGAAGAAGAATGATTAAAGAAAAATTTGATGAAAAAATTATTTTAAGAGAACAATTAGAGATTTTCCAACAATTAATTAATGAAAAATTTCATTCAAAAAATAATAAAACGGACATTTGATTTTTTAGGAGGCTTGATTGGATTGGCTATTCTAACCCCCTTTTTTTGGATTATAGCTATTTTAATTAAATTAGATTCTCCTGGCCCGGTTTTTTTTAGATATGAGAGAATTGGAAAAGATGGTAAATCTTTTAAACCCTTTAAATTTAGAACTATGAAAGAAGGAGCAATAAAAGAAGGTTTAGGTTATAATGTTGCTGAAAATGATGAAAGGATTACGAGAATAGGAAGATTTTTGCGAAGGTGGGGGATTGATGAATTCCCCCAAATGATTAATGTTTTGAAAGGGGAGATGAGTTTAGTTGGACCTCGACCTACACTTAGATATCAAGTTGAAAAGTATAATGATTTTCAAAAAAAGAGATTATTGATTAAACCAGGGATTACTGGTTGGGCTTTAATTCACGGAAGAAACTTGCTTTCTTGGGAAGAACGAATAAAATATGATGTCTGGTATGTGGAAAATTGGTCTCTTTGGCTGGATTTTCGAATTTTACTTGCAACCTTAAATTTAATTTTTATAAAAAGAGAAGGAATTTATGGTAAAGGAGGAGTTAATGACCCCTTTATATATAAATATCGATGAAAAGATTAAATAATGTAGAAGCTATAATCTTTGATCTGGATGACACTCTTTATCCAGAGAAAGAATTTGTGATGAGCGGTTTTCAGACTGTAGTGAAATATCTATCCAAAGAATATAAATTAAAACAATCAAAAATTTTTAATATTTTAAAAACTGATTTTGAAAAGGGTATCCGGGGGAAAAATTTTAATTTACTTTTAGAAAAACTGAATTTACCTAAAAAAGAATTAAAAAAATTAATTACTCTCTATCGTAATCATAAACCTCAAATAAAATTATATTCGGATGCAAAGAAAATATTAAAATGCTTTGTCAAAAATAAAAAAATAAAACTCGGTCTTATTTCTGATGGCCCAATAAAAACTCAAAGAAATAAACTGCGAGCCTTAAATATAGATAATATTTTTGATGTAATAACTTTAAGTGATTCAATTGGGAAAAGGTATAGAAAACCACATCAAATACTGTTTGAAATTATTTTAAAAAAATTAAAAATTAAGCCTAATAAGGCTATCTATGTAGCAGATAATCCTCAAAAAGATTTTATAGGAGCTAAAAGAGTAGGATTGTTGACAATAAGAATAAAAAGAAAGAATGGAGTATACAGCCACATTAAAGAAACAAAAAAGAATAAAGCTGATTTAGCCTTGACTAATCTATTACAAATCAAAAATTATGTTAAAAAGACAAATTAATGTTTTAATTACTCCAGCTGGATCGAGGATTGCTCTTGGGATAATAAAATTCTTAAAAAAAGAAAAAAATATTCGAATAATTACTGCTGATATTGATAAATTAGCCCCTGGTTTTTATTTATCAGACAAGGGTTATTTAATAACCCCCTTTTCTGATAAAAAAAATTTTTGGAGTGACTTAAAAAAAATAATTAAGAAAGAGAAAATTGATATTGTAATTCCTGCCTTGGATCCTCTCTTGATTAAATTTGCCCAATCTTTAAAATTTTTTGAGAATTTGGGTACCAAAGTTTTAATTTCTCCGCCAGAAACTATTTTTTTAACTCGAGATAAATGGCAAACCTATCAATTATTAAAAAATACTATATCTTTCCCTAAGTCCTTTATTGATAAAGGAAAAATAAGCATCTCTTTCCCACTTTTTATTAAGCCCCGAAGTGGATCTGGTTCAGTAAGCACGTTTATGGTAAATTCTAAGAATGAACTAGATTTTTATTACAAAAGAATTAAAAAACCAATTATTCAAGAATATCTTGAAGGAAAAGAGTATACAGTTGATTGTTTAGCAGACATGGAAGGAAAACTCCTGTTTTGTGTTCCAAGAATCCGCTTAGATACAAAAGCCGGTGTTTCCATTAAAGGAAAAGTGGTTAAGAACAAAAAAATAGAAGAAATAGCCAAAAAGATTTCTCAAAAAATAAAATTTACTGGCCCTTTCTTTTTCCAGCTCAAAGAAAAAAATAATACATTAAAATTGATAGAAGTAAATCCAAGGTTTGGAGGAGGAATGCCTTTATCAACTACAGCTGGGCCTAACATCTACGCTTTAAGTGTAAAATTATTTTTAGGGAAGAAAATCAGAAAGATTCCTAAAATAAAATATGGTTTATACTTTACTAGATTTGATGAAGAGATCTATCTAACAGAAAAACAAATTAAATCAAAAATTAAAAGTTTATGAAAATCCCTTTAGCTCGGCCAGATATTACCAATTTAGAAAGGAGGGCAGTTTTAGGAGTTTTAAAAACTCCTAATTTATCTTTGGGGCCAAAATTAAAAGAATTTGAGGAAAAAATTGCTAAATTTGGAGGAGTAAAATATACAATAGCTGTAAATAGTGGTACAAGTGCTTTACATTTAATAATCCGAGCCCTGGGAATCAAAGAAGGGGATGAGGTAATTACTACCCCTTTTTCTTTTATTTCTTCGGCAAACTGCATTTTATTTGAAAAGGCAAAACCGGTTTTTGTAGACATTGATGAAAAAACTTTAAATATTGATCCAGAGAAAATTGAAAGTAAAATTACTAAAAAAACTAAGGCAATTTTGGCAGTCGATGTTTTTGGCCATCCGGCTGATTGGGATAAATTAAAGAAA
>Ga0066638_1000160_pt1 | contig 12903 bp, 15 predicted proteins | sample CryGeyCG2014_010_2_FD_59451 | JGI IMG/M metagenome (GOLD analysis project Ga0066638, IMG submission 59451) | Groundwater microbial communities from aquifer - Crystal Geyser CG09_land_8/20/14_0.10 | ecosystem: Environmental > Aquatic > Deep subsurface > Groundwater | place: USA: Utah: Grand...
ATTGATGAAGCAGTTGAATTAGCTAAAGAGCTAGGCAGTGATAAAGCCTATGCTTTTGTAAATGCGGTGCTGGGAAAGATCTATAATAGTCAAATAAGCAAATCAGACAAATAAACAAATGAATGAAAAAATAAGAAAATGACAAAATAATGAATTTCTTCATTTGATCATTGGGTTATTTAATTATTTATTTGTTTATTTGATTATTTTATTATTTGTTTATTAAAATGGTTAACATATATAAGCCTCTTGAAACAAAAATTAATATTAAGTTTAATAATCAATCTTTACTTAACAATGTCTTCATCCACCGTTCTTATCTTAATGAACATAAAAACTCTTCGCTTCCGTCAAACGAAAGGTTAGAATTTTTAGGGGACAGTGTTTTGTCTCTTATTACTTCAGTTTATCTTTTTAAGAACTATCCTAATTTAAAAGAAGGTGACTATACCGAGATAAAATCGGCGATTGTTAAAATGGAAAGCCTGGCTGAAGCAGCCAAAAAAATTAACCTAAACAACTATCTTCTTCTTTCCAAAGGCGAGGAAAAAGGGGCCGGCCGGACCAATAATAATATCTTGGCCGATTGTTTCGAAGCGCTTATTGCCGGGATATTTTTGGATAAGAATTTTGAGGTGGCCTATGCGTTCGTCGTCGATTTCCTCTTCAGGGAAAAACTCGACTATCTTTTGAAAAACAACCTCTATCTCTCGGCAAAAAGCAGGTTGCAGGAAAAAATACAAAGCAAATACAAGAAAACGCCGATATACAAAGTGCTGGAAGAAAAGGGACCGGAGCATAAAAGAATCTTCAAAATCGGGGTTTATTTTAATAACAAAAAATTAGGGGAGGGCATTGCTCCTTCAAAAAAGGAAGCTGAGGAGGAGGCCGCCAAAAAAGCCTTTGAAAATCTTCATTTATTGTGATAATATTCTTTTTATGGCTGTTTCTTTAAAATTATATCGTCAGGGAAAAAAAGGTAGCCCATCCTATCGTATTGTAGCTGTTGATAAGCATTACAAAGCTGATGGTAAATATATTGAAGAAGTGGGCTTTTATGATCCAATTGCTAACCCGGTCGTTTTAAATATCAAAAAAGACCGTTTCGACTATTGGATGAAGGTAGGGGCTCAAATATCTGAAGGACTCCGGAAGCTACTTAAGAATGTTAAACAAAGACAGTCTTAATTAAGACTGTCTTTGATTTTTCTTTAATTTTTTAAAAAGGGTTGCCCTTTCTTGGATAGTTAAAATCGGGAGTCTCTACATTACTATCAAAACTAAAGTTAACCTTGCTTTTTAGTGCCTCTAATTCTTCAAAGACTTTATCATCTGGTAGCGCTAAATTTTTGCCGGTCAAGACGCTTTTAGCATAAAAGGTCAGGTCGATTTTGATTGAGCCAAAAAAATTTGGGTCGAGCTGAATTTTATCCGAAGTGATTAAACGACCACCGCCGAAATTATAATCTTTCAAAAAATTTATAAATGATTGGCTCTCTCCTATTCCGGTAATACTAAGTTTTAATTTTTCGGCAGTAGATTTTTCAACATTGACAGTATATCCAGTAATAACAAAATTTGATTTTTGTGATAACTTTTCCAAAGCATAGATAATAGAAAAATAATCTTCAATATTGGGAATTAAGGTATTTAAAAAATTTAAATCTTCATCGAGTCTGTCCGGAGACGGAATGGTCGTATTCATAAGGTTAACTTTATTTTGCAGTTGGTTAAGTTCGGTTTTTAGAGAGCTGATTTTTTTGTTATAGCTTGAGTTTTCCGTTAATCCGATCCCGACGGTAATGATGATTAAGATAAAAATAAAGGCATTACCAACGATATAAAAAATATTTTCTCTGATTAAACGCCGAATAAACGGTTTGATTTTCATATTAAAAATCGAGCTTAAAGGGTATAAATTTCCCGCTAAAGCTTAACTCATAGCTTTCTTTTTTTTCTTTTTTTCCCAAAACAACAAAATTTTTTAAAGAAATATTTTCAAAATTTTTTATAAAAGTTTGAGACTCAGCAAACTTTAAAAAGTCCATAAGTTCTTTAAAAGCGGAAAAGGAGACAGTGAAAGAAGTAATCCGGTCTTTATTAACTTCAAAAGATTTTAAACCGGCTGACTTGCTACTGTCTTTGATGGCGGAGGATAGCAGTTGATAGTAAGGAGCAGAAGCGGCGTCATCTTTCAAAAAAGTTTTTAGGTCTAAATATTTTTTTTGGATATAGTTAATTTTAGCTTCATCCCCTCTTCTTTCTGATAACAATTGTAAATGAGTCTTCTTCTGCAGATTCATATTTTCATAAAGACTAAATTTATTTCTTAAAACCAGATAGAAAAAAATAAAAATGACAAATAAAATTACAGTCAGAACAGTAGCTGACAGTTTTAATTGTTCAAAAAAACTCTCGTATTTTCGATAATCTTCCCGACTGATGAGAAGGTTGATACGGTTTTTTTTCATAGCTAAGGGTCACCTAAAGTTTGCACTTAAGGCAGGAAGAAAAATGGGTAACTCGTTTTTGTAGGTTTCGGTTAACTGTGATTTTTTAATCAATGAATACGGATTAAAAATATTGATAGGAAAAGTTAACTCATCACTTAATGAGCTCACCAATGACGGAAATAAATATATTTTATTAGTAAATAAAATGACGCCTGGATTATATTTAGAAATAAAAATTTTTAACTCGTTGGCAAATTCTTTGACTAAGGGTTGGACGATTTTTTCTACAGGATAAGAAGAAGGATTTTTTTTATCATAAATTTTTAAAATTTCCTCGGCTTTTTTAATATCAGTATCGGTATTGACCTGAGTTTCTTTTAAAAATAACTGATAGCCGATTGAAAGATGATGGCTTTCTCTGATAAGCAATTGTTCCGGAGAAAAATAAGCTAAAGAAGTGGAATTAATATCAAAATTAGCAATAATAATTCCTTTATCAGGACTAACTTTATATTGATTAAGAATATTTTTATTAAAACTTGCTAAAAATCGGATATTGCTGCTTAGTTCATTTTCGACCGACTCGGGATTGAGCCCAGCCAACTCAACGGTCGTTTGAATTTTTTCAATAACTTTTTTGGGTGCTGCCACAATCAAGAGAAGCGTTTTTTTTTCTTTCTGATCTTCATCTATCACCTCTATGTCAATATTTGTTTCCTCAATTGGCATCGGGATAAACTGGTCGGCTTGGTATTTGATGGCGGAAATTAGTTCTTTTTCGTTGAGAAGCGGCATTGAGACGATCTGGCTGTAGGTAAGAGCGTCGGGGATAATCAAATTGACGTTTTTCTTGTTGATATTGAGAGTTTCCAGCAATTTTTTTATTTGAGTGACCTCGGTTTCAATATTTTTTTCCAAATTGCCGGTATAGAAAAATTCAGACGTTTCCGTTTTACCCAAAGCCGTCACCTCCAGCATATCACCAGATCTTTTTGCTTCGGCTAGCTTGGTGAATTTTTCATCAATATCTAAACTAAAAGAATTATCAGACATAGTTTTAATATAAAAGAATTTAGGGTAAAATTCAAACGATAAATAAAGACAGTCTTATTTAAGACTGTCTTTAATAACTTCTTAATTTAATCCTTGTCTGGTAGTGCATTGAGGTAATTTCTTCGGGACGTGTTGATGTACAGACTCCAGATCCGGTATCATAACAGATATCAAAACCAAGTAAAACTGATGTGGATGAATAAACGGAATTTCTTGAGCAGTAAATAAAAAAATTAGAAACTATAATTTTGCTTGGAGTAAGGTTAATTGGTGACGCGAGATTAACCGAAGCGGAAGCAACCGAATTACCAGATACTAAATAGCCAAACCACTGTTTATTTTTATCCAGGAAATAAAGACTGGTGGCAGACGGAGAGGTACCAGCATTCTTACAAATAACATTAGTGTCATTAGCTGGTGTGGAGGAATGAATAGTAATGGCATTATCCCTTATAATATTTTCAGTAATACTGATGAGATAATCGCCCCCTCTTTTAATCTGACTTAAACGATAAATTTTTATTTGTTGTCTCATTAAAGTGAAAATAATGGCAAACAAAACCGGCAGAGTCAAACCAATAACTGCGACAACAACGATTGTTTCAATTAGCATAAAGGCTTTTTTCATAGAGTTTATAAAGTTTATTCTAATAATTTGAACACAGTTTTTATCGCTACATTAAAAGTATTGACCCCTTCCTTCCAGGAAACAGTAGTTGTTGTATTGACTTGATCAACTGGCGACCCGGAATTGGTTATTAACAATTCTCTTTTGAAAAATTCAGGAGTTCCTAAAGCATAAGTTTCTCCGCAATTTACAAATGTATTCCAATTCAGACTATTAAGACAATAGGTATTACCGGCTAAAGATCCGTGAATAGTAAAAATAGACCAGTCATCTTCTTTTTCTTGTTTTACCCACTCGTTTCCCTCTTCAGCAAAACGGGTAGCTAAAATCTTGTGTTCCTGGATTTTCATATTTTTTAAGTTAAAAGTTGTCACTGATACAGCCGCAACAAAAAACAAGCCTAAAACTGCGGTAAAGACGAGAACTTCAACAAGGGAGAAAGATTTTTTCATAGCCATACTAACAGTTTATCAAAGTTTCATTTAATTCAACTATGCCAATTGCTGAAATAGAAATGTTCACACACTTACTAATAGAGGAATTTCTTAGTCTAATCGTATTACTAATAAAACTGGGGTTGATCATAAGTGGTGAGAAATTGTAATTACCAGTTCCGGTTGTAACTGTTATGTTGGTGGTTAGATTATAGTTTTGAACGGCGGAATAATCTGAAGCGCACCCAAATGACAATAAATAAGAGCCTGAAGAAATTACCACTCGGTAACCGCTAAAATTTGTACAATTTCTATCAAAAAGATCGGCGGAAAGAGCCTTTTTTTTAGCTAATTCTAAAACGTCAACTAATTTTTTTTCCTCATTTTTTAACTTTGTTTGTTCGGTATAAGCATTATATTGAACGAGACTAACTCCAAGAAAAATAAGAACAATGGAAATAACAACGAGGAGTTCGATTAAGGTAAAAGATTTCTTCATGTTTATTTTTGTCCATATGGCCCAAGACAATAATTACAGTTCCCACCACATTGACCGGCAACACAGGTGGTGATGCCACCTTCCAAATAAGAACCAAGGGTATAATCAGAAGCAGAACCAGAGTAATAATAGGTATAAGTAGGATTTTTTGGATCGGTCGGCAGACTTTGAATATAGATAACCGGCGTTGTTAAAACAGAGAGAGTTGTTGAATACACGCTACCAACAGGATAAGTATTTATGTTAGAACGGTACATTTCTAAAGCTGCTCTAATCTGTTCGAGATCAGCCTTTCTTTTGGCATCGCGCGACTGTTTTAGAAAAGTCGAATAAGTGACGACGGCCGTAGCCGTCAAAAGAACAATAATGGTTGTAACGACAAGAATTTCGACTAAAGTAAAAGATTTTTTCATTGTTGATTACTAATTGAAAATGGTGTGGAATTAGTTTCCAAACTGGCCGTGATTGAATAGGCGCTTGATGAGGTTGTATAAGTATATTTATAAGTGGCATTGTTAAGAGGGTCTTTTAAAGTAAACGTAATGCTGGCGTTTGGTGCAGGACAGGTGGCCGTGATTGTTCCGGTTCCGGAAATGGTCGGATATTGAAAACTGTTGACTGAATAACATTGTTCCATTATCTGCTGAGCGGCTTTCAAATCTCCTTGTCTTTTGGCATCACGGGCTTTTTTTTGGACAGTTGAATACGAAGCAAATCCCAAGCTAACCAATATAGCAATAATGCCGATGACAACGAGCATTTCCAGCAGAGTAAATCCTTTTTTCATAATTTCTTTTATTGTACGGAACAAAAATCTTTGTTCCCTACTTTATAAACTTTATAACTTTAAAAACTTTATGAACTATTTTTATGGCTGATTTACGACATAACTCTTCCCGCTACTACAAATATAACTTGCGTTACAATTACCACTGATTCCGTCTGGATCGGCTTTGTTCTCTAAACAAGCGCATAGTGTATAGGTTAAATTGGTGTTATTAACTAAATAATAATAATCCCTGCCGGCATTGGGGTCGGTCGGAAATTTATTCATATAAATATTACCGGTGCAGCCGCCGGCACTTGACCAACAAACATTGCTGGTTGGCAAAGTTGTTGGAAAAGCCGTTGATGTTTGGTCTTGTTTATAAAGTTCAAAAGCTTTTTGGATCTGTTTTAAGTCTGATTTTCTTTGTGAGTCACGAGCTCGTTCTCTGGCGGCCATAAAGTTAGGAAGAAATAAAGCTGAAAGACTACCGATGATGGCAATGACAACGAGAAGTTCAATAAGAGTAAAGGACTTTTTCATACTAGTTTATAAAGTTTTTAAAGTTCTTAAAGTTCGTAAAGTGTTTTTCTTTATAAACTTTACAAACTTTCTAACTTTATGAACTTAACTTTATCTTATATTGTTTCCAAATAAAAATCAATACCTGGTCTACCGTCAACTGCGGGTTAAGATTGTTATTTTCCAAAAGAGCTTTAAGACGGATCGCTTCCTTAATTATTAAGGGAGAATTTTTGTCAGACTCCAGTTTTTCTCGAAAAAATATAATGATTTGCAGAAGAATATCCTTTGCCGATTCCCTGTCGGTTATCGTAAATTTTACCAGGTTCAAACCCGATATTATGGGTGCAATAAATTGCACCCCTATAACATTTTTTGTGTCATTCCCCTGCAATTTAATAATTTTAACCCGGGAAACGATTGTTGGTAAAAGACTATTTTTATTATTGGTACTTAAAACAAACTGAACATTGGCGGGTGGTTCTTCCAATAACTTTAGGAAAGAATTTTGGGCCGGAATAGAAGATAAATGAAAATTGGCAAGAAAATAAATGCGTATTTTTGGATGAAAGACTTTAGTTTCTTTTATTAAACCTTTTATATCCTCTATCGAATACTCTTTAGTTGAAGGAATAACTTCAAAAAAAAGATTGGCATTTTTCTTAAAGTTAATATTTAAATATTCATCTAGAGTTTTTTTGTTGTTTGAAATGAGTAATATAGGTATCATACTATTGCATTTTATTATAGCAATTATATATAATTAAATTAATGAGCATTATTCCAAAACAGTTACTTGATCAATTGGTAAAAAATCAACAGATTACTGAAACAGAAGCAAGTCAGTTTGAGGTGGCCAGCCTGCAAAAAAATCTACCGATCATTGATTACCTTTACCAATTTTCCCATCTGCCTCGGATCGAGATTGTTAAAGCCCGGGCCGAGATCGAACAGATTCCTTATATTAATTTGGGGAAAACTCCGATTGATTCTCAGGCGGTTGGTTTGATTTCCGAGTCAATTAACAGACGTTATGAAATTATTCCATATCGTTTTGACCCAAAAGAATCTGTTATTTATATTGGTACGGAAGATCCTTTTGATACATCGATTATTGATTTTTTGGAGAAAAAAACCGGTAAAAAAATTATTTTGACTTTGGCCGATAAAGAACAAATTCTAAAGATGATTGATCTTTCCTATAGTCAGGGACTGTCTCCGGAAGTCCGCGACGCCTTAAAAGAATATTCACCAGAAACAAAGGATACAAATATAAGTAGTATTCGTTTACAACAAGCGCCGATTGCCAAGATTATCTCAACGATTTTGGACTTTTCCATCAAAGGACGAGCTTCTGATATTCATATTGAACCGGAGGAAACCAGGACCAAAGTCCGTTACCGGATTGACGGCATCCTTCAAGAAAAATTATCCTTGCCAAAAATGATTCATGAAGCTTTAATCTCAAGAATCAAAATTCTATCAGAGTTGAAAATTGATGAAAAAAGAATTCCCCAGGATGGTCGGTTTACTTTTAGATCACAAAACGAAGAAGTTGATTTACGTGTTTCTACTTTACCGACAGTCTTTGGTGAAAAGGTAGTCATGCGGTTATTGAAAAAAACCGGCGGAATTCCCTCACTTGCTGAATTGGGTTTTGGCGGGCCGCAACTGAAAGAATTGGAAGATGCAATTGCCAAACCTTATGGAATTATCTTAATTACAGGCCCTACCGGTAGTGGGAAAACCACTACTCTTTACTCGATTCTTTCCCGTTTAAATAAACCGACGGTTAATATTATTACTCTTGAGGACCCGGTTGAGTATCAGATTGCCGGTATTAATCAGGTACAGATTAATGTCCAAGCCGGGTTGACTTTTGCGACCGGACTGCGGGCTTTTTTGCGTCAAGATCCTAATATTATCCTGGTTGGAGAGGTGAGAGATCGGGAGACAACCCAGTTGGCGATTCAGGCCGCCTTGACCGGTCACTTGGTTTTTTCCACTTTGCACACCAATAATGCGGTGACCTCTATTCCCCGTTTGATTGATCTAGGAGCCGAGTCTTTTTTGATCGCCTCGGTCTTAACGGCAGTTCTTGGTCAAAGAATTGCCCGGAAGATTTGTCCTTTTTGCAAAGTTTCTTATCAAGCTTCACCGGAAGTAACGGCCAATATCAAATCGGTTTTGGGACCACTTTTTCCTAAAAAGTTTGAAACCAGTCCAATAACTTTAAGTAAAGGAAAAGGTTGCCCGGAATGTAATCAAACTGGGTATTTAGGTAGAATCGCTATCTTTGAAATTCTTAAGATAACGACGGCGATTAATCAGCATGTTTTACGTCGAGAATCAGCCGAGACAATTGAGGAAACAGCCAAAAAAGAAGGATTTGTTAGAATGATTGAAGATGGTTATTTAAAAGTTCTTGATGGTGTAACGACGATGGAGGAGGTTTTGAGAGTAGCGGAGACGTAGCTAAATAAACAAATAACCAAATAATTAAATAAACAAATGAATAAGCAAATGTAGAAATGATTAAATTAAATCATTTAATTATTTTTTCATTTATTTGATTATTGGTTTATTTGTAGTATTTGATTATTATTAAATATGGACCTATCTCAAATTTTACAATTGGTGATTGATAAAAAAGGCTCTGATCTTCATGTGGTGCCTGGTTATTATCCAACCGTTAGAGTCAGTGGAGAGTTATTTCAACTAACCACTTTAGCAGTTGTTACTCCGGCAGATTCAGATAAGATATTAACCTCTTTTTTAAATGGAGAACAAAAGGAAATTTTATCGGTCAATCGGGAGATTGATCTATCTTATAGTTTAAATAATAACCGTTATCGAGTTAATCTTTATTATGCCCAAAATTCTCTTTGTGGCAGTTTTCTTTTAATTCAACCAAAGATTAGTACTCTGGAGCAGTTATCTTTGCCGGCCTTTTTACATCAATGCACTGATTTTCGTCAGGGATTAGTTTTACTGACCGGCCCGACTGGTGAAGGAAAATCCACCACTCTCGCTTCTCTTGTCAATGAAATTAATCAAAAATACGCCAAACATATTATTACGATTGAGGATCCGATCGAGTATGTTTATCCAAAATATAAATCAATTGTTTCCCAGCGGGGACTCCATCAGGATACTCACTCATGGACCGTGGCCCTAAAATCTGCTTCAAGAGAAGACCCGAACGTCATATTAGTTGGTGAGATGCGTAACTTTGAAACGATTTCTTTGGTCTTGACGGCCGCTGAAACCGGTCACTTGATTTTTTCCACTCTACACACTAACTCAGCTCCAGAATCAATTGACCGGATTATTGACGTCTTTCCCCCCAATCAACAAAACCAAGTCAAAAATCAGCTGGCATCAGTACTGAGAATGGTAGTTTTTCAAAGATTATTGCCTAAGTTGAACTCAATTAGCCGAGTGCCGGCCGTCGAGATTTTAGTCAACACTCCAGCCGTTTCAAACAGTATTCGTGAAGGTAAAACTTATCTTATCAGTAATATTCTTGAAACATCGGAGGGTGAAGGATTGCTGTTATTTGAAAAAAATCTTCTTAATCTTTATCGAGCCGGTATTATTTCCAAGGAGACGGCTTTTTCCTTCGCCATCAGACCCAGAGAGTTGGAAAAAATTATTAAGATAGGTAAAGCATAAATTATGTTCTTTCAATATAAAGCTTTAAAAGACGGGAAAACAATTGTAAAAAAAATTGAGGCAGCCAGTTCTGAAGAGGTAATTGATTATTTGCAAAAAAACGGTTACTTCCCTATCTCGGTCGAAAAAGTTAAAGAATTTTCCTTAAGTTTTCTTAATAATTTGACTCAACGAGTGGATTTTAATGATATTGTGAATTTTACCCGGCAGATAGCGATTATGCTTAACGCCGGTCTGACTTTGATTGATTCTCTAGAAATTCTAAACAAACAGACGACTAAACTGCCATTGAAAAAAATGATTGATGCAATTGGCGCTAAGATCAAGGGAGGTTCTTCTTTTTCCGTTGCTCTTAGGGACTATAAAAGTAATTTTTCCAACCTATATATTGCTTTAGTTAGATCGGGTGAAGCCTCGGGAAAGTTGGGAGAGATTCTTCTTCGACTGGCTGATAATCTTGAAAAAGAGCGGGAGTTTAAAAGTAAGCTCAAAGGAGCTCTAGTCTACCCGATAATCATTGTAATTAGTATGTTTATCGTCATGTTTATTATGATTACTTTTGTCTTACCAAAATTACTAGCTCTTTATAAGGATTTTAATGTGGAACTACCTTTATCAACTCAGATTTTGATTGGTGTATCAAACCTTTCTACTAAATTTTGGCCTTTCGTATTGGTTTTAATTGTGGTTGGTCTTTATTTTGCGAAAAAATTTTTATCCACCAAAGCCGGGAAAAAATCTTTTGACCAATTTGTTCTAAAATTACCGGTTTTTGGCAATATTATTTCCATCTCTGCGCTTGTAGAGTCAACTCGTACTTTGGCAATTCTCATTTCCGCAGGGATTTCCATTCTTGACGCTCTATCAATCGTTGTTGATTCGACTGATAACTCAGTTTTTCAGCAGGCTTTTTTAACGGTTAGTCAAAAAGTAGAAAAAGGTCAGTCAATGGGTGTGGCTTTGGAGCAGGAAAGAATTTTTCCGCCGATTTTAGTTCAGATGAGTCTGGTGGGCGAGCAGACTGGAAATCTTGATGATACCCTTCTTAGACTGTCAAAATATTTTGAGATGGAGTCGGAAATGGCAACCAAAACGATGATGACACTAATTGAACCATTAATATTAGTTTTCTTAGGCATCGGTGTTGGTTTCTTAGTCATGTCAGTGATTACGCCGATTTATAGTCTGACGAACTCGTTTAAATAGTTCATAAAGTTAGAAAGTTCGTAAAGTTCATAAAGAAAAACCAATACTTTATAAACTTTAAAAACTTTGTGAACTTTATAAACTAATCCCTTGATATCACTCCCCCCTTGTAATTCTCCACCCTATTATTCAGTTCTCCCCAATCCTTAATATCATACTTTCCCACAAAGTACTCAACTGCTTTTTTCGTTTTATTAATTAATTCATAATCGGTTAGCGAGGCAATTTTTAAATTAACAAATCCGTGCTGTTCTGTCCCAAAAATATTTCCGGCTCCACGATTCTTAAGATCATATTCAGCCAATTTATTGCCGTTGTTAATTTTCGCGAAAAACCCTAATCGCCTTAATATCCTTAAATCTCCTTTCTCACTAAATAAAAAACAATACGACTGTTTATCCGATCTACCGACTCGCCCTCGAAGTTGGTGGAGTTGAGCCAAGCCAAACCGTTCGGCTCCTTCAATAATCATGATCGTCGCTCCAGGAATATCAATTCCAACCTCAACTACCGGAGTACTAACTAAAATATCAATTTTTTTACTTTTGAAATCCGTCATAATTTGCTCTTTTTCTTTTGATTTGATTTTGCCATGAAGGAGTCCCAGTCTAAATTCGGAAAAGATTTTTCTTAAATTTTCGTATTCGATCTTAGCCGCTTTGACCGATTTCATGGTTTCACTTTCCGACTCTTCAATCAAAGGGCAGACAATAAAAATTTGAGATTTGAGATTTAAAATTTGAGATTTGATCCATCGATAGCCGTCATTTCTTTTTTCTTTAGGGACTAAAAATGTTTTGACGCTCAAGCGTCCTTGAGGCATTTCCTCTATATAGCTTAGATCAAGTTCTCCATATAGAGTTAAGGCCACAGTTCTTGGAATCGGGGTGGCCGTCATTGTCAGTAAATGAGGATTTAAGGCCTTTTTTTTAAGTAAAGCTCTTTGGTTAACCCCAAAACGATGTTGTTCATCAATAACCACCAGTCCAACTTTATCTAAATTAAATTTTTTACTGATTAATGCCTGAGTTCCTATAACAATGTTATATCTATCCCACGGCCGTGATGTAGATAATATATTTATTTTATTTGACCCGGTTTGAAGACCAATTTTTATCGGATAATTTTTGAATAAATTAGAAATTGTTTGATAATGTTGATTAGCCAGTATCTCAGTTGGCGCCATGAAAAGCGACTGATAACCGTTAAGAAAAGTTAAATAGCAGACAATTGCCGCCACGACCGTCTTTCCCGAACCAACATCGCCTTGAAGAAATCGATTCATTGGCACAGTTTTTTTTAAATCGTTAATAATTTCCTTGACAACCTTGTTTTGATCATTGGTTAATTTAAAGGGAAGATTGGCAATGAATTGTTGTACGGATCGGGCGTGACCGACCCCTACCAAAAACATGTTGCCAACCTTTTCTTTCTGCCATTGTTTTTTAATTAAGTTATTAGCCAGTTGTAAACTAAACAGTTCATCAAAAGCCAATCTTTCTTTGGCTTTATTAGCCAGATCTATATTTTCAGGAAAATGAATTTGCCGATAGGCTTCATTTTCACCAATTAGATTATTGAATTTAATGATTTCTTCCGGCAGGATTTCCTTCATACTATCTTGACGCGATCGCGCCAAGATAGTGATTTTTTCTCTGATAGTCCGT
>Ga0066638_1000179_pt1 | contig 12455 bp, 10 predicted proteins | sample CryGeyCG2014_010_2_FD_59451 | JGI IMG/M metagenome (GOLD analysis project Ga0066638, IMG submission 59451) | Groundwater microbial communities from aquifer - Crystal Geyser CG09_land_8/20/14_0.10 | ecosystem: Environmental > Aquatic > Deep subsurface > Groundwater | place: USA: Utah: Grand...
GGCCGTAGTTAATCTTAGCCGGATTACTTTAACTGAAGAGGGCAGTATTTTTAATTCTGATTTAAAAAACTTTCGGCTTTATGTTAATGGCGTCCAGGTTGGTGCTACGATATCAGGTTTAGATGCTGACGGTTGTATTACTTTTGATTTGACAGCTTCTCCTAAGAAATTAGAAATTGGATACAGCACTATTAAAGTATCAGCCGATATAACCGGCGGTTCTTCTAGAACTTTTAAGTTTTCTTTAGAAAGCGCGGCTGATGTTGGTTTTATTGACGCTAATTATGGAATTAATGTTTTGGCTACAGCCGCTACTGCTGCTTTTACTGCTCGAGCAAGTGGAACTCAAACCGTAAGCGCCGGAACCGTAACTATTACTGAAAAATCCGACGGTCCCGTAGATGTGATTAACGGTATTTCAGCCGAAACCATTGGCGAGTTTGTTTTAACTGCCGGCGGCGGAGAAAGAGTTAGAATTCAAACTTTAGGAGTAGAGATTATTTGGACTAATAATGATTCAGATGCCGGGTCAGTAGGTTCTTTAAGAGACGGAATAATTTTAGTCAATGGAAGTCAAGTCGGCCGAGTTACCAGCTTGGATGTTGATGAAACCAGCAGCGATGGTTCCGGCACTACTTTTAGCTTCGGTTCTTTATTAACGCTGGAACCGAATGAACAGGCAACTTTACAGGTCCAGGCTGATATTTATGATAATGACGGAACTAATAGTTTAGAAACCAGTGATACTCTTAAGGTGAATATTTTAGCTGGAACCAGCAATGCTCGGGGCTTGTCTTCTAATTCAGCCATTAGCGTTCCAGTCAGCGCTGTTGCTTCCCATACAGTAGAAGTTGAACAAGGAGAATTAGATTTAGCCAAATACGCCGGTTTTGTTAATAAAACTATCGCTGTTCCAGTTGTTAAAACTAAAATAGCTCAATTCAGTCTGATGAGCTCTAAAGAAGATATTGATTTAGACACGATTATTATTAATTTGGCGACTGTTGCTGATGCTGTTGACGCTTCAGACGATTTGAACAATCTTTATGTTGTTTTTAATGGCAGCTCTACTGATATTAAAGCAGCGGCGGTAGACGGCGATAACACTTTTACAATTAATCACAGATTAGAGAAACATACGGTGCTTGATATTTCGGTTTACGCTGATGTTGCTTTAAGCGCTTACAGTTCTGGCACCGCCGATACTATTGTTGCTCGGGCAAGGGTCAGTGGCGTTTCAGCTGAATCCGGAGCCAGCGCAGTCGCGCCCACCTCCAGCACTTATACCAGCGGTCAGACCATTACTTTTGATCGGTCAGAGTCAGGAGATCTTATTACTCGTTTAGCTGGCGATACTCCGGCGGGCCGGACAGCGGCTGGAAGCGCTCCGGAAGAGATTGCAGCAGGCAATCCTCGGGCCGAGGTAGGAGCTAAGTATGAATTTACTGCTGTTGAAGATGACTTTCTTATTAAAGGTATCAAGATAGAATTAGATGATTATACAAGTGTAAGCGGAGTGGATGTTGGCGGCGCTGTTTTGTACGCTGTTTTGAAAGACGGAGAAAATATCGTGATAGATAAAAACGGCAATCAAGCTAAAGAAGAATTTGGAGCCGGAACGGGCGGGGATTTAGATGAAGTTGAATTTACTGGTTTGGAGATTTTGATTCCAGCTAATACGAGCAAGACTTTGACCTTTGAATTGCTGTTAGCTGTTTTGGATTCTGATGGTTCTTCTTATAGTTCTCAAGCCAACCTGCAACTTCAAATCAAGAAAGTCAAATACGAAAACAGCTTAGGGGAAGAAATTGAAGATAGCGACCCGGGCGGAGAACCAAAAGGCAAAGATTTGTATGTTTACAAGAGTATTCCTTACTTTAGCGTTATTGATATAAGCGAAAATAAGATTTATAACGGCACTTCAACTAATCTTTATAGTTTTAAAGTAGCGGCAGATTATGCTGGACCGATTAGTTTAAAACAATTAAAATTCGCCTTAAATTGGGATAATAACAATACTAGTACTCTTGTTTTGGATACTTTCCGGCTTAAAAGAGATTCACAGGAGATTACCAGTCAGGTAACTATTCAGGATATTTATGGCGCTTCTCTGGAAAGCATAACCAATACCGCCACTCCGTCCCATGATACGGTAGTATTTACTTTCGGCACTGAAGAAACTATTCCGGCCGGAGAAGAAAGAACTTATAATATCTATGCCAGACCTACTGGTTTTCAGTATAGTTCAACTACTGGAGCTGATACTTTAGCGATAAATTTGAAAGGAGGAGTTGATGATTCCAGCCATAACAAGACAAAGAGATATTTGGTTGATAATTCAACAACCGGACTTTTTGAACTCCATACCACTAATAGCGGCAATGGAACCGCTTATAATCTTATTTGGTCAGACCGGAGCGCGATCAGACATACTTATTCAGCAGATAATGCTTATCCTGATTGGGCTAATAGCTATTTAATGGCTAATTTACCTCTTGGGCCTAAGTTCTGGCATGGTCAATAATCTCATCAAAAAATTTATCACTAGAAAAATTCTTATTGGTTTAATCTTAGTAATTTTAATTACCCTAATTGTTATAATCTGGGCCTTTTGGATTAAACCAGAAGATAACGAACTTATTATAGAAGAGCCGTCTGAAGACGGTTCTTCTATAGAGGAAAAACCCAGTTGTTTTGATTCTAATCAGGACCCGATTCCTATCTGTAATTGCGAGGATCTCCAGAAAATAGAGCAAGATTTATCTGCTAATTATAAATTGGAAAATGATATAAATTGTTCTCAGACCAAAAACTGGAACGATGGCAAGGGTTTCAATTCTCTTGCTCTTGGCCAGCCAGTCCCTTTTTCAGGAACTTTTGACGGGCAAAGCCATATTATCTTTAATTTATTTATCAATCGGCCCGACCAAAACTCAATTGGTTTATTTAGTTATTCTAAAGGGGAAATAATTAATCTCGGTTTAAAAGGAGCTGAGATAACAGGCAAAGATAATACCGGAATATTAGTAGGCAGTAATTTTGGCGGAAAAGTAATAAATTCTTACGTTCTCGGTTCTATTTTTGGCAATGATGATATCGGGGGTTTGGTGGGCCGCAATGAAAAAGATAGTGAGGTAATTAATTGTTATGCTTCGGTAACTGTATTCAATGGAGGAAAAGATACCGGAGGATTGGTGGGTGAGAATGAGGGGATTATATTAAATTCTTATGCTACTGGATCTGTTTCCAGCCAAAAAGGCACTGGCGGGCTGGCTGGTGAAAATGAAGGAATAATAAGAGATTCATATGCCAGGGGTAACGTGATAGGCGATGAAAATGTCGGAGGATTTGTCGGCGACAACGAAGGCACAATCACAAATTGTTATGCCACAGGAATTATTTCAGGCAATAAAGATGTGGGCGGCTTTATTGGAGATAATCATGGCGGCACAGTAGAAAATTCTTTTTCCACTGGCAATGTTATCGGTTTTGACCGAATCGGCGGGTTTAATGGGGTTAATCATAGCGGAAATATTATTAATTGTTATTGGAATAAGCAACCAGGGAGTTTGCTCTCAGAGTCAGGCAGTATTAAACAAGGAATTGTTGAGTGTTCTATAATAGAAAATAATGAGCAATATTTTTATGATACAAATAACGCTCCTATGAATCTTTGGGAATTTCCTCCTTGGACTAAGGCAAATAATGGCAAGGGCTATCCTGTTTTAAGTTCAGAAGAATTTGTTGAACCTCCTGGAGAAGAAGAAGAGGAGGAAGAACCTCCTCCACCCCACCCCCTCCTGGAGAGGAGGAGGAAGAAGAAGAAGAGGAAGGAATTATTTCTATTTATAATTGTGAAGATCTTCAAGCAATACAACAGGACTTATCTGCTGATTATAAATTAGCGAATAATATAGATTGTTCTAATACTCAAAACTGGAACAATGGAAAGGGTTTTAATCCTCTTGGGAGAGACCTTGATCCTTTAGTTGAAGATCATCAAGGAGAAAAATTTACAGGAGATTTTGACGGCCAAGGCTATATTATATCCAACTTGTTTATAAGCAGGCCTAACGAGGACTACATTGGTTTATTTGGAATTTCGGAAAGAGAAATAACTGATCTTGGTTTAGAAAATTTTAATATAACCGGTCGTGACGAAGCAGGAGTTTTAACCGGAGATAACAACGGGACTATTGCTGAATCTTATGCAACCGGAGATTTAACCGGAAGTAAAACTGTGGGCGGTTTGGTTGGAGACAACGACGGAACGATAATTAATTGTTACACAAATGTATATATTTTTGATGCTCTTGATGAAAACATAGGCGGTTTGGTTGGAGACAACGAAGGAATTATAGAAAATTCTCACGCAATTGGAGATGTTTCTGGCGGAAAAAAAGATGTTGGAGGTCTGGTTGGAGATAATCACACCGGCGTTATAAAGAACTCTTATGCCACTGGAGAAGTTGTAACTATTAAAAATGGAGGAGGTTTTATTGGCAATAATCATGAAGGGTCAATAGAAAACTCTTATGCGATTGGAAATATTTCTGGCGTAAAAGATGTCGGCGGATTTATAGGCGATAATCATGGCGGCACAGTAGAAAATTCTTTTTCCACGGGAGAGGTTTCTGGAACTGAGAGAATAGGAGGTTTTATAGGGGTTAATCACGGAGGCTTGGTCACTAATGCTTATGCTCATCGATTGACCGGCAATCTTCCTAATTGTGTTGGAGAAGTTAATTCCGGCGTTGTTGAATGTAATACTATTCAAAATAATAAGAGCTATTTTTATAATTTAGGCAAGGCGCCTATGAATGTTTGGAAATTTCCTCCCTGGAGTCGAAGCAATGACGGTAAAGATTACCCGGTTTTAGAATAAAACCTATCTGAATATGCTCAAAAGAAGCATCTTTATTAAAATTTTAATATTAATAATATCACTTTCTTTTATTTTAGGGATTTCTATTTTTTTTGTTGCTTTAAGGGAAGCAAGCCAGAGCTTAGAACAAGCTCTTATTGAAGAAAGCAAGCTCTTTTCCCAAATTGTGGCTAAAGACATTGAAGCTGGATATCTGGTCCATATTTTAAAATCTAAATCGTTGACCGAAATAATCCCTTTTGAAGAGATCCTTTTTTTATGGATAGTTCAGTCAGACGCTAAGATTTATTTTGCCGATAATCCTAAAATGGTAGGGAAGGAAGTAAAAGATTCGGCCGTAGGGACAAAGGAACTAATAATTAAAGAAATTGTTTTCCAGGAAACCGGAGAAAAAATAAAACTGCTTGCCCGGCCCTTAGATATAGGGATTGAAGAAGGAGATTGGACTTTATTTATGGGAGTTTCTTTAGAATCAGTAAGGGCAGCTAGACAAAGGTTAATCTTGGTCAGCTCCGCCTCTTTTAGCTTAGCGCTTATTTTCTTTATTTTGATCTCCTTTTTTTGGGCCAGAAAAGTAATTAAGCCGATAAAAAAACTGGAAAAAGGAGTAATGATTATTGGAAAAGGAGACCTTGATCACCAAATTGAAATAAATACCGGCGACGAGATTGAAGAGTTGGGCAATGCTTTTAATTTAATGACCAGAGATCTGAAAAAACAGTACATGGCTTTAGAGGGGGAGAAAAACAAAACCTTAGCAATTATTGATAATTTCAGCGATGGGATTCTGCTCTTGGATAAAAATAATAAGATTCTACTTATTAATCCTAAAGCCGAAAGTTTTTTTAAATTTAATAGAAAGAATTCAGTTGGAAAACCTATTTCCGAGTTTTTTAAAATAACTTCTTTTAAACCGTTGGCAGAATCTTTAAATAAAGAAAGAAAAAAAGAATTTTTTAGGCAGGAATTTAAAATTAGCGAAAATTTGGTTTTAGAAATGAGCACGGTTCCAGTTATGATTGGTCGAGAAAGATTAGGCACTTTAGTAATTTTACATAATATTACCCGAGAAAAACTAATTGATAAAATGAAGAGCGAATTTGTTTCTTTAGCTGCCCATCAATTGAGAACTCCTTTATCAGCAATAAAATGGACCATAAGGATAATTTTAGACGAGGAATTAGGCAAAATAAATAAAGAGCAAAGAGAATTCTTAGAAGGCAGTTATCAATCAAACGAGAGAATGATTTATTTAATTAATGATCTTTTGAGTGTCGCTCGGATTGAAGAAGGCAGATTTCTTTATGAGTTGAGCCTGACTGATATTGAAGAGCTAATTGAGTCAATAATAGATTCTTTTAAGTCAGAGGCCGAAAGAAAGAAAATAAAGCTTGAATTCAGCAAACCGGTAAAAAAGATAGTTAAGATTATACTCGATTCTAAAAAGATAAAAATGGTTATAGAGAATCTTATTGATAATGCCCTAAGATATAATCATCATGGGGGTGAGGTTGTAATTTCTTTGAAACAGGGTAAAAAAGAAATAGAGGTATCTATTAAAGACAACGGAATAGGGATTCTTGCGGTTGAACAACCGAGAATATTTAGCAAGTTTTTTAGAGGGGCTGAAGTGATGAAAATGGATACAGAGGGAAATGGACTCGGCCTTTATATCGCTAAGAATATTATTGAGGCCCATAAAGGCAAGATTTGGTTTGAATCTTCCGAGGGCAAAGGAACAACATTTTATTTTATTCTTCCAATAAGAAAAAAGGTCTAAAAAGTTATTCACATTTACTTTTTTTATTAAATAAATTAGAATGAATAAAAAGAATATGGCTAAAAAAATTTTAATAATTGAAGATGAAGAAGTTTTAATTAACGTCCTTAAAAAGAAACTTATTCGCGAGGATTACGATGTTTTGGTGGCTAAAAACGGAAACGAAGGGTTGGTAAAAATTAAAAAAGATAAGCCCGACCTTGTTTTATTGGATATTATTATGCCGGAAAAGGGGGGCTTTGAAGTGATGGAAGAAATGGCCAAAGATGATGAGCTTAAGGACATTCCGATTATTATTATTTCTAATTCGGGCCAGCCGGTTGAGATTGAGAATGCTAAAAGATTGGGCGCTGATGATTGGCTGATTAAAACAGAGTTTGATCCTCAAGAAGTTCTTGATAAAGTGATTAAACAAATTGGCAGATAATAATTAAATAACATGGCTAAAAAAATCTTAGTAATTGAAGATGATAAATTTCTTCGGGAATTGATATCTCAGAAGCTTTTAAAAGAGGGCTATGATATCGTTGAAGCTGTTGATGGAGAAAAAGGGATAGAAGTCGCGAATAAGGAAAAACCGGACTTGGTCTTGCTCGACCTTATTCTGCCGGGCATAGATGGTTTTGAGGTTTTGGCTAAACTAAAAGCCGACCCCAAATTATCTGACATCCCGGTAATTATTCTTTCTAATCTCGGCCAAAAAACCGATATTGAGAAAGGAATAGAAATGGGAGCAGCTGATTATTTAATTAAAGCCCATTTTACTCCCGGAGAAATAGTAGAAAAAATAGCTATTGTTCTGAAGTAGGGCATTAATATGCCGGAACTTCCTGAAGTAGAAACAACTGTAAAGGGTTTGCAAAAAGTCCTTAACAGGATTTTTGTTTATGTTTGGACCGATTCTCCGAAATTAATTAAAAAGCCGGGTTTTAATCAGTTTGAAAAAGAGATTAAAAATAAAAAGATAAAAAGAATTTGGAGGCGGGGAGAAAATATTATTTTTGAACTTTCTGACGGTTATTCCCTTTTAGTCCATCAGAAACTAACCGGCCATTTTTTAATTGGGAATTGGGAATTAAAAACTGAGAGTTGGGAACCGTTGAAAACGGGAGCGCTTGGAGAACGGGTCAATCATTATATCCATCTTATGTTTCGATTGGATAATGGATTGATGCTAGCTCTTTCTGATTTAAGAAAGTTTGCTAAAGCAGAGCTTTGGAAAACCGAGTCCTTAGTTGAGGAATTAAGCTCTTTGGGTCCAGAGCCATTAGAAAAAGAATTCACTTTTAATAAATTCAAAGAAATAGTAAAAAATAGAAAAATAAAAATTAAACAGATTCTAATGGACCAAAAACTCATCGCTGGCATAGGAAATATTTATTCGGATGAAATATTGTGGCGGGCCAAGATTCATCCTTTTGAATCCGGAGCTGAACTTAGCGAGAAGGAATTAAGAGATATTTATAAATATATTAAGCCAGTTTTAAATCAGGCGATAAAATTAAAAGGCACTAGCGTTTCAGATTACAGGGATATTAAAGGAGAAGAAGGGCAATTTAAGAAACTGATAAAGGTATATCAAAAAGAAAATGAAAAGTGTTCTCGCTGCGGAACAAAAATAAAAAGAAAAAAAATGGGCGGCCGTAGCGCCCACTTCTGCCCCACCTGTCAAAAATAAAAAAAAGGGGGCGAGGTCTTTCCTCGCCTTTAATTATGTGCCGTATAGAAAGGAACAATTTACTAATAATGAGATCTATCATCTTACCGTAAAAGGAATAGATGGTAATTTGATATTTAAAGATATAAACGATTACTATCGTGGGGTTTTCTCTATTTATGAATTTAATAATTTAAAGCCAGTTAATATCCAAAAACGCAGAGAGCTTCGAAGGTCTTTTAAAAATAAAGTCCGGTTAGGTCGGACCTCGCCGAATTTTGACGATGAGAGAGATAAAATAGTGGAAATTTTAGCCTTTTGTTTTATGCCTAACCATATTCATTTATTAGTAAGACAGTTGAAAGATAATGGGATAACTATATTTATGAGAAAGTTTGGTACAGGTTACGGAGGTTATTTTAATAGAAAATATAATAGACAAGGACATTTATTCCAAAACAAATTTAATGCGGTTCGTATCAAAAATGACGATCAATTAAGAGTTGTATTCGCTTATATTCATACTAATCCGCTATCTTTAGTATTTCCGAAATGGAAAGAAGTTAAGATTGAAAATCCAGATCAGGCTCTTAGATTTTTAGAAAAATATAAGTGGTCAAGTTATCTTGATTACATTGGAATTAAAAATTTTCCTTCAGTTGTTGAAAAAGATTTTATTGTTGAATTAATGGGCGGAATACAAGGATGTAAAGATTTTATAAAATACTGGATAGAATATAAAGGAGAGTCAAAAGAACATTCCAATCTATTCTTAGAATAAAAAAGGCGAGGAAAGACCTCGCCCCTTTTTATTTTTGGCAGCAAGGATTTGAAATTATTCCGGGATTCAGATAAGATAAATTATTAATAGCAACAATATAGCAATAACATGATTATTTTTCTTTATGGTAAAGATACCTATAGAATGAAAGAAAAAATGAAAGAGATAGTTGAACATTATAAAAAGGTTCATAAGAGCGGGTTGAATTTGAAATATTTCGATGTTTTTTCTGATTTTGAAGATAACATTAAACAGGCATCAATGTTTAAGGAAAAGAAATTAGCAATTATAAATGATCTTTTCTCTAATTCAGAATTCAAAGAAAGATTTTCAGAAAAGAAAAAAGATTTTTTAGGATCAGAAGATATAATTTTAATTTATCAAGAAAAGGATTTTATTAAAAGTGATTCTTTGTATAAATTTTTGAAAAAAAATATTAAGTCTCAAGAGTTTGAATTATTAACAGGCGCAAAACTTAGAAGCTGGGTTAAAAAAGAATTTGAGAAATATAATTCAGAAATAAATCCCGAAGCCCTAGATTTATTAATTGAATATTCGGGCAATGATTTGTGGAGGATGAATAACGAAATCATGAAATTAGTAAATTATAAAAACAAGGAGATTATTAATAAAAAGGATATCAATCTTTTAATAAGATCAAAAATTGAAACAGATATTTTTAAAACCGTTGACGCCATCGCCGAAAGGAATAAAAGCAAGGCCTTAAAGCTGATTCATAAGCATTTAGAAAAAGGAGATTCGCCCTTGTATCTTTTTTCAATGATAAATTATCAATTCAGAAATCTTTTAATAGTTAAGGATTTTATTGAAAAATGCAGGCCTTATGGCGTTATTTTGGAAAAGAGCGGGCTTCATCCCTATGCGGTTAAGAAAAGTTATTCTCAATCTTATAAATTCAGTTTTCAGGAATTAAAAAAAATCTATCAAAAAATATTTGAGATAGATTTTCAAATAAAAACCGGAAAAATAGAACCAGAAGCAGGATTGGATTTATTTATTGCAGAGCTTGGTTAATCTTGATTTTCTTCTTGAGGCATTATTCTTTTTAATCACCCCTGCCTTAGCTGATTTATCCAATATTTTATATAATTGCGACAAAATTTTCTTGGCTTCTTCGTTCTTTTTTTCACTGACTAAAACCCTAATCTTCTTAACAAGATCTTTAGTTTTCTTTTTATATATTAAATTCCTGATTCTTCGTTTTATATTCTGGCGAAGAGCTTTTTTAGCAGATTTGGTTATCGGCATATTATTGTAATTATATAATAACAGAAACTAAAAATTTTTCAATAGTTGTGCTATCATAAAGTAATGATAGCTTATTTAGACGGTAAAATAATTATCAAAAAAGAAAAGTTTATTATTCTTGATGTTAATGGCGTAGGATATAAGGTTTTCTTGTCTAAAAAATCTTTAGCAAAGATTCCGGAAATAGCCAGTTCCTTAAGGCTGTTTTGTTTTCTTAATGTTAAAGAAAACATAATGGATCTTTATGGGTTTTTAAATTATAAAGAAATGGAATTTTTTGAAATTTTAGACAGTATTCGAGGAGTCGGGCCTAAAGCTGCTTTGGAAATATCTTCTTTGGGTTCTTTAGAAGATATTAAAGAAAAGATATTATCTAAGCAGAATGTTTTTGAAGGAATTTCGGGCATTGGCAAGAAAAAAGCAATGACAATTATGTTAGAGCTTACCGGGAAAATTAAAGACATGCCCGAAGCATCCGCCCCGCTTAGCGGGGCTTCGGCGGACGAAGCAGAAGAAGGCTTGGTTGGTTTAGGGTTTTCTCGTCAAGAAGCAAGGCAAGCCCTAGTTAAAATTTCTAAAGACATTAAGGGTTCGGAAGAAAGGATAAAACAGGCCTTAAAATTTTTAGGCAGATAATTTTTAATAAATAAAAAATATGAGCCCTCTTTCTTTTTATAATTTTATTAAACACAAGCTTTTTAAAGTAAAGACGATAAAGATTATTTTGACAGAAATTTTAGTTGTAATAATAGCTCTGTTTTTATTAGCCCAGGGATTATTAGCTATAAATTTTGGAGACAAAATATTCAGCCTGGTCATTTTTGTGTTTTTTTTATTAGTGGGTTATCTTTTGATCAGAGTAACCCAAGAAGAGGTCAGAAGAAAGATTCAGGCAGAAAGATTAGCCCAAGAATTAAAAGATCTTAATAAAACATTAGAAGAGAGAGTTAATCAAAGAACTATAGAGTTGAAAAAAAGCTATGATGAAATAAAAAAAAGAACTGAAGAACTGGAAAAATTCTATGATCTTACCGTGGGCAGAGAATTAAAAATATTAGAGCTAAGAAAACAACTCAAAGATTCAAAGAAATAAATGTTAAAAGGATTGATTAAAAAATTTACTCCTTGGTTTTTATTAAGTTTTTATCATTATTGCTTAGCAGCAATAGGAGCTTTTTTTTATGGATTTCCTTCTGAAAAGTTGGTTGTTATCGGAGTAACCGGAACTAGCGGAAAATCAACCGTAGTAGAGCTTAGCTCTTTAATTTTAGAAACAGCTGGTTTCAAAATAGCTTCCCTATCTTCTCTTAAATTTAAAATAAAAGATAAAGAATGGGAAAATAAATTGAAAATGACAATGCCCGGGAGAATGAAGATCCAAAGATTTTTAAAGCAGGCCTTAAAGTCGGGCTGTAAATACGCAGTTTTAGAGGTAACTTCCGAGGGAATAAAGCAGTACCGCCATAAGTTTATTAATTTTAATACAGCTGTTTTTACTAATTTAAGTCCGGAACATATTGAGTCCCACGGAAGCTTTGAAAAATACCGGGCGGCTAAAAGAGAGCTTTTTAAAGCAACGCCCGGGATCCATATTATTAATATTGACGACAATAACGCTGAATATTTTTGGAAAATTCCTGCGGAGAAGAAAATAAGCTATAGTTTGAAAGAGGCTGGTTTTTTGCCGAAAGATTTTAAACTTTTCGGGCGGTTTAATTTATACAATGCTTTAGCGGCGACCAAGGTCGGGTTGGCTCAAGGAGTTTCTTTAGAAACTTGCCAAAGGGCTTTAGAAAAAATAAAAGTAATTCCAGGCAGAATGGAAATCATTGTTAAGGAACCATTTAAAATAATTGTGGATTACGCCCATACGCCGGCCGCATTGGAGCAGGTTTATAAAACTTTAAGAAGCACGAAGCGCGAAACAGAAGGCGCGAAACTAATCTGCGTGCTTGGATCGTGCGGCGGTGGGCGTGATAAATGGAAAAGGCCTGTTTTGGGAAAAATAGCTAGCCAATATTGCGATAAAGCAATTATCACTAATGAAGATCCTTACAATGAAGAGCCAATGGATATAATTAAT
>Ga0066638_1000186_pt1 | contig 12283 bp, 14 predicted proteins | sample CryGeyCG2014_010_2_FD_59451 | JGI IMG/M metagenome (GOLD analysis project Ga0066638, IMG submission 59451) | Groundwater microbial communities from aquifer - Crystal Geyser CG09_land_8/20/14_0.10 | ecosystem: Environmental > Aquatic > Deep subsurface > Groundwater | place: USA: Utah: Grand...
ATGAAATGGACTTACGAGTACATCTTGTTTATCCCATCTACAACTCTTACGCTTTTTGCCTATTGGCAATTTCCTTTCGAATCCAAACGGAAAACGCTAGGCAAGAAGTTCCGATGCACAGAGTGCGGAAAGAAAAGCCGGATGCCATTGGTAGATACAAATACAGGCCGAGTTGATTGGACGAAACCGGATAATGGCTATTTGTTTAATGAAGGAGGTTGGCTCTGTTATAAACATGCTCCTTTGGTACCATGGACACCACCATTCGAGTCCATTGACCACAAATCCTCTGCAGTGATGCATTTAAGTAACTAATCAAAGCCAGGTTTCTAATATTCATTAGAGCCTGGCTCTTTTTTATTTTTTCAGGTGTCCTATCTAGACCACCTGGAGGGTGGTCTAGCTTGGCACCTTCCCTTTATCTTTTTGAAACAACCTCAATCATGTCTCTAATTATGGCTGCCTTCTCAAAATCCAACAATCCAGCGGCTTCCCGCATTTCTCTTCTCAATAAAGGAATCATCTTTTTCTTTTCCCCTGGTGTCAATGACTCAAAATCTGTTTCCCAAACTTTCCCGCTTCTCGCATCCCGCTTCTCGCTTCTGTTTACGAATCCTTCTCTGATCGGCTTCTCTATTGTTTTTGGGATAATTCCATGTTTTGAATTGTATTCCAGTTGGATTTTCCGTCTTCTTCCCACTTCTTCCACCGCCTGCTTCATTGCCAAAGATTCCTGATCAGCATAAAGGATCACTTGACCGGCAACATTTCGAGAAGCTCTTCCCATTGTTTGAATTAAAGAAGTTTTTGACCGCAAAAATCCTTGTTTGTCCGCGTCCAAAATTGCTACCAAAGAAACTTCAGGCAAATCTAAACCTTCTCTTAATAAATTTACACCAACAATGACATCGTATTTCCCCAAACGCAGATCGCGTAAAATATCTGTTCTTTCCAAAGTACCAACATCGGAGTGTAAATAATGAACGAGCAGGGGAGTCTTGGTATTTTCAACTTGTTCCAGCCACCAAGCCAATTCTTCGGCAGTTTTTTTGGTTAGAGTCGTCACCAACACTCTTTCGCCCTTTTCTTTTCTTTTCTTAATTTCTTCCACCAGATCTTCAATCTGTTTTTCCGCCGGCTTAATAATCACCTCCGGATCAACTAACCCCGTTGGTCTGATCAGCTGTTCAACAACACCGTATAATTCTTTCTTTGTTGTTTGTTGTATTTTCTTTGCACTCGTATCAGCCAATTCCAATTCCCATGTGTCGGGCGTAGCTGATACGTATATTGTTTGCGGCGCTCTTTTTAAATATTCCGTAAATTTCAAAGGCCGATTGTCTAAAGCCGAGGGAAGCCTAAAACCAAAATTTATAAGCATTTTTTTCCGGCTTAAATCACCTTGGTGCATTCCGCGAATTTGGGGAATTGCCATATGTGATTCGTCAATCACGACCAAATAATCGTCTCCAAAAAGATGCTGAAAATAATCCATTAAACTCCAGGGCGGATCTCCCGGCATTCGGCCGTCAAAATAGCGCGCATAATTTTCAATTCCATTGACATAACCGATTTCTTTAATCATTTCCAAATCATATTTTACCCGCTGTTCAAGCCGATGCGCCTCCAGTTCTTTCCGTTGTTTTTTTAATTCTTTCAAACGAATATCAAGATCCTGTTTTATTTGCCTCTCCGACTCATTAAACACCTTGGGATCGGTTAAAAAGTGTTTTGCCGGGTATATTTTTAAGTAACCTTCCAATTCTCTTTCATTACCAGCAATCAACGGTCTTGTTTTTAGATTTTTAATTTTACCGTCTTCGATCGTGATTTTAAGAATAACGTCCTCATACGCGGGGATCAATTCTATTTCCTCACCTCTGATTCGGAAGCTTCCCCTGTCCAACTCAAATTTTGCCCTTGTATAATGCAAAGAAATTAATTTATACAAAAACTGCTCGCGATCAATGGTCTGACCTTTTTTCAGTTCGATCACATATTTCCCGTATTCCAACGGGGATCCCAGATTATAAATACAGGAAACAGAAGCGACAATAATCACGTCTTTTCTGGAAAACAAAAGACTGGTCGCTTGCAAACGCAGTTTATCAATCTCTTCGTTAATTTCCGTTTCCTTTGCAATATAAGTATCGGTTTGGGGAATATAGGCTTCCGGCTGGTAATAGTCATAATAAGAAATAAAAAATCCCACGCCGTTATTGGGAAAAAATTCTTTAAATTCTTGATAAAGTTGAACTGCTAAGGTCTTATTATGAGAAATTACCAAAACGGGTTTCTGAATATTTTGAATGACATTGGCAATCGTGTAGGTTTTTCCGCTTCCCGTAACACCTAATAATACTTGATGAGGCAGACCAGCAGTAATTCCGGCTGTCAATTTATCAATCGCCTGCTGCTGGTCTCCGGCTGGTTTATAATCTGATTTCAGTTCAAAATTCATAATTTCATTTTATCACACCAAGGCTTGACATCCCATAGTTATTCTGTTATAATGCTTCCCAGATCCTGAGGTTTGGTCGACAGACCATACGTCAGGATTTTTTATAGCGAAGCTTATACTCTATATGAGAATATTGATTATTGCTTTATTGGCAGTTTTTTTAATCGTTATCATTCCTAAAACCGCTTTTGCCCAAGTGGAATCCGCCATGTTCATTAATCAATCTCTGATTACAGATCAAAGGGTTGTTGCTTTGGAAAACTTTTTGAACAAATATAATTCTCCCTTAGAACCTTATGCCAAGGAATTTATTAAAGCCGCCGATTATTATGAAATTGATTGGCGTTTGATCCCATCAATAACTGGCATCGAGTCAACTTTTGGAAAATATATTCCTTATAATTCTTACAATGCTTATGGCTGGAATGGGGGAGATTATCAATTTAAATCCTGGCCGGATTCAATCTGGCACGTCGCTGAAGTCTTAAAGACCAAATATTATGACCGCGGCGCTAAAAAAATTCCCCAAATTGCCCGAATTTACGCCCCGCCTTCTGTCATCTGGGTAGGAGCCGTGACTCATTTTACCACCGAAATCGAACAAGCCTCGAATCTAGTTCCTACACTTTAATGATGATATAATTTGAGATAATCAGAGGATCAGTTATATCGGGTGAAGATAACAGAGATCGGATAATCTGTTCACTGTTCAACTTTCCCTGATATTCTGATTTACTGTTTTACTTATATGGGCTGGTGCTGAAATTGGTAGACAGACAGGTTTTAGGAACCTGCGGTAGCAATACCTTAGAGGTTCAAGTCCTCTCCAGCCCACTTTTAGATGTTAAATAAACAATCTCAAACATTACTGGATAATTTTCAGGCTTCTGCTCAACTTAAAAATCCCTCTGATCAAGGGGTAACGGTTAGCCGTACCGTTTCCGCCGCCGCCGTGTTGTATGAAGCCGCCAGAAACGCGGTCGAATTTCGGGCCGAGCACTTAATCCGCCGGGCAGCGATCGAACGGATCCTTAGACGCAGGCTGATTATTAAATCTACCGGCTCTGGTATTGCCGAGGCTTTAATTAAAGAACTTCTTTGGGCCAGATATCTGGAAAACGGCCATATCCCAATTCTCAAAATTGATGAAATCCAAGAAACGATTGATAAATATATCGCTCTAAAAACCGAAGTTTGCAAACTTACCAAAAACAGCGATTATGCCAATTGGCTTACCGGTATTGCTTCCTGTGAGATTGAGAAAAAATTAGCCCCCGCGCCCAATCGGGAAGCCCTAATAAATTTTGTCTATCAAAGTCTTAAAAACGAGATTACTTTGGAGAACGAACGGGATCAGAAAAGTAAAAATATTCAAGTTTATATTGCCGTTCACCGCGCTTATGCCCAAAGCGACGAACCGGTAATTCGCTTCCAGCTGTTTCAGTCAAAATATCCCGACTGGATTGATCAAGGGCCTGAAGAAGCGGTAAAAATTGCCAAAGATTTTGAAAAAACCTATCAGGAAATTGAAAAAGAATTGAATCATCCGGCCAAAGACCGCTTAAAAAGATTTATCAAAAGAGAATGCGCGCCGTTTTTGGTTATCAGAGATTTGGTCGAAGAAGATCCGGTCAATTTTCCGGTGATTTTAACCGATCCTGATTTATTACAGAAAAAAGCCGAAGCGCTTTTAAGTAAACGCTATTTGGAAACCCAAACAAAACTCCGCCGCGCCGCCACCCGGAGCATTATTTATATTTTTCTGACCAAAATGGTTCTTGCAATTTTGATTGAAGTTCCTTTTGATTTACTGGTACGGAAAACAAATTTACTGGCGATTACCATTAATACTATTTTCCCACCGGCCTTAATGTTTGTCGCGACAGCGAACATTGGCCTTCCCGATAACCAAAATACTCAAAGGGTTATTGACCGGATAAAAAATTATTTATATGAGGAAATTCCCACCAACCATAACATTCAAATTAAAGTCAGCAAGCCAAGTTCAACCGCTTTTACGATTGTTTACTCTCTAACTTTTATTCTGATTTTTGGATTAATCATTGCCTTTTTAAACCGCCTTGGCTTCAGTATCGTCAGCAAGGGAATTTTTCTTTTCTTTTTGTGCGTGGTTTCTTTTTTCAGTTACCGTGTTCGTCTGGACACGAAAGATTATGTTATTATGGAAAAGGAATCTGCTCTTACCCCGATAGGCGATTTTATTTTTCTGCCGATCTTAAGAGTTGGCCAATGGCTTTCCGGAGAATTGTCACAGATAAACTTTCTTATTTTTATTTTTGACTTTATAATTGAAGCACCATTCAAGGCATTCTTTAATGTGGCCGAAGAATGGATTCATTTTGTGAGAATTAAAAAGGAGGAAATTATTGTATAAGCACTAAAAATGATTAAAAGTAAAAAATTTCTCTTGGCTGTTTTTTAGTGGTTGTTCTGGTGGTTATTGCTTCCCGCTTTCTATTCGGCAGTAAACAAAAATTTGTTTTAGCGACGGTAAAAAATACCAAAACCGGCGAAGAAATTATCAAAATCCTCAAAGAATTTAATAAGGAAGGGAAAACGATAGTGATTGTTACTCACGATCTGGAAGTTGCGGAAAAATGCAACTTAAACCATGCTGGGCGTAATTATCGGCGTTATGCCGGGATCGTTCGGCGGCGAAGGCGGTTTTTCCGGTGCGCCAAATATTCAAGGATCAAAATTAACCCTGGATCATGTTAGAGATCTTGAAAAAATTGGTCCGCCAATTACGGCGGTGGCGCCGGTTTTCGAATCGGCGGAAGTGGCCGTTTACCAAAAAAAAGAGGTTGGCATTACGATTATCGGGTCAACTGAAAATTACATCCGCGTCCGCAAACTGGGGATGGAAAAGGGCCGGTTTTTATCTGCGGCCGATCTTGATTCGGCCAAAAGAGTCGCGGTCATCGGGCCGTCATTGGCCGAAAAATTATTCGGCGCGCAGGAACCAATCGGCAAAGAAATTACCCTGGCGGAAAGAAAATTCGAATCAAGCCCAAATGCTTTCAACCATCAATAATATTTTAGGCGTTTTGACTTTGGCTCTGGGAGGTATTGCCGCCATTTCACTTTTGGTCGGGGGAATCGGGATAATGAACACCATGGCTACGCCAAAAGCCGTTTTTTCCCAAGTGAAGTCACTGTTTGGTCAGTTCTTCTGGCTTTTTTTGTTTCTGCTTCTGTCGGTATCGTTTTCGGCGTTGCCCCCGCCATTCGCGCTTCCCGTCTAAATCCCATCACCGCCTTAAGATATGAATAGTTTATTTTCCTTTACAATCCTTTAATCATCCTCTAAACTGAATATATGAAACGGTTTTTATTTATAATCCCTCTTGCTCTCTTGCTCTTTCACTCTTTTACCCTTATAAAAGCCCAAGACTTTACCTACGCCAGGGCTTATCAGGATTACTTGTACAATTTCGGTCAATACCGGAGCGCTTATCTTAATTATCAGTCAGCTAAAAGCGAGTACCAAACCTATAACACTCTAACCGCCCAAACAAAAGCCATTGACCAAACAAAAACAATGCTGACCGCCAGAACCGACACTTTAAGAACTTTTTTAACCGCGGCCAGAATGAAACTAAACGAAGACCAAAGCGTCACCGATTATCAGAAGAATCTTCTTTATCCTCAGATTGACGGGGAGATTGCTTCTCTTCAACAAAACAAAAGTGATATTTCTCCGGTTTCCACGATCGATGACTTAATGAATGTTTCCCAAAAATTTGAAAAAAATTATCCAACCGCTGTTTATTTGACCTATCAAACCAAGGGCGCCCTTTGGTCAGGAAGAATCAGCATTGAAATAAATGAAGTGAAATCGGAAATTACCAGTCTTGAAAATTATATTAATCAATTAAAGGAATCGGGCAAAGATGTTTCCACTTTAGAGCGTTGGTTGATTGAAGCCAAAGGCAAAGAATCTTTAGCGGAGGAGAAATACAACTTAGGCCAGCAAACGGTATCTACCATGCTTACTCAAAGCACTCCGGATGAAATGCTTAAAATTTTAAATAATTCCCAACAAATTTTTGTGGACGCCAATCAATACTTAAAAGAAACAATTACCGATCTGAAAGAAATAATTAATAGAGTAAAAAATGTTTAAAAAACATTTGGGAAAAACCATTATCCTGGGATTACCGTTGCTGGTTTTGGTTCTGTTCGTTCTGCTGGTTATTCAAGCTAAAATGACCAGTCCGACAACAAGTTCCACCACAAATAATCCAAATCCGACTCCCGCCATTATTGAGACGAAAATAACCCCCACGATTGCCAGTGATCAATTCCAGGCAATTATTGATCGGGTTGGCAATACTGAAAAAAAGTTAAATTCCGTTGATCTAAACGAATCGGATTTGACCATGCCTTCGCTTAATCTGAATATCAATTTCAATAATTAATCATGGATTCATATATCCCTCTTGCAGAACGGGTTAGACCCAAAAATCTCGATGAATTTGTCGGCCAAAAACATTTAGTCGGCCAGAACGGAATCTTAAGAAAACTTATTCAATCGGATCAACTGGTATCAATGATCCTCTGGGGCCCGCCCGGAGTAGGGAAGACCTCTTTGGCACGAATTATTGCTACCGAAACTAACTCTCACTTTGTCAGTCTTTCTGCAGTAACTACCGGTTTAGATCAAGTACGAAAAATTATTAAAGAAGCCCGCGAAAGAATCAATAAAAGTGAACAACTGTCTCTTCGCTCTACGTCTACCAGACAACCAGACAACCAGAAAACTAGTCGAACCATTTTATTTGTCGATGAAATTCATCGTTTTAATAAGGCCCAACAGGATGCTTTTCTGCCTTCGGTTGAAGACGGAACAATCACTTTAATTGGCGCCACCACCGAGAACCCGTCTTTCGAGGTCATCGGTCCGTTACTATCCAGATGCCGCGTATTCGTCTTGAATCAACTCGAAAAAGAAGAATTGGATATAATTTGTGATCGAGGACTAAAAGAACTCAAAAAAACGATTTCAAAAGATGCTAAAGACTTTTTGCTCAATTCGGCCAACGGAGATTCTAGAAATGTCCTGAATATTCTGGAAATAGCTGATCGACTATTACCCGCCAAGAAACAAATTGACCTAAAAGTAATCCAGAATGCGCTTCAGCGGGAATCTCTCTATTATGACCTGCTTGGTGAAGAGCACTACAACACGATCAGTGCTTTTATTAAAAGTATGCGCGCCAGCAATGTCGATGCCGCCTTATATTATTTAGCACGAATGGTTGAAGCTGGCGAAGATCCTTTATTTATTGCCCGCCGGATGGTAGTTTTTTCTTCCGAGGATATCGGCATGGCTCAACCGACCGCATTGGTCGTTGCCAACGAAGTATTCCGCGCCTGCGAAACCATCGGCTTTCCCGAATGCCGGGAAAATCTTGCCGTAGGAGTGGTTTACTTGTGTAAATCACCCAAAAACCGCTCCGCTTACAACGCTTACATGGCCGCTTTGGCAGACGTCAAACAATTTGGTAATTTGCCGATTCCTCTGGTAATCAGAAATGCGCCAACGAAACTAATGAAAGATTTGAATTACGGTAAAGGCTACGATTCTTATACTAAAGAAAGTCTTTTGCCAGACAAATTAAAAGGAAAAAAATACTATAAATAAGTTGTCATTTTCGCCATTCGCACACCCCCGGTTTTGCACACCCCCGGTGTGATATAGCTAGACACATAAGGAAAAATGAATATTAAAACTTTAGTTCTGGGACAATTACTGACTAATTGCTATCTTGTTTGGGATGAAGAAACCAAAGAGGCGATTGCGATTGACCCGGCCGACGAAGCCGATTATATTATCCGCAAAATTCTTGATGAGAAGCTTGTTGTCAAATTTATTGTTGCTACCCATGGTCATTTTGATCATGTTCTCGGTTTACTTGAATTAAAGTTGGCTTTCAACGCACCTTTTCTTATGAATTCCAAAGATAATTTCTTACTCAAGAGAACTTCCCAAACAACCAAACGCTTTACCGGTTTATCCGCTGATCCGACTCCATTTCCAGATAACAATTTACAGCAGGGGAATAAAATTATTTTTGGAAAGCAAACTTTAAAAGTTATCGAAACTCCCGGACACACGCCCGGAGGAATTAGTTTATCTACTCCAGGGATACTTTTTAGTGGCGATATGATTTTTGCGGACGGATTTGGCCGAACCGACTTAAGCTATTCTTCGCCAATCGATTTTCAAAAATCTCTGACTAAATTGTTTAAATTACCGGATTCAACGATTATCTACCCCGGTCACGGCTTAACCACCTCTGTAAAAAAAGCTAAGCTTATGATAGAATAATTTTGTGCCTAAATCTTTTCAAAAAAATAAAACCCAACCGGTAGTTGGATTTCGAACTCCGGAATTTTTCAAGGAAAGAACGATTATTTCCAAAAATCGGGGTTTTCGTCCACAAAACCGCCTCACTCAACATAAAGGATAACCTCATATGACTAAAAGCATTTTAGCTAAACAGGAAGACGGAACGGTTCAGTTTACTATTACTATTCCAAAAGAGGAAATCAAAAAAACCTATGAAGAGGTGATGGTTTCTTTGGTAGAACAAGCCGAAATTCCCGGATTTAGAAAAGGCAAAGCGCCGCGCTCAACCGTTGAAGAAAAAACCGATAAGTCAAAAATTTATGAATTGGTAATTGAAAAAATTGTTCCCAAGGCCTACTTAGAAGCCGTCCAGGAACACAAAATTACCCCGATTATCAATCCAAAAGTAGAATTACTCAAAGCCAAAGAAGACGAAGATTGGGAAATTAGGATTACTACCTGCGAAAGTCCGCAAGTTGAATTGGGGGATTATAAAGAAAAAATTAAGGGCGTTCTGGCGGCTTCAAAAATCATCACCAATGCCCCTCCGATTACTGAAGAGGAACGAACTCAAAAAGCAATTGATGCATTAATAGAAACCGTAAAAGTTAATATTCCGGAAATAATTCTTGAAGACGAAATTAATCATTCGCTGGCCGGTTTAATTAATCAAACCAATTCTTTAGGGATGACGGTTGAACAATATCTTGGTTCAATTGGTAAAACCGGCGATCAAATTAGAACAGAATACCGGGAAAAAATTATCAAAGATTTAACCATTCAATTGGCTTTAAATGAAGTGTCTAAAACAGAAAAACTTGAAATTTCGGAAAAAGAAGTGGAAGATTTCATCAATGCCCTTGGTGACCAAAAAACAAAAGATGATTTTTCCAAGCCGGAACAAAAATTATATCTTCGGAATATTCTTCTCCGGCGCAAGGCCCTTGAATTTATCTCCCATCTCTAGTATAATACTGGGCATTAATGAACAAATATTCAAAAAACGATATTTCTCTGGAAATTTTGCGGGACAGCCTGACTGAAAAACAGGAATTTGAACGAAAGTATATCCGGTCGGAAGCAATCAGGAAACAGGAACTTTTAATTTTCTCAAATTCTAAAAAAGAAACTGCAACCCAAGTCACCAAGCTTCAGGAAGAATTAAAAAAGCTTTCCGTTTCGGTTGTTCATCTTAATCAAGAAGTTCAGGTGGCGGCAATTCAAACAACCATTATTGAAACGGGAACTTATCATCTAACATTCTTTGAAAAACTGATTTCTTTTGTTAAATTATTAACCAAACAAGTTGAAGACTCATCCAATTGGTTGTCAATGCATCTTGCCCGCGGCAAGAAAAAATCGCATTATTGGGGACAGGTTAAAAAATCCGGCTCCAAATACCTTCTCTCCGCCGACCGCTACATGTCAACCCAAGCTGGTTAAAGATCCTTTATGTTTTTTGCTCTATCGAACATGGATATTTCTTCGGTTAATGAAGCCACGCAATATTTTGGGCTTACTTTTCCTTGATAACCGCTTTCCGCGCTTCTTCCACCATTAGAAAATACGGTTAATAATTTATCATTGAATAATAATTCATAACCATCTGCTACACGCTCATGACTTCTGACCATAACCGATGCCCCAATTCTTGACATAAATCTTTCAAATGGTTTTTGACCAAAAATAGAGAATCTGTCACTTCGATCGCTCGCTCCAAACTCTTGAACTTGAGAACTGGAGATTAACGACTTCTTCCGTAGGTATACCACCATGAACCGCAACTAACCCATTACCTGTTACAAGAACAACTGGTAGTTTGTTAAACAAAGAGACATATTCTTCATGGTTTCCTCTCATTAAAACAACGTTTTGAGGATATCGAACCTTTAGGTCTAAAACCATTTCTAAATTCCTTACATCATTAGTACCCCTGTCAGCATAATCTCCATTCCCCCGATCCATTTCCTCTATAAATCTTGTTTATTTAACAATCGCTTCTGTTGATAAAGAATCTCCGTGAGTATCTCCTATAAATACAGCTTTCCCTCTGGAGGGAAGATAGGCGACTTTTCCATCCACAAAATATTCATTTTTTTCCCGCCCTTTCAAAAATATCTTCGGGTTCGGAATCCCTCGTCCTTTCCGCATATACCGCTCTAGTATCCTGTCTCTGTACCGAGTTGTTTTCTCTTACAGTTACTGTTGATCCGTTTGACGAATTCAGGTCGGTAATTGTGATTTGGTCGTTCTCGACTTTTATTTTTAGATGTTCTCTTGAAACTGAAGAACTATATTCAAATCTATAAGGATAATAACGGCCAAAGCTAACTTCTTGCGAATCCCAAAGACCCTTATATCCTGTTTGAGGGAAATCGGGATTAAAAGTTTTAGGATCTGCCTTAATTATTTAAAAACGTTGGTCAGCCATCATAATATCTACCGGTTCTCCATGGTACTGGAAAGGACCATAACATCGACCTCCTTTTAAGTCAATTTTATGTTCCGCGGGTTGTGGGGTTTCCTGAAATTCAGACATATTATTAGTGGACTCGCCCCGACTTGAACGGGGGACCTTTTCAATGTCAATGAAACGCCCCTCCTGATTGAACTAATTATAATACGGTGGACGATACAGGACTCGAACCTGTGACCTTCACAATGTCAATGTGACGCTCTAGCCAACTGAGCTAATCGTCCAATCAAGTCGGGCAAGTCTAGCACTAAAAAATTGTTTCTACGATTTTTCAGTGCAAGCCAACTGTTTACTCCGTAAACACAAAGCGTTATACGGAGAGCTACGAGTCCAATATCTCTATAGTCTAACAAATTATCTTATAATTTCAATGCTTTGGTATTATAAACTGTAATATGTCTTCTTTCGTAAGTAAACGTGATTCTGTACAAAAACTAACCATAGCAACACTTGGTTTGTGAGAAAAACCTATATATTCCACCATTTTGCCTTTTTCCCTCGCTTTTTTGATTGCCGGTGCCAAATCGGTATCAGAAGAAACAAGAATGATTCTGTCGGCTAAATTTTCGTAAACGGCGATTAGTATATCAACTGCTTAGTTTTTGTTGCGAATCAAACAGTTTCTCTGTCTTATTTGATCCATCTTGCCTAATACGACCTACATAATAACAGGCACTTACAAGTTTATCTTGTTTTTCAAGCAACTTAATAAATTTACTGAAATCGAAGGAGAGAAGATTGTGTAACTCCAAGTCTTTAAGCTTAAAATAGAAATTACTTCCATCAATCAAAATGATACATCTTTGCAAATGTCTTGCGACCTCACAGGGCGATTTAGTATTTTTATACTAACACCACTTACTTATTTTGTCAACCAGCGATTCTAACTAACTCTGCTTTAATTTTAGCAAATATTTAAGTTATTGACAACAAAAAAAATTTCTGCGATTATTAAAAATATGTTAACACA
>Ga0066638_1000219_pt1 | contig 11684 bp, 13 predicted proteins | sample CryGeyCG2014_010_2_FD_59451 | JGI IMG/M metagenome (GOLD analysis project Ga0066638, IMG submission 59451) | Groundwater microbial communities from aquifer - Crystal Geyser CG09_land_8/20/14_0.10 | ecosystem: Environmental > Aquatic > Deep subsurface > Groundwater | place: USA: Utah: Grand...
TATTGATATCTTCATTGTTGGCCTCAATTTTGGCGATTCTTGACTCAATTCTGGTAATTAAACGATTTAGACGGTTAATGGCAGCTTCTAGTCTTTTTGTCATCCTTAAGAAATGATTCCTGATAATTTCTTTTTTTCTGACGTTTAATTTAGCCTCAATAGTGGCGACTCGTTCCTGAATTCTTTCTTTGGTTTGTTGCTGGATTTCTTGACCGATGATTTGCCTGTTACCCGCTCCAGTACTCTGGGTGACAGCCATTGCAGGAGAAACAGTCAGAAAGAAGAGCGATAAAGCTAAAATAAATTTACCAAAATATTTCATTCTTTTAATGGTAAACAATTCTTAAATCTTTTGTCAAGGATCACTTAAGATATTGTTCCCCTTTTAATTTTTCTGGCAACAAAGATTTGTTTTTCTCAGGATATTTTTCGTAGCCCTTACCATATCCCAAATCCTTCATCAGCTTCGTTACCGGATTTCTTAAATTTAAAGGAATTGGCAGATTACCATGTTTTTTAACATCTTCTTGAGCCGTTCGTAAACCATTGTAAGCACTTCGGTTTTTAGGAGCTTTGGCCAGATAGACCACGCCATGGGCCAGATTAATGGTGCATTCCGGATAGCCAATGATTTCACAGGCCCGGAAGACTTCATTAGCGACAACTAAAGCTGTTGGTTGAGCCATACCGATGTCTTCCGAGGCAAAAATGACCATTCGACGGGCAATAAACAAGGGATCCTCCCCTGCTTCGACCATTCTAGCCAAGTAATACAAAGCTGCATCCGCATCAGAAGCTCTCATACTTTTGATAAAAGCACTAATAGTGTTGTAATGTTCTTCGCCTTTTTTATCATAAATTAAAGATTCTTTCTGGGCGGCTTGCTTTAAATCTTCCAGAGCAATTTTGTTGACTTTTGAACCTTTGGTTTTTTTATCTTGAATAATTTTGGTTAACTCTAAAATATTCAAAACAATGCGAGCATCGCCATTACTTACCTGAATTAAAAAGTCTATAGATTCATCTTTAATATCCAACTTGAGTTCTTTTATTCCTCGTTCAATTATTTTCCTCAATTCTTTTTCATTAAGCTGATTTAAAACAAAAACCCGGCAACGGGAAAGTAGGGGCCCAATAACTTCAAAAGAGGGATTTTCGGTGGTGGCGCCGATTAAAATAATGGTGCCGTTTTCCACATGAGGTAAAAAAGCATCTTGTTGGGCCTTGTTAAAACGATGGATTTCATCTAAAAAGAAAATAGTTCGCTGCCCATAGGCTTGCAGGCGTTCTTTAGCTTCTTTGACGACTTTTCTGACGTCTTCAAGGGTGGTGGTAACAGCGGAAGTATGAATAAAATTGCTTTTGGTGAGGTTGGCGATGATTCTGGCTAAAGTGGTTTTCCCGGAACCGGGCGGACCCCACAAAATCATGGAGACAAGTTGGTCTTTTTTCATTAATTTGCGGATGATACCGTCTTTGCCGACTAAATGTTCTTGGCCGACAAATTCGGATAGTTTTTGCGGACGAAGTTTATCGGCTAAGGGAAGGTGAGATGATTCCATGAAGATAATTATAACATTCTCACCACATTAAAATGTGGTGTTTCATCTCGAAAGAAGAATGTTTATTCTCGTTCAATTCATCCCTGTAATAAATTACAGGGTATTCTTGAACTGTCATATAAACCCGAAGAAAAGCCAAAATCAAGAATTAAATTTCAAATTGAATCTTCATTTCTAAAACCGGCGGGTTGAGGCCTGATTCTTTAAGGTCAGTTGATGTCAGTCCTTGGTCAAGGCTTTTGATTTCTTCTTCCATTTTCAAGATGGCCGCGTCAGTGGCATAAGGTGAAGGAGGAATAATCTCTTCCTTAAATTCCGGTGTCGGCGTCGGCGTTGGTTTGGTTTCAATTTCCGTTGTTGGCTGGCCTTGCTGAAAGCTCAAAAAGATGGCGGCGGCCAAAAGAAGAACTAAAAGACCGCCAAAGATGCCGGCAAAGATGAAAATCGGTTTTTTTCCTTTTTTCACTGTCGTTTTTTCTTCCTGCCCTACGGGCATGTTTTCAAAATCTTGGTCGATAATTTCAGTTGGCACTTTTAATCTCCCGAATAACTTCCTTAAGATAAGAATTAGCTTCCTTTAAATACTGGTGTGACTCTTCTAGGGCAAATTGGGCTTTGTTATAGCTCTGATTTTTATTCACATCCGAACTTTTGATTTTCGCCAAAATTTGTTGAGCGGTAAATTGCTTTTCTTGACTTCTCGTCAGGCGGTTTTCTGCCTCCAGTAGCCAGCGTTCAGCGAGCGCCGTATCCTTATCCCCTCTTTGTCTAATTTCTCCAATTTTTTCTTTGAATTGCTGAATTTTGTTATTTAATTGGTCGCGGAAATTAATTTCTTTCCCCGACAAAATGGTGCCTAGGGTCTGATAGATTAAAATTTCCGTAGTCTGGTATTTATCGGCAACTTTTTTGGCCGAATCAACTAAATCCTCTAAAGTCGCCGCACTGGATAAACCTTCTTGATGCTTGCCGTACCAAGCCACTTCACTGTCTAATTTCAGATATAAAATATTTTGCTCGTCGTTGGAAATGCCAGTGGTTTCCACCAATTTCATTCTTAAGGCGGTTAAATAAGTGTGGATGACTTCATCTTCGTCTTTCAACATCTTTGAAGTTTTTTCCAGGGCCAGGTTTTTACTGGTTAAGGTTTTATAAGTTAAATAGGACTCCCGGGCTGCCACATATTCACTGTAGGATTGGCGATATTGGTTATAATTAAAAAGATAGTCGTTGTAGGCGCGGTTGAAGTTGAATTCCTGAGCATGGACTAGAGTAAAAGAGTAAAAGAATAGAAGAGTAGAAATAAAAATGGTGGGCAAGCAGTATTTTTTCATTCTTAATTTTCAATTATCCATTATCCATTATCAATTATCAATTCTCATATTTCAAGTTCAAGACCGTCATAGGCAATGTGGAAATTTTTTCCTCCTTGTTTTTGGACAAAATTTTCCAATTCTTGATGAGTGCCGGTGATATGGCCGATATGGGTAAAATAACAAGATTTAGGTTTTAATTCCTTGGCTAAACGAATACCTTCTTCAATCGATTGGTGAGTTCTCGTTTGCCCTCTTTTACCCAGCGAAGATCCATCAAGAACAAGTAAAGCCACTTCTTTAAACTGTTTTCTTTCATTTTTCGGCAAGCGTTTTAAATCAGGAATGTAGATAAAAATTTTCTCGCCCTTCATCTTTACCGCATAACAAACAGAATTGTTATGGGGAATAGGATATAAACTTATTTTTAAATCATCAATCTCAATTAATTCTTTAGGGCTGACAATTTCTGGTTTGAAAGGATGAAGCGGATAGCGATGGATTTGTTGTAAGCCGTTTAAAACTTCTCTAGTGGTGATGAGTTTTGGTTGTTTCTCTTCTCGATTGTAGAGATGGGTTAAATCATAAAAACCTAAGATGTGGTCTGGATGGGCATGGGTGAGAATAAGGTGTTTGAGATTTGAAGATTGGATTTTGAATTTTATCAATTGGTGATAAATATCCGGTGGGGCATCAATGAGGATGGAATTATTAATCAAAACAGCCGGACGTAGTCGTTTGTCTTTAAGATCTTTTGACTGGCAGATTGGGCATTGGCAACCCAGTCTTGGCAAAGGCCAACCGGCAGAAGTGCCCAAAAATAAAATCTTCATTTTGAGTTTTCGAAAAACAAGGTTCTCCCGACGTTACGTCGGGAGGTTCTTATTTTAAGTCGGTGGAATTTCAACCAACTCTTCTCTTTTTTCGCGAATAAAACTCGTCCATTCATCAACGACTTCAATAATAATTTTGAGCGGCGCCTCGATAAGAAAATCCATAAAGATAATCAAGAAGTTAAGTTTAGACAATCCTCGAGAAAGCCAAAAGCCTAGCCTTAAGAAGGGCAAAGTAATATTGTTGAAAAGATGGGATAAAAATCCTTCCTTTTCACCGGTAACCGTCAGTTCGGAAGCGGTAAAGCGGACCCGATAACCAAAAAGCAATACCAGTGATAAAAAAATGAAGAAGACCAGAGCGCCGATGACATTGAAATGAAGCTTATTAAGTCCAAGAGCAATGCTACCGAGAATGATAATAAAAAGGAGGAAATAAGTAAAATAAAAGACTTTATTTAAAAAGCCACTCTGTTCAATCTTCACCAGGGAAAAACGATTTTTTTCTTCACTTTGTTTTGGATAAACAAAACTTTTGATTTTTTCCACAATTCTTTCGGTATTAGACTCACCAGGACGGTGGATAGTCAGGCCGACTAAAAACATCAATATTGGTGGAATGAGGCCGTTGATAATAATCGGTATCCGATTGAGGTGTTTAAGGATAAATAATTCATAAGGAATTTCGACAATAAAGGCCAAAAGAACTTTGGTGATGAAAATATAAATAATACTCCTTACGATACCCCGGTTGACTCTTTCTCTGATTTGTAGATAACGTTTGGTGCAAACCTCGCGGATTTTCCATTCCAGCTTTTGTGGATTTTCTAAAAGTTGGTAAACATTATCTTGGTTTTCGTCAATGATATCCTTAAGAATTTGGAAAGGGGCGGTTTGTTTTTGAACGTAGCGGTAAAGCCGGAGTTGTAAAGGATGATTAATCTGTTCCTCCATTTCCTGATGAATTTTAAAGAGGTTTTCTTTGGTATGGGCAATGAGGGTGTCATCGGCGTGGGGCCAGTCGGGATATAAAAGCTTTAAAAGATGATAACGAATACGGGAATCATCGGACTTGGGCAAGGAGCGGTGAATAGCAATGAGAATCTGGATATTTTTATGTTCGGGAGTCAGATTTTGGTCGGTCCAATCGAAATTTTCCAAAAACCAGTTGTACATAGCTTGAGTATAGGCTTGGATGTAAAAAAGTTCGGCGATCAACTCTTCTTCAATCTCACAAGAAGCCATACCCAAAAGCCAACGACGAAACTGCCGTTCAAAACCCAAGCGAAAATATTTTTCCAAAATTTTGGCAATATGTTCGATTTTGTTTTTAGGGACGGAATCATTTTTTAAATAACGGGCCCAAATCAACTCTTTAATTAAAAAATTGGCTAATTTTTCTGGTTCCAAATGGCTTTTTTCCCACAACAATCGTCTTAAAATTCTTTCAATGGCGTTGCGGCGCAAAAGATGTTCGCCTTTATAGTCAATACTGTAGCGAATTTTTTCGTAAATCCAGGCAATTGAACCTAAAGTTTCCCCAACTTTGACTCGGGGTTGATTGGCTCCCAGTAAAGCTTTTTCTTTGGCCTGGGAATAGGCTTTTAAAATATTTCTAACGTTAGAAGAGAGAGATTCTTCGCCCACCTTAGTCAACTCATCCGTTCCTTGATTTTGAAAAACGATATTACTATTCATATCTTAAAGCTTGAATGGGATTTAGCTTCGCGGCTCTGCCTGCCGGTAGTACCCCAAAGACAACTCCGATTATAACGGAAACAGAAAAAGCAAGCAAGACAGACCAAAGACTGATACCGGTGGGGATAAACCTTTTCATGGCTAAAGAACCACCTACCCCAAAAATAATACCGATAACTCCCCCACTGACCGAAAGAACGATGGATTCAATTAAAAATTGCGTTAGAATAATTTTTGGTGTCGCTCCTACCGCTTTCCTCAAGCCGATTTCCCTGGTCCTTTCAGTGACAGAAACCAACATAATATTCATAATACCAATACCACCGACGATTAAAGAAATCGCCGCAATACCCGCCAAGGCGAGGGTCAAAACGCCTAAAACTTGGGAGATAACCGAAAGAATGCTACCGGTATCCAAAACCGAAAAATCATCTTCCTTTAAAGTTCTTAGAAGAATTTTTTCAGTTTCCTCCTTGGCTTGCGTGATTTGTGTTGAGTCTTTGGCTTGGATCCAGATGGATTGGACTTTATCCATATCAAAAGTTGTTAAGGCGGTGGTAAAAGGAATAAAAACTTGGTTGTCCATATCCACCGAACCAAAAGCGCCTTTTTTCTCCAACACTCCCAAGACGGTAAATTTATTGTCAGATAAGGTGACTTTTTTACCGGTGGGGTCTTCATTGCCAAAAAGTTTTTCGGCGATCGTGGCCCCTAAAACAATGACCTTTTTACTGGCCTCTTGTTGTGAGGCATTAAAGAAAGTGCCTTGAGTGGGATATTGGTTTCTAACTTGGGGATATTCATAACTGACACCGGCCACTTGGAGGGTTTCACTTTCGCCGCCATAGGAAACCGTACCGTTGTTTTCGGAATAGCCCATCACGGCTTGTAGGGTGGTAGCCCCTTGGCTTAACTCCCGGATATGGTTTAAGGTGAATTTTGAAGCGGTCATACCGGCGCCTGGGGTGCCGCCTGCACCACCCCCACCAGGTTTTATTTCGAGATTACCAGGCATCACAAAAAGCGAATTTGAACCCAAACCTTGAAGCTGGCCAGTGATATAACCTTTTAAGCCCGAACCGATGGAGACCAAGAGAATAACCGAAGTCACCCCAATGATAATACCCAACATCGTTAGTAAGGACCGAAGCTTATTGGCCCGCAAAGTAATAATGGCTAATTTAAATGTTTCAAATAATTTGTCCATCATAAAGTTTGATAATTTTTTTAGCGTGGCTGGCAATATTTTTATTATGGGTAACTAAAATAATGGTATTACCCGCCCTATTTAAGTCCTGAAAAATTTTGATGATTTCCTCGCCGGTTTTTGAATCCAAATTACCGGTGGGTTCATCTGCCAAAATAATAACCGGTTGGGTGACCAAGGCTCTAGCAATGGCGACTCTTTGCTGTTCGCCGCCAGAAAGTTGATTTGGGAAATGATAGACTCTTGGGCCTAAACCAAATTGTTCCAAAACTTTTTTGGCCAAGGCGGTTCTTTCCGCAGCCGGCAAACCTTTGTAAATTAAAGGCAGCTCAACATTGGCCAGCGCCGTCGTTCTAGGTATTAAGTTAAAAGTTTGAAAAACAAAACCGACTTTTTGGTTGCGGATTTGAGCCAAATCTCTCTCGGAAAGTTGAGAAACATCCCGGTTTTCAAAAATCACCTTGCCCGAGGTCGGCGTATCCAAACAACCAATGATGTTCATTAAAGTTGATTTGCCCGAACCGGAAGGACCCATGATGGCGATGAATTCACCTTTTTTGACTTCCAGATTAATGCCCCTTAAAACTTCTAATTTTTGGGAATCAATTTGGTAGGCCTTACCGACGTTTTGGAGTTTTAAAATAGGCATCTTACTTTGTTTTGGCGCGGATGATGACGGTTGTTCCCTCATTTAAGCCTTGGGTAATTTGGGTTTTTGTTTCGGTGGTCAAACCAGTTTGGATTTCAACTTCTTTAATTTGGCGACCATCAATGATTTTGACAAATTTTTTATTATCTTTTTCCTTAATCGCTTCGCTAGGAAGAGCCAAGATGTTTTTTTCACCGGCGATAGTGATGTCTAAATCACCGTTCATACCAACTTTAAACTGTAAGTCTTTATTTTCCGGCAAGACAATTTCCACTGGATAAGCTGTCCCACCGCCTTTGGTTGCCACTGCCGCGAAAGCAATTTTCTCTACCGTCGCCTCAAATTTCTGGTCAGAATAGGCGTCCAAGGTGATAGTGGCTTTTTGGTCACTTTTGACTTTGCCAATATCTGCCTCATCAATATTAGCAACAAACTTCATTTTGGTCGGGTCGGCGACAGTAAAAACTGCGGTTGCCGGAGTGATATTGACACCGGCCACCGGTGTATCAATATGAGTGACAATCCCGGCAATTGGAGTGATTAAGGTGGCCAATTTCATAGCAATATCTTTAATTTCCACATCGGCAATAGCCTTATCCAAATCAAATTGGTTTTTCTCCAGGATGCGTTTAATCGTATCGTTAATCACCTGATCTTTATAGGTGACTTTATTAATTTCCTCAAAATCCCATCTTTCTTTGGAATAGTCACGTAAGGTTTTAATCAGATTTTTTTCTAATTCTCGCTTATCCAAGGAGGCAATGGCCTGCCATTTTTGCACCTTATCTCCTTCTTTGACGCCGACCCAGGTTAAGAGGCCAGAAGTTTGGAATTTCAAATCAACTTGATTTTCGGCCTGAATTGTTCCGGAGGCGGAAACGGTTTCTGTTAGGTCTTCCTTTTGGACTTTAGTGGTTTCATATTTTTGTTCTGGCTTGGTTAAAACATTTTTTTTGACTGGCGGAAAACCCACCACAACAATAAAAATCGCCAAGATAATGGCGGTTAATTTTTTGTGTTTCTTGAGCCAATCAAAGATTCTTTTCATCCACGTTAAGCCGCTTAAACATTTTACCAAAAAAAGGCTTTAAAAGAAAGAAATGGAATTAAAGCTAATGTCTCTTTACTTCTTTTTCTTGGTGTAGTACCAGATTAAGGCGATAACGACGACGGCGATAATAACAACGGTCCAAGTGATACTCATAAAAAATTTCTCACCCCCTTTCGAAAAGATTTATTATTGTGCGTCGGTCATATTTTTCCTTATGGATTGAGTTTAGGGGGTTTTGGAAAAGATTGTCAAGAAGCAATTTAAAGATGCCCTTGCGCGCCCTATTTTCGTTCGCCTTCGACGGTCTCGCTTTCAGAAAATTTTTAATTGATGGCAAGCTCTGGAATAAAACAAAAATTTACTGTAAAATTAAGACGATGAGTAACAGACAATCCTCCGCCCAATCAATTATCAATAAAACCACGAAAATTCTTTTCTGTGGTAGTCTTAAGTTTCTTGATGAGATGAAGAAGGTTGCTAAGAGATTAGAAAACGCAGGTTTTAAATGCTTCTTGCCCCAATTTGCACTCGGTGATTTGCCCGCGCAGGAAATTGAAAAACTAAAACAAAACAGGAAAAAAAATGGATTAAAAGATGGAGAATTTAAACAAGTAGTTAAGGTAATAAGCTGGTTCTACGATCGGTTGAAGGAAGCGGATGTGTTAGTGATTTTTGATAAAAATAGATATGTAGGCCCCTCTCTTGCTGCCGAAATTGGAGCTGCGCATATCTTAGGAAAGCCCACCCTCTTTTTAGAAGAACCAGAAGATGCGGGAATTAGAGCCTTGCTGCAATTTTCTCCCAATTTTAAAATTGTTTCCACTGAAAACATTACCAACGAACTTAAAAGGCTAAAAGATAAAAAATAGACAGTATGAAAAGCGTAGTAATCTGCGGTTCACGCCGCTACAAAAAAGAAATCGGAATGTTTTGTTCGATGAGATTATTAAAACACCCCAAGATTTAATCAAAAAACTAAAATGAAAATCACAATTTGCGCAAGTATGAAATTTTGGGACCAAGTTAAAAAGATCGTAGATGAACTTGAAAAACTTGGCCACGAACTATATTTACCAGTCTTCCACAAAAATGTCGATTTTTGGAAAGCTTCGCCAGAGTTTAGAGCAAACTTAAAGAAGAAAGATAATTTAATAAAAAAACATTACGAAAAAATTAAAAATTCAGATGCAATATTGGTGGCAAACTTTGATAAAGGAGAAATTAAAGGTTACATAGGTGGAAATTCCTTTCTGGAAATGGGGTTCGCCTATATTTTGGGCAAGAAAATCTATCTTTTAAATCCAATCCCCCAGATGCATTATAGGGCAGAAATAATGGCAATGGAGCCAATTATAATTAAAGGGGATCTAACTAAAATTAGATGAAGTTAATGAGTGATAGGGAATGTGACCATGCCAGCGTAGGAATTTTAGTTAAGCAAGAGGATAAAATCCTACTAATTGAAAGAAAAAGGTTTCCTTTCGGTTTTGCTCTACCGGCAGGACACTGTGATGGAGACTCTTATGAAATAGCGGCAAGAAGAGAGTTAGAAGAAGAGGTAGGGTTGCGGGCTGAAGAATTGTCTATTATCACGGAAGGGAAAAAAGGTAATCTTTGCCGCAGAAAAGATGGGACTTGGCACTATTGGAAAATTTATCAAGCAAAGGTTTCCGGACAATTAAGATTGAGTAAGGATGAAACAAAACAAGCAGGTTGGTATACGAAAGAACAATTGCAACGGCTTGCAAGGAAAACAGAAGATTATCTTTCAGGCAACATTTCTGAAGAGGATTGGCGATGTTCGCCGGGTTTAGAACCAATTTGGTATCAATGGTTTAAAGAATTAGAAATTATCTAATAGAAAGGCAATTTATTTATCTTTTTTTCCAAACAAAGTAGGTAGTCTTATCATCTTGTTTTTCTACATATCCATCCGGAGAAAATTGGTCCTGATTTAATTTCACATTAAAGTTATACCGAAGATATTGTGTTTTTAAACCCGGGTAGCTTGGGCTTTCTCTAATTTCTTTCGATTCTTTACCACCACTTAAGTTTACTTGTCCAGTAATTCCCAGTTCTTCTCTAATGGCTCTTTCAGCCGCCTTTTTGGCTTTTTCGCCGGGTCGAATTTTCTCAGATATCGAACTTTCAGTCTTTCTTTTCCTTACACGACCATCAGAAAATTCCTGTCTGTCCTCAACAAGTTTATAAACATATTTACCATCCCGATAGATTACATTAACTGCTACACATCTAATCTGCCTTAGAAGTTCCCGATCTTCTGGTATTAGTACGGTTTCCCCATCGACAACTTCTCGCATTAGGTGGCTAACAGCTTTAGCATCGCCCCGGCCCCAAATTTCTACAGGAATTCCAAAATTCTTTAAATAGTTTTGGAATTCTTCTTCTGTTTGTCCTACAAATTGTTCGTGCATACCATCCCCTTTTTTGGTGGGAAACTTTATCTAAATTTTAATGCCCCTATGACTAGAAACAATGGAATTTCTTTACCAGCAAATTCTTTCATTTTCTTTTCACCCAGTGTTACATATTTTGACCGGCGAAGTTTTACATCCCCGTGTTCCTTCTTTGCCCTTGTAACCGATTTCTTTGTGGGAACCTCTTTAAAATCGCTGATAAGTAAATTGATATTTCTTAAGTATTTGAAGTATGTCTCAACCGAACGATGATACTGTGTCGCCTTAACCCCACTTGCCCACAAAGTATGCCTTTCTGCGGCAGAAGATAGATACCTACTAATTGCCCTTGCAAAATATTTTTTACCATTCTCCTTAATGATTACCCACTGTTGCCGGAAATCACAGAAGGCAGGATGGGTGATAGAAAAAATAAATTTACCATTTTTCCCTAAAACACGGGATGCCTCTTTTATCGCACCTTCTACATCAGTAATATCCATCAGGCTCATGTTAGCCACGGCAATATCAAAAGAATTGCTTTTTATACCATGTAAATTAGCAGCATCTCTTACGAGGTATTCTATACCAAGCGGTTTAGCCCTTTCCCTCTTGATGGCGAAAGTTAATAACTTGCCAGAAAGATCAATAGCAGTTACTTTTGCGCCCTTCTTAGCAAGAAGTCGTGCAAAATATCCACTACCACAACCAATCTCTATAATTTTCTTATTTTTAACATTTCCTAAGGTTTGGAAAATAACCGGATCAATGTCATGTTGTTGGTGCCATACGCCAGTATCACCTGCTTCTGTATCCCACCACTCAGCTACCTTATCCCATTCGGCTTTTGGTAATTTTGTAGTCATAAAAAATTTTCTTTATTCTTACTGGTGCCGCGGGAGAGAGTCGTCCCGTAAAATCCCGATTTCATCGGGATAACGGGATTTCGCACTA
>Ga0066638_1000238_pt1 | contig 11159 bp, 7 predicted proteins | sample CryGeyCG2014_010_2_FD_59451 | JGI IMG/M metagenome (GOLD analysis project Ga0066638, IMG submission 59451) | Groundwater microbial communities from aquifer - Crystal Geyser CG09_land_8/20/14_0.10 | ecosystem: Environmental > Aquatic > Deep subsurface > Groundwater | place: USA: Utah: Grand County...
GGAGATATTTTGGAAATTGATGTTTTGCCAAACCGCGGCCCGGATTGTTATTCGCATTTGGGAATTGCGCGTGAGTGCGCGGCAGTGTTGGATTATCAGTTGAAAGAGCCTGTTTTTGAATACAAAGGTTCCGATTTGGACACAAAAGATTATGTTAGCGTGGATGTTCAAGAGCCGGAATTGTGTCCGCGATACATCGCGTTTTTAGTAAGAGACGTGAAGGTTGCCGAATCGCCGGAATGGCTGAAGAAAAGACTGACCTCCATTGGCCAGAAGCCAATTAATAATATTGTGGATATCGGTAATTATGTGATGCTTGAAACCGGCCAGCCGCTTCATGCCTTTGATTTGCAAAAAATAGGCGGCCGAAAGATTGTGGTGCGAAAAGCGGTTCATGGCGAGAAAATGTTCACTTTGGATAATAAAGAAATTGATTTGCCTTTGGGTGTTTTGGTCATTGCGGACGATAAAGAGCCAATGGCTGTTGCCGGTGTTAAGGGCGGTAAAAAAAGCGGTATTTCAAAGGGCACAAAAGATATTGTTGTGGAGGCGGCTATTTTTAATCCCTCTGCCATATATCAATCGTCTAGGTCCGCGGGCGTAAAAACAGACGCGTCTTTAAGGTTTGAGCATGGCGTGTCCTTGTTCCTTGCCGAGACGGGCATAAAAAGAATGGCCGCATTGATTCAGGAACTCGGCGTTGGTGAGCCGGCCGGGAAGTTTATTGATGTTTGTTCAGCCAAGCATTCGCTGGCAAGCGTCGGTTTTACGTCTCGGGACGTAAAAAAATTATTGGGCGTGGAGATTGATGGCGCTGAAATAACAAAAATTTTAAAGAAATTAAGATTTGGAGTTGAGGAAAAGGGCGAGCAATTTATCGTGAACCCGCCAAAATGGCGCATGGATATAAACATAAAAGAAGATGTGATAGAAGAAATTGCCAGAATGTACGGCTATGAGAATATTCCACTTGAGATTCCCGTTCAAACCGGCGTTTTGCCGGAAAGAAACGACGAGTATTTTTTTTCAGCCATGATTAGGGGTCTCTTGGCGGAGGCCGGTTTTTCAGAGGTTTACAATTATTCTTTTTTGGAAAAAGGCGAAGAAAAATTAAAACTGGAAAATCCCGTTTCTTCGGAAAAGGCTTATTTGAGAACCGGTTTGTACGAGGGGCTTAAAAGGAATATAGAGGCAAATTTTAAGAATTATGATACCGTAAAATTATTTGAAATTGGAAAAGTTTTTGGCGGAGGGTTGGCTCATGAAAACGAAAGAATAAAAATAGGCATAGCCGCTGGCTATTTGAAGGACAACGAAAAAAAAAGACAGGTTTCAATGGAACTGAAAGGCATTGCGGATATGCTTTGTACAAAAATGGGAATAACGGAACCATTGGAATCAGAAATCATAAAGGATAATGTTTGCGAGGTTGACTTAAGCGAGATTATAGAAAAGGCAAAGAGCAACATTGATTTGTCAGACATTACGCAGCCCATATCGGAAGCTCTTGAATATAGGCCTTTTTCAAAATATCCGGCGATAATAAGAGATATTTCTCTTTTTGTGCCATTGGACACGAGGATAGAAGAAGTAATGGACGTGATTGAAAACACAGGCGGCGAATTTTTGGTTGACACTGATTTGTTTGATGAGTACACGCCGGACACAAAGAAGAGTTTAGCCTTTCGTCTCATTTTTCAAAGTTTTGAAAAAACATTGACTGATGGGGAAGTGAATGAAATTATGGAAAAAATTATGAATGCCCTAGAGGCAAATTTACAATGGGAAGTAAGAAAGTAATAAAAAAACAAAAAAGCAATTACGAAGCTAAAGATATTTACGTTCTTGAGGGTCTTGAGCCTGTTCGTAAAAGGCCCGGAATGTATGTCGGTTCAACCGGGCCGGACGGTTTGCATCATTTGATATGGGAAGTGGCGGATAACGCCATAGATGAGGCCATGGCCGGCTATGCTAAAAATGTGGCCATAATTCTTTTGCCAAACCACAGGGTAAAAGTTGTTGACGATGGCCGCGGCATTCCGGTGGATACCCATAAACAAACGAAGAAATCCGCCCTTGAAACCGTTATGACTACGCTTCACGCGGGCGGAAAGTTTGGCGGGGATTCTTATAAAATCGCCGGCGGTCTTCATGGTGTTGGCGTTTCTGTTGTTAACGCTTTGTCAAAATATGTGAAGGTAGAGGTTTGCCGTGATGGTTATTTGTGGGTTCAGGAATACGAAAGAGGCAAGCCTAAATGCAAGGTTAAAAAAACGGAGAAATGCGATGGGTCCGGCACCTCCGTCACGTTTGAGCCGGATTCGGAAGTTTTTTTGGAAATGGCCGATTATGACTGGAAAAGGATTTTAACTCATTTGCGTCAGCAGGCATATTTGGTGAAGGGCTTAAAAATTTCCATAAAAGATCAGCGGGAAAAAGATGAGTCTTTGCATAAAGAACATCATTTTTGTTTTGAGGGCGGGGTTCGTTCTTACGTTTCTTATTTAAACAGGAATTTTGACACCATACATAATAATATTTTTTATGTTTCCAAAGAGTTACCTGAAGCGAATATGTTTTTAGAAATAGGACTGCAATACGCGGATGATTTACAGGATAGAGAAATGAGTTTCGCCAATAATATTTACACTCCCGAGGGCGGCATGCATTTAACCGGTTTTAGAACCGCTCTTACACGCACACTTAATGATTACGCCAAAAAAAACAATTTTATTAAGGAAAACGAGAGCGTTTTTACCGGCGATGATGTAAGAGAGGGTTTGACCGCGGTTTTATCTATCAAATTAAGAGAGCCGCAATTTGAAGGGCAGACAAAGGCAAAATTGGGCAATCCGGAAGCGCGTACCGCCACGGAAAGCGTTTTTGGCGAATCTTTTACTTTTTTTCTTGAAGAAAATCCTCAAGACGCGAAAGCCATCATAGAAAAAGTTATGCTTGCCCTTCGGGCTCGCAAGGCGGCCAAGGCGGCCAAGGAAAGCGTTTTAAGGAAGGGCGCTCTTGAGGGGTTAACCTTGCCGGGTAAACTGGCGGATTGCCAGTCCAGAAATCCTGAGGATTCGGAACTTTTTATTGTAGAGGGAGATTCGGCCGGCGGTAGCGCCAAACAAGGCAGAGATCGCCGCTTTCAGGCCATTTTGCCGCTTCGCGGCAAAATTATGAATGTGGAGCGCGCCAGATTTGACAAGATGTTTTCTTCAAAAGAAATTAAGGCGCTGATTATCGCTTTGGGCACTGCCATAGCGGAGGAGTTTGATTTGTCAAAACTGCGTTATCACAGAGTAATTATTGCTACCGATGCCGATGTGGACGGAGCTCATATCCGCACCCTTCTTCTCACTCTTTTTTACCGTTACTTAAAACAGGTTATTGAGGGGGGCTATTTGTATATCGCCCAGCCGCCGCTTTATAAAATTCAGTCGGGTAAGACCGCGCGTTACGCCTATGATGACGCGGAGAAGGAAAAAATATTAGAAGAAATGAAGGCCGTTAATCCGATGATTCAGCGCTATAAAGGTCTTGGTGAAATGAATCCTTCTCAATTATGGGAAACCACCATGGATCCCGCGAATAGGGTATTGCGCAAGGTGAATATAGATGATGCCGAAAAGGCCAACCGCACGTTTGATGTTTTAATGGGAAAAGAAGTAGAGCCGAGAAAACTTTTTATTCAAACACACGCCCAAGCGGTGGAGAATTTGGATATTTGATGTTATAATAAAAATGCGGGGCAGGTAGGCCTGCTGCGTCTGGCTCCAACCGGCGAAGGGGTTCGAGTCCCCACTCCGCTCCAAGTTCTTTGAAAATTAAGTAGACCAAAAATGCCAGAGAACGGTTCTCTGGCATTTTTATTTTTATCTTATGGAAAATCCGTCTCTTTTTTTAAGCTGAACGTTTTTGCCGATAAAAAGTAAAAGCAAGGTTCCGAAAAATGAAAGTATTCCGCTGATAATAAAGATGGGTGCGAAGCCGAAATGTTCCGCCACGAATCCGGCCAAAAAGCCGGCGCCGGCAATACCGAAACCCACGCTAGAGTTTGATATGCTCCACTCCATATTTTCCCGGTATTTGTCTATATGCCGGGAAAAGAAACCGTACCACGGAGTAAATGCCAATGCTCCGCCAACACCCATAAATACTTGAATTATATAAATGTGATTAGGTGTTTGCGCCAATAGGTAGGTGAATTGCAGGCCGGTAATAATGAAAAAACCGGCAAGCATTGAATAAAAATCGTCGTATTCTCCTCTTTTTTTGTCCAAAAAATAGGCGATAGGCAGACGCAGAACGGATTTGGTAAACCAGTAGATGGCCGCCGCTGTTCCAACCAGCTGAACGGTTCCGCCGGTTATTGATTCTACGAGAAAAACCGCGAATATCGGATCCACAAAACCGACTCCCACATGAAAAATAAAATCGGAAGCGATTAAAACACGGATAATTCGGTTGATGCGAATCATGTTTACTTTTTTTCTTCAACTTCTTTTTTAATATGTTTTATAAAATCTTTTATGTTCATTTGCCCCTCATCTCTCTTGCGTGACCTTACGGCCACCGAATTGTTTTCTCTTTCTTTTTCTCCAACTATCAAAATGTAGGGAATTTTTTGTTTTTGACTATTTAGAATTTTTTTACTCAAAGTTTCATTGCTTGAATCAATTTCCGCGCGAAGAGCGGCTTGCTTAAATTCGGCTAAAACTTTTTGACCATAATCATTAAATTTTTCACTTATCGGAGTTACAAGCGCTTGAACAGGGGATAGCCATATCGGCAGGCTGCCTTGATAATATTCCAAAAGCATAGCCATTGTGCGTTCTAATGCGCCGATAGAAGAGCGGTGGATAATCATCGGCCTGTGTTTTTTACCGTCCTGCCCTTCGTAGATTAAATCAAATCTTTCCGGCAGGGCAAAATCAATTTGAATGGTAAAAATAGTATCTTCTTTTCCGAAAACATTTTTCATTTGTATATCCAGTTTTGGGCCGTAGAAAGCGGCTTCTCCCTCGGCTTCTTTGTATTCCAGTTTCATCTCGTCAAGAATTGCTTTCATTGTTTTTTGGGATTCTTCCCATGCTTTTTTGTTGTCTATGTATTTTTTCTTGTCCTTCGGATTCCATTTGGAAAATCTGTACCAGTGATTTTTGAAACCCAGGCATTTCATTACGTATTGGATCAGGTCTAAAACATTTTTAAATTCCTCGCCCAGTTGTTTCGGCGCGCAGAAAATATGCGCGTCGGCCAAAGTAAATTGCCGTACTCGTATAAGCCCGTGCATTTCTCCTGTTTGTTCATTTCTGAAAAGTTCGGCGAGTTCGGCGTATCGCAGGGGGAGCTCTTTATAACTTCTTGGCCGGGATTTATAAATTATAAAATGGTGCGGGCATGTCATCGGCCGCAAGGCCATCTCTTCATTTCCTACGTTAAAAATAAACATGCTTTCGCGAAAATGGTCCAAATGCCCGGAGATTTTATAAAGTTCGGTTTTTGCCATCACGGGTGTTTCCGTGTATTGGTATCCTCTTTTTATTTCTTCTTCCTCAATAAAATTTCTAAGCGCGCGTTTTATGGTGGCGCCCTTAGGCGTTAATAAGGGCAGTCCGCGGCCCACAATGTCGCTTTGCACAAAAAGGTCCAATTCTTTTCCTAGTTTTATGTGGTCTTTTTTCATAATTTTATTTCTCTTATCTCTTCACAAATAATATTTGGTTCGTCGTTTCTGTGGCTTAATCTTCCTCTTATTATAACACATTTATTTTCTTCCAACAGATGGCCATAGTCGTTTAATGTCTTCGGGAAAACCACCGATTCTATGCTGTCGGTTAAATCCATAAATTTTATAAAGGCCATCGGCTCTCCGTTTTTGGTCATGATTTTTTTTATTGCCTCGGGCATGGCGGCGAAAATAACCGGTGTTTGCCTTATGAAAGTTTTGATTGTTTTAATGTTTAGTTTGGCATTTTTCAGTCTGCTTCGGTATTTATCCAGCGGGTGGCCGGAAATATAGAGACCGAGAAGTTCTTTTTCAAGTTTTAGTTTTTCTTCAAGCGCTAAGGGTTCTGTCTCTTTCAGTCTTAAGCCGGGAGTTTGTATTGCGTTTTCGGCCGCGGAAAAAAGTGAAGATTGGTTGAAGTTTTGGCTTTGCTTAGTTTCTTTGTGGTAGGCCAGTATTTTTTCTAAGTTGAAAAGCAACTTGTTTCTTTCTTCAAACCCGTCCAGGGCGCCCACTTTTATAAGGGATTCAATTGATTTTTTGTTTAAATCGCGCGATTGTATTCTTTCCAGAAGATTTTCAACGGAGGTAAAAAGGCCGTTGGCTTTTCGTTCGTTTACTATATTTTTTATTATGTTTTCACCCACGTTTTTTATTGCGGATAATCCAAAGCGAATGGCCTGCCTGCCGGCAGGCAGGGCTCGCTGCTCGCCTGTTTTTTCTGGATTGACCAGCATAAAATCACCGAAACTTTCATTAATATCCGGGGGCAATACTTTTATCCCCATTCTGTTGCATTCACCAATAATTTCAGAGATTTTGTCCGTGTCGCCGGCCTCGGCGCTAAGCACCGCCGTCATAAATTCTCCCGGATAATTTGCCTTGAGGTAGGCGGTTTGATAGGCCACCATGCCGTAACTGGCTGCATGCGCTTTGTTGAATCCGTAGCCCTTAAAAGGGTTAAATAAACGCCACAATGTTTCTGCTTTTTCTTTTGAAAGATTGCCGTGTTTTTGGCACCCTTCTATAAATATTTTTTCTTGTTTGGCCATTTCCGCCGGAATTTTTTTACCAATCGCTTTTCTAAACTTGTCCACCGTCCCCCAGTTATATCCGGCTAATTCCATGGCGATTAAAAGCACATCTTCCTGATAAGTTACCACGCCGTAAGTATTACCCAATATCTTTTCAAGCCGCGGGTCCAGATAACTTACGGGTTCTTTGCCGTGTTTCCTGTTGATATAACTTGGAATGTTTGCTATTGGTCCGGGCCTGAAAAGGGCAATCATGGCCATGATGTCGGCAATATTGCTGGGTTTTAATTGTTTCAAGTATTTTGTCATACCGCTTCCTCCCAGTTGAAAAAGTCCAATTGTGTTTCCGCGGGCCACGAGTTCAAAACTTTTTTTGTCATCAAGCGGAATTTTATCCAAATTAATTTTTTCTCCGCGAAGTTTTTCAATTAGATCCACGGCGCGGCCTAAAATAGAAAGATTGCGGATTCCTAAAAAATCAAATTTTAAAAGTCCCACATCCTCCACTGCGGCCATATCATATTGGGTGATTATTTTGTCACCGTTTGGTTCGCGTTGGAGGGGAACATGGTTGATAAGTTCATCCGGGCTGATAACCACTCCGGCCGCGTGTACTGAAATATGCCTGGCTGAGCCTTCTATTTTTTGCGCCAGGTCTAAAATTTCTTTTGTTTCACTTTCATTTTCATAGGCATTTTTTAATGCGTGGTTCATTCCTATCGCTTTTTTAATACTCATGGGAAAGCCTTGTGAACCGAAGGGAATCATTTTTGCGATTCTGTCGCCGATAGGATAGCTATAGTCTAAAACTCTTGTTATATCTCGCACTGAACCTCTGGCCATCATTGTTCCAAAAGTCCCGATTTGCGCCACCTTATCAAGTCCGTATCTTTGTTTGGCGTATTCAATAAGTTCATCCCGTCTGTCGTCGGCAAAGTCCATGTCAATATCGGGCGGAGAAGGCCGGTATGGATTTAAAAATCTTTCAAAGGGCAAGTTGTATTTTAACGGGTCTACATTGCTGATACCGATTAGGTAAGAAACAAAAGAACCGGCGGCCGAACCTCGTGTGTTTGTGATTATGCCCCTAGCCTTGGCGTGGTTTACAAAGTCGGCAACTATTAAAAAATATGGAGCATACCCTTTGTTATTAATAATTCCCAGCTCGTAATCAATTCTTTCTTTTGCTTTTTTTAGATTTTTTTTATCTTCAAAAAAGCCCGAAGATTTTAGTCCGGCCGCTGTTTTTTCACGCAAATATGCTTCCGCGTTTTTTCCTCCGGGTATTTCGAATTTTGGAAAAATCCATTCGCCAAGGTTTAATTCCACGTTGCATTTTTCCGCTATCTTTACGGTGTTTTCAATGGCTTCCGGGACATCCTTAAAAAGGGAAGCCATTTCTTCCGTGCTTCTGAAAGAATAGTCGTCGTTTTTCATTGTGAGTCGGTTGTGATCTTTCATTAAACTGTTTGTCTGAATGGCGAGCAGCGCGTCCTGCGCAGCAGCGTCTTCTTTTTTTAAGTAATGAATATCTTGAGTGGCGATGACGGGTATATTCATTTTTTTTCCAAGTTCAACAACACGTTTATTTACTAAATCGTAGTTTGGCACGGTTGGGTGGTGCTGTATTTCAAGAAAAAATGAATCTTTGCCGAATATATTTTGGTATTCTTCCGCGGTTTTTTGGGCTTGTTCATATTTCTCGCTTAAAAGCAGGCGGGGAATTTCTCCACCCAAGCAGGCGGTGGAGGCGATTAATCCTTTTGAATATTTTGCCAGAAGTTCTTTGTCCATTCGCGGTTTGTAGTAAAATCCTTCAATGTGCGCCGCGCTGGTTAGTTTCAAAAGATTTTTGTATCCCTCCTCGTTTTTGGCGAGAAGAATCAGGTGATATGGTTTGGCGTCAATGCCGGCTTCTTTTTGCCGCATTCCCCGCGGAGCGATATATGCTTCGGTTCCAAGGATTGGTTTGATTTCCGCGGCAATTGCTTTTTTATAAAACTGTATAATGCCATGCATGTTGCCGTGGTCGGTCAAAGCAAGGGCCGACATTTTATTTTCCACGGCCTCATTAACCAAATTAGGCACCTTGGCCAGGCCGTCCAGAAGCGAGTAATGAGAATGAGTGTGCAGGTGAACAAACATAATTTTATTCTACAAAATTTTGGGTCAATCAGCACCCTTGACAGATTGATATAACTCTGCTAGTCTTATTTGAAACGGAACCTTGAAAGGAGGGAAGAAAGATGAAAAAACTTATTTTATGGGAAGCGGTGATGGCCGCAGTAACGCTCGGAGCTTTCTTTATATTTCTGAAGTTATTCTCTGTTGATTTTGCTGTTGTTGTTGCTGTTGTTGGTGCTGTTGTTGTTGCTGGTGATATAAATGCCCCCAAAAAATGGGTGGTTATTTCACTAGCAGTGGAAGCAATAATTGTTTTTTCAGTAATAGTTACCACCATTTAATTATTTTCTACCTCACTTTTGGCGCTGGCTCAATGCGGTTGGCGCCATTTTTTATTTTTATTATCCAACTGTTCGAGATCCGATCTCGAACAGTCACGATTTTATTTGCTTGCATTGCGTGTTAAAATACAAATAATGGTTAAGAAGTATATCGTGGCGATAGATGAAGCCGGCAGAGGACCCTTGGCCGGACCAATAGCCGTTGCGGCGGTAGCCGCAACGGCAAATTCAAAACTATTAAAAAACATTAGAGATTCTAAAAAACTTTCCGTTAAACAGCGCGAAGAATGGTTTGAGATTTTGAAAGATAATTTTGAATACAAGGTGGTAATGGTGGGGCCGCAAATTATAGACAGAATTGGTATTCAACGCGCCACCAAATTAGCCGTGGCGCGAGTTTTGCGAAAAATCTCTCGTGCTATAGAATTTACGATAGTGAGAGATATATCACGAAACAAACCTTTAGTTTTGTTGGATGGATTACTAAAGGCGCCGAAACATTATGAACAAAAAACAATTATTAGAGGAGACGAAAAAATTCCCCTTATTTCTGCCGCCTCTGTAATTGCAAAGGTGGTGAGAGATAAAAAAATGCGGCGGCTGCATCGTCTTTACCCCGAATATTGCCTGGATTGCCACAAAGGCTATGGCACCAAAAAGCATTATAAAATGCTTAAAAAAAACGGAGTTTCGGAAATTCATCGAAAAACATTTTTAAAAAATTTGTAATATTTAATTAATGAAAAAAAATTTGATTATAATAGGCGGCGGCTTTGCCGGGATTACTCTGGCAAAAAAATTATTAAAGACCGCCAGGGATAGGTTTTCAATAACCTTGGTTGATAAGAATGATTATCAGCTCTTTTACCCCGCGTTTTTTAAGGCGCTTGTCAGCAAAAAAAATTTGTCTGAGATTTTTAATGTCGTGGCAATAAAATTTGAACGAATTTTTAGTAAATCGGACATAAAGATTGTCAAAAGAGAAGTGAAAAATGTTTTTCCCGCCCAAAACAAGATTTTATTAAAAGAAGCCGGCCGCAATAAAGGGCAGAACAGACTGGATTATGATTACCTTGTTGTTGCCGCGGGCAGAGAGACCAAGGTGCCGGGTTTAACCTTTCAGTCCTTTGAAGATGTTTTGAGACTGAAAGAAAGAATGGAGAATCTTTTTAAAAACGCGGAGAAAAATAGCGTTATAGAAATTGTGGTGGTGGGGGCCGGGGCCACGGGCTGCGGATTGGTCGGTTTCCTTTCCGAATACGCGTGTGAGTTGTCTGTTAAACACAAATACTCCAAGAACCCGGCAAAATTAAAAATAGTTGACAGCCACGATTGTTTACTTGTCGGTTGTTCCGGCTGGCTTCAGGAAAAAGTTTCGCAATCTTTAAAGAAAATGGGTGTGGAGATTGTAACGCGGACCAGGTTTGATCCGGCTAAAGAAACGGCGCCTGTTGTTGTTTGGGCGGTTGGCGCGGAACCCGTGCGTTTTTTTGACGGCGAGATCACCGAACATTTGCGTTTAAGGGGCCAGAGCAATGTTCTTGTTTTAGAAGCCGTTACGGCGCAATCGGCCATACACCGCGCCAAATATATTTCGCGCGCCCTGATGCGGCTTTTGGATAAAAAAGAGTTAAAACCCTATGGCTCCAACAAGGATTACAACATTGTGGAATTGGGAGAAAAATATGCTTTCGCGGATTTGGGTTTTATAAAACTGAAGGGCAGGATGGCGCGCTGGGCGCATGAGTTGGCCCTTGTAAGATATTTAATTTCTGTTATGGGGATTTCAAAAGCGGTTAACTGGTTCAAAAAATACCGGGGGTTGTTACTATAATGGCACCAATGGAGTTCCCGGCACCGTAATTATAATAACAATAACCTCCACCCCCAGGACTTTTGGGAATAACACTAAGAAATCCGGCATTTACTAAT
>Ga0066638_1000247_pt1 | contig 11045 bp, 18 predicted proteins | sample CryGeyCG2014_010_2_FD_59451 | JGI IMG/M metagenome (GOLD analysis project Ga0066638, IMG submission 59451) | Groundwater microbial communities from aquifer - Crystal Geyser CG09_land_8/20/14_0.10 | ecosystem: Environmental > Aquatic > Deep subsurface > Groundwater | place: USA: Utah: Grand...
CGCCCATTTGAGAAAACCGATATTTGGCAAAGCCATTTTGAAATTCTCATACTGGGCATAGGGCAATTATCGACAAAAAAAGGCTGTTTGACAAGAAGCCCAATGCTCTTGACCCCGTTAGAAGTTTGCCCCTGTAAATTTTGGCGAAAGAGTGTTGGCGACACTCTTTCGCATCCATCAAATAACTCTTTCTGAAAATATTGACTAAATCTTGTTTAACCATCGCAAACTTCTAACGGGGCAAGACTCAATAATTCCATCAGCGATAAGATGGCATAGTAAGTATTAACTTGAACCCCTGATTAGCACTCTTGACAAAAAAATAGGCAGGAGTATAATAACAACATGTTATTCGAGTCAAAATCGGCGATTTATTATAACAATCAAAGTTTATAAATAAGCCATTTTGTTCGAATCGACAATAAGGTCGTCATTAAAAAACCAAACAAAAATGGCTTACGACGAAAATCAAGGTGGTTTTCAGAGAAAGATGTATCAGGGTAATTGGAAATGCAGCCAATGCGGCGCAGAGATTACCGAGCTCCCATTTGAGCCGGATCCCGCGAGATTGGAACAGTTGCTCTGCCGAGAATGCCACCGTCAAAAACGGCAAACCTTCCGCCGACCTGGTGGAGGAGGAGGCCGCCGATTCTAACACAGATTAGAATTAAAAAACCCCCCGACGTATGTCGGGGGGTTTTTGATTTAAAGAACTTTTGCCTGATAAAGGCTTAAGAAATGATTGACAAAAATAAGGGCGCCGATTAATACCAAAAGGATAACACCATATTGTATTTATATAGATATTTATCGCGGCGTTCGACTCGTGACCGCTTATTTTTATTGTCCTTATCTTAATGTCAATATTCTTTTTTGTCAATAGGGCAAGGGCGGAAAGCAAAAATTAGGATTTTTGCTTTCCGCCCTCACTTCGATTATATTTACTTTGTAAATGTAATGTCGCTCGGTCGAAAATCAAAACTTGATATTTTGATTTTCTCCCTCGCTTCCATTATAATAAAAAGACACCGGCAAAACCGGTGCCTCACCTTATAAATACCTATGAATATTATTCTCTTAATTACCGGCACTCTTCTCGGATATTTAATCTCTCGCCTTCTTTCCGGCACCGAAGAAGGTAAACAAAAAAAATTCAAATCTCTGAAATTTGCCGTTAAAAATTATATTATCCATCTCCATCACTGGTTTACCGCCGCTATAGCGATAAGTCTCCTATTATTTTTAAATTGGCATAACGGTCTTATTGTTGGCTTGTTGGCCGGTATGGTTATTCAGGGTATCACCTACAAAGATTTTTACCGGCTCATCTACAAAAAACATCTAGAGCAAGAATAAATTTTAAAGCGGGCTGAGGGCATCAGTCCGCTTTTCTTTTTCCGATTTTTGTTTAGATGTCTAATATGCCCTTGATGGCTTCATCAATCTTGTCGCAAAGTTTTTCGTAAGATTCATTAAAAGAAGGGAAATAAATTCTTTGGTCAACGAGACGGAACATGAGATTGAGATGTTCATCTTCGGAAACTCGGAAATCGGTCCGGACGCCGAGAACTCGACCTCGATTTCTAAACTCTCTGTCTCGAATTTTAAAACCAACCTCCATGCTCATCCCGCTGTCTGGATCAGGACCATCCAAAATAGCTACTACAATATCGCTGCTAATCGACTGGGTATAACAATTGATTGCCATTTTTTCGGGGTCATCAGGAAATAATTTAGCTTCATCCTGGGGTAAAATCACCAGATGGCCCTTTTTTCTCAAATATCTGGCACAAAGCCGATTCCAGATTCTTTCCGCCTGAGTAAAACAAGAGGCTGCCCAATAAATTGTGATTTTATTCATAGTTTAGCTCCTCTGTTTCTGAATCTGCTTTTTTCGCAATCTTTTGTTGATGCTGAGAACTTGTTTCAGCAATTTCGGTTCGTAGCCTTTTTTCTCCATATGTTTCGCGATGGCCTTCACGTCTTTGGGCAGGCATTTGCCGCCAAAACCGCGATTATCGGGGAAAATCCTGGTATGAGTCCTGCCGATTCTACCGTCCAAAAGCCAAAGTTCCACCAATTCGTTGTAGTCCACGCCGAGTTTTTCAGCAATGTCGTAAAATTCGTCGCAGAAGATTTTTTTGGTGGCCAAGAAAGCGTTTTCCATATACTTGACGAGTTCGGCGGTGGTGCTGTCAGTTTGATGATAGGTGGCGTGCCATCCCGCAACCTTCTGCCAGAGATTGATGAATTCTTTGGTCACTTCGGCTGGTCCGCCGAAAATGTGAAAAGTGTGGAGTCTCATATTGGTCGGATGCGGGTAGTTTTGCCAAAAAGGAATTTCATATTTGCCTTCGCCGAGATATTCGGGGCTGAAAGCGATTTTCTTGTCGGTTTCTTCGGCCAATCGTTTGGTTGTCCCGGGAACGACCGTACTTTTAATGAGATAAAAATCATGGGAGGATTCACGGATGATGTTTTCCACAGCTGAAGTGTCGCAGGAGCCGTCTTTTTTCGGCGGAGTTGGAACGCAGACAACCGCGTATTTGGTCGGTTTGATTTCGGTTTCTTCGGAAATAACTTGGGCTTCTTCCACTTCCGGATCTTCCGGATTGCGGACGCAGGCGTCCAAAAGCGCTCTCACGACGCATCTCGGGTCATAAACCTGAACTTCGTAGTGGTCTTTTAGAAACCGCCAGAGAACCCGGCCGACATAGCCGAAGCCGTAGATCGTGATTTTAGCCATTTTTTCTCTCCTTATAAATTATTAAGTTTCTACTGAAATACTATAAAAAATTAAAATAAAAAGCAACCCTTTATTTAACAAAGAACTTTCTTTGAGTGTTTTAAAACTCCTTCTTTATCTAACTAAATTAAAGGTGGGATTCAAGATGAAAAAAGGCCCCTTCTTCCGAAGCGGTCTTTTTGGTTTTCTTTTTTATAAAAAGATTCTTTGATAATTATCTCCAACGACAAAATTTCGCTTTTTTAAATTTTCCGTAACAGCGGCAAATCTTCGCCGACTTTTCGCGGCAACTATAATCAGTTGCCATTCCAAACGTAGCTCAGTCCAATAAGGAAAATGTGCCCTAATAGTCTGCTTTTTATTCCACCACGACCATGTTGAAAAGTGTTTTTGACCGAAAATCCAATCGTGTTCAAACTCAAAAAATGCCGGGGTGCCAGACTGGAAAAGAACTACATCGCAATGTTTGGCCAGTATATTTCCTCTTGTTTCTAAAAACCACGGATTAAGTTCATAGGGCAGACCCATCAAGACAACATCATAGTGCCGGTTAAATTCAAAAGCGAAAGCATCGGCGCAAATTACCGGATAACCACTTTTTTCTTTGAGATATTCGCAAACTGTTTGGTTACTATCGACGAAAGTGAAATCGGCAATTCCTCGTTTTTGAGCGGCTATACCGCAAATGCCTACTCCGCTACCCATTTCCAAAATCGATTCAACGCCGCCGCCATCTAAAATCGCCTCAAGGGCTTTGACGCTCGAATTATCGGGGCTGATATGATGCCGACCTTGTTTCAAGATATGCGCGATGCCGTATTCTCGACAATCGCGAAAAAAAGTCGAACCTTCTTCTACTTCGCCGGTTTTCAACAAATAATCCAAATCGACAAATCTCATTTCCCTGTCCGTAAAAACATCAACCATGCCGCTCTTTAATTCCAAATTTTCAAAAATCGGCGAAGTGAAAATATGAGGCTTTCTCAGTTTCACGTATGCATCGAGGGTCAATTCAAAAGTGGGAAACATTTTTTTCAATCTTTCAAAACCGATTTCGAAAATGGTATCGAGCATTTTGATACGGCGCCGGTTCTCATAAGAATCCTTCCCGAAAAAATGGGGGTTATGAGTGAAGCCGTCAAAACAAACGAAAATTCCTTTATTTTTTCGCTGGCCCGGTTGGGCAATAAAATAGTGCAAACCAACGATATTCAATCCGCGCGGTTGGAAAGCATCTTTAATCAATCTGGCCAAAGCAACAAACCCCTCTTTCATTTACTTTCTCCTTTTTAATTTTTCAATATTCCAAATCAACAATAACAATGACGTGGTTGTTTGTCAAATTAATTGCATTTTCCCTTTTCAAGTATTTTTCCTGCTTATTTTTCGGAAATTTTTCAATGACGCAAAAGGGCTGGTGAATGAAATCCACCAGCCCTTGTTTTTCCATTTATTGTTTTGATAACTCTCTCTGTTATTTCAAGATTCTCCTCCAATTCTTTCTGTCGCCGATAACTCTCACGTAATCGGCGCAGCCGTCAACAGCCAAGGCGCCGCACCGGCAGGAAACACACTGCTTATGCGTGTTCCAGTAAATTTCATCCCCGCATTTCCTGCATTTATAATACGCTTCTTTTTTAAGATTCGCTTTCCGTCTCTTCGATTTTTTCATTCTTTCTCTCCTTTTCAAAAACTTATCTCATAAGCATAAACCATCACCGCGAGTACATACATTAGGTCATGATTGTAACCGTAAAGGCCGTTTATTTTGCTGTAAAAATCATTTGATTGCCAACCGTGACGCCTAAGATAATTGGCAATGCTGGAAATCGCATCTTCAACAGAGAAAAGATCTGCCGCCCCATCCTTATTGTCGTCAACGGCAAAATTCAGATAAGAAGAAGGCAAAAATTGGCAAAGTCCGAAAGCACCCATAAAAGAACCTTTCAGATTAAAAATGTCCGGCTCTTTTATTTGGCGGCTGACCAAGAAAAGACTGACCAACTCTTTTTCGCCAAAATCGCTGTTAAAATTCAGCGCCAACATCGAATAAAAAGTGTTAATCAGCGGTCTCTCTCCCAGGAAATTGCCGAAATTCGTCTCTAATCTTAACACAGCAGCGATAATTTCTTTGGAAACGCCAAATTGCTTTTCAGCTTTTTCCAGAGTAGCTTTATTTTCTTTAAGAAAATTTTTTCCTCTGGCTATTGACTCAGGGCCAAAAAGATCGTAGGCCTTGCTGAAATAATCAATTTTTTTCTTTTTAAGAGCAACAATGTCCCGATAAACTTCCAGCCGGGAGTCCTTAAAAACCTTTTCTATTTCTGCTTGGCTGAAACCTTCTTTTTGAAGTCGGCTGGATATCCTCTGAAATTTCTCGACTGGCAAATTATCAGCAAAAAACAATCTTGGCGATAAAAAAACAAAAAGCAGCAAAATAGCCGCAAATCGACCCTTTCCTTTCATTTTCTTCCTCCTTATTCAAAATTTTCAAAACTTCTGATTTTAAACTACCGTATTTTAACAAAATTTACAAGCCCCAAATCCGGCTTCTCTTCAAAGATTTTTATAACAATTTTACTCTTTTAAAACATCCCTCTGATGGTTCGGCTCGACAATGTAATAAAGAAAAATCAATACGGCCGAACCAATAATTGAGACGGCCCCGATTAAAATAAATAAAGCTTCAAAACCTAAACGGGCCGCCAAAACACCGCCTAGGGCGGCCGTTACAGCCGCGCCAACACCAGCCACCACCGAATCAGCGCTCCATTCGTAACCCTCATGTCCTTTATCAATATGACGAGTAAACATCCCGAACCAACCCGGCAGTCTCAAAGAATAACCCAAACCGTAAAGCACCTCAATCAAATAAATGTGCCAAATTTTAGCACTTAAAATATAAAGAAAAGGTACGACCGAAATTATAATGGAACCGAAAATCATAAAATAAAAATCGTCTTTTTCCGACTTGGTTCGGTCAACAAAACGGGCAATAGGAATCCTGGTGAGAACCGCCGCCACCCAATAAAAAGCCGCTGCAAAACCAACGGTCTCAATCGTCCCGCCCTGAATTTTATCAGTGATGAAAAGCGCGAAAATCGGCGCCACGAAACCAAAGGCCGAGGTAATGATGAAATCGGACAAAATCAAGACTTTAATGATTTTATTTATCGGCAGTAAAAAATTTTTTATCTTCATAATTTTTTGAATAATCTCCGCAGTTCTATTTTTGCTTGTCCTAAAATTCGTTTTCTTGTCGGTTTTAAATTTTTACCGGCGCGATTGATATAAAAATTAAGCATTGACATTGCCGATTGAAAAGGTATTGCTTTTCGACGCCAGCTCGCCTCGGCCGATTTTTTAAGTGAGGCCGCAATTTTCTGCGGGTCATCCCAGGTAAAAACGTCTTTTTCCAAATCCAAAGCAAAACTATGTCTGGTTACATACCCGGACCAATTTTTACTTTTAGATTTTTCTTTTCGCGCCTTGTTCATTTAAGTTATCCTACATATCGCCGCATATAAATTGGCTACTCTGCCGAATATCCGAGGGGCAAAAGGGCAATCGGCCGCCAGTCTTCTTTTATTCCCAAAATATTATTAACCTGACTTTCTTCAAAAGCGCCCACCCAGCAACCTGACAAACCAAGCATCACTGCTTGTAACCAGGCAAAACTGGCAGCAATAGTCGCATCTTGAAGACAGTAAAGTTCTCTCCCCCGCTCTCCATATTCTCCAGCCGACCGTGAAGGCACACTGAAGAAAACCAAAACCAGCGGCGCGCTTGCAAGAAAATCCTGACCAAAAGCCGCCTCTGCCAGTCTCTTTTTTGTTTCCACATCTTTGACGACAACAATTTCCCGCGCCTCCAAATTGCCGGCTGATGGCGCCGAATTAGCCGCCGCCAAAATCTCCTCCAATTTCTCGGCCTCTATTTCCCTTTTTTGAAACCTCCTCACCGAATGCCTCTTTTTAAAAACATTATCCATAACTTTATTTTCCAATTAATTTATTTCGCCTTTTGGCTTCGGCTTGGCGCACCCGGACCTCACTCATTCCAAAATGATGAGCAATTTCGTGCCAAACCGTATTTTTTACTATCTCTTTAATATTTTTCTCATCGCCAGCCGCCGCTTCAATCGACTTTTGAAAAATAGTTATTTTGTCAGGCAGTACCGCGCTATAGTTTGCTCCCCGCGATATCTGCGGCACTCCTTCATAAAGACCGAAAAGACTCCAGCCCTGGCGAAGCTTCAGTTTTTCCTTTTGAATGGGCGTTGGTTCATCATCTATAACAATCACCACATTTTTTAACTTTTTCAAAAATTTCTCGGGAATGGCCTCTATCCCTTCGGTTACAATTTTTTCAAATTCTTCTCGGGTCATAATTTAAACTTCTTCTTCAAATTCCATATCCATGCTGGTTTTTATAAAGTCATTATATCCCTAATTAATGCTTTGACAACCTTTATTACATTTTATACTATATTAACAGCAACCTGAAAAATTAAATGATTTTATTTAAAAATCAAATAAGGAGGCGAAAATGAATATTTACGGAACAGTTCGAGTTTCCCTCCGGGCGCTGTCGCGGCACAAGATGCGGACGTTTCTCACTATGCTCGGCATCATCATCGGCGTCGGTGCCGTTATAGCCATGGTCAGCATCGGAGCCGGCGCCAAGGCAGGAGTGGAACAGAGATTTGCCGCCATGGGTACGAATATGCTCACCATCGGCTCAGGCAGTCGCTCAATACAGGGAGTCAGAACAGGTTATGGAGGCGTCAACACCTTGAAAGAGGAGGATGCCAAAGCCATTGTCGAGCAATGTCCGAGTGTGCTTTACGTCTCGGTGGTGATCTCAACCAGAGCCCAGGTTGTTTACGGCAACAAAAACTGGAACACCAGCATCCAGGGAGTTAGTGAACAGTATCCCTATATTGCCAACTGGGAAGTTGAGGATGGAATCTTCTTCGACGAATCTCAGGTCAGGGTCAGGGCCGGAGCCAAGGTCTGCCTTCTCGGCAGCGAAGTCAATAAGAATCTTTTTGAAGAGATGAACCCCGTCGGCCAGACCATCAGAATTAAGAAGGTTCCTTTTACTGTCATTGGCGTCTTGAGGTCAAAGGGACAGACCGGGTTCGGGAATCGCGACGACATGATACTCGCGCCTTATACCACGGTCATGAGAAGGCTTATTGGTGCGAATGCTCAGCTCCAATCAATCCAGATTTCGGCGGTGAACAGTAAAAGTGTTGACCAGGCCCAGACTGAAATCACGGACCTGCTGCGGGATCGGCACAAAATCATGCCAGGAGCAGAGGATGATTTCAATATCAGAAATATGGCAGATATTGCCGCGAGCGCTGCTGAAACAACTAACATCCTCACCATCCTTCTCGGCAGCATTGCTTCAATCTCGCTCCTTGTCGGCGGAATCGGCATCATGAACATCATGTTGGTTTCCGTGACTGAACGGATACAAGAGATCGGCCTCAGAATGTCAGTCGGCGCCCGGGAAAAAGACATCCTGCTCCAGTTCCTAACCGAAGCCATTGTTCTAAGTCTAACAGGAGGCATCATCGGCATTAGCCTGGGAATCGGCGTCTCCAAACTGCTCAAGTTCATCCCCATCTTCGCTTCGATTACCACTGTTGTCTCACCTGGCTCGGTCCTGCTGACCTTCCTCTTCTCCGCTTCGGTGGGTATCTTCTTCGGGTTCTATCCGGCGCGCAAAGCATCCAGGCTCGACCCGATCGAGGCCCTGCGCTACGAGTAACACTAAGTAAAAAAAATAGGCTGAAAACCAATAAACACTTCAAAGAGACTCAAACCGTTTTGCGGCTTGAGCCTCTTTTATTTTCTATAAAAATCTTTGATTTTACTCGGTGGTTTTGCCGTCGAAGTGCTCGCTATCAACTTCGGCGATTTCTCTGGTGGCGTGAATAACAGCATCGCGATGGTTGGGCGGAGAATAAAGAGTGTAAAGTTTCAGCGCTTCGGTTTGGGAAATATTGATAATGTTGTGTTTGGCGCCAGCCGGAACAATCACGGCGAATTCAGCCGCGATATTGTGCTCAACGCCGTCAATCACCACCTTCCCGACCCCGGCTTCAAAACGGAAAAACTGGTCAACGGTCTCGTGCACTTCTTCGCCGATATCTTCGCCGGGTTTTAAACTCATCAAAACCAATTGGCAATATTTGCCGGTATAAAGCACCTGCCGGAAATTGTTGTTTTCGTTCGTCAATTTGCCAATGTCATTTACAAATCCTTTCATATTTTTAAATTAAATTTAATGCGACTGGTTATTATTTTTTACATCTGTTGATCTCAATAATATTTGAACATTTTTATTTCTTTTTGCAAAATTCGTAAAATCGCTAAATCAACCGTTTCTATTTCTGTTCACTCGAAGATAATTTCTGTTTTAAAATTTTCTTACTGAAGATAAAAATATAAAGGATCTCTAAAATTCCCAAAGTATTTATCACCAAGAGAGCAATAAACCACCATTTATGATCATTTTTGCAGCCCTCCATAAAAGCTATCCCCTTCCAAGGAATCGTCCACAAAACAGCTAACCCAATTAACCACTGATTTTGAATTAAAAATTGTTCCATAATTTTATTTCTCAATTATTTTCCTGCCCTGAGTTTATCGAAGGGTTCGACTTTTTTATTTTACCTCAAAAATTTTGTTTTTTGAAGAAAAACCAGAAATTAATTTAATATCTGACTTGCTAATTCTAAAATGTTCAGCCAAAACTTTAATAATCGCTTCATTCGCTTTCCCCTTTTCTGGCGCTTCTTTAACAAAAACCACAAAATGGGCTTCATCAATCTTTTCAATTTTTTCTTCTTTTGCCCCTGGTTTGGCCTTTACAAAAATTCTCATTTTTTTCAAGTTTAAGGATTTATGGCTGGAAAAGTTCCTCTGGTAGAAATCTAACTTGTTGAACTTCCGAAAATTGCTTGGCGGTGGCCTCAATTTGAAACCATAATATGCCTACCCGGCAAGAACCGCCGCCGGTTTTATAATTAGGATCTTCAAATTCTAAAGTTAAAATACCGTCTTTTAAAGAAGCGCCTTTTAAAGAAAAACCTTCTAAGGGATATTCGGTAGTAATACCTTGGGATTTTTCTTCTTCGGTAAGTTGGCCGGAAACTAAAAGATTAATTGTATCTTGAATTGGGGTTTTGCTTATTGAAATTTTTCGCTCTACGGCAACTAATCCTTTGCGACTGCATAAAATATTACCGGTTTCATCTCGATCAAGAGCTGAATTGTAGTAATATAATTTAACGGTTTTCGTCTTTACTTCGGGGCATGGCGCAAACTCGCATTTGGGAGGCACTCTACCGACATATGAACCATCGGGACACAATTTCGCCTCCTGGGTGCAAGCAACTGGCTCCGGCGATTTCTGTTTTGTAAAAAAATAATAAACGCTCCCGGCGATTAGAATAATCGCCGCGCCGATAATTAAAATATATTTTTTATTCATAATTTTCAGTAATTTTTAATAATTCATCCAAGACAACAGGTAATTCTATAATACCATCTTCCCCACAGAAGTGGCCCTTGTTCTGCTGAATAATTATTTTTGCCCCTAATTTTTGTTGGAACAAATCAGCATCTTCCACAAACACGCAGGGATCATTATCTGAAAATATGGCTGTGAATTTTTTAGTATGAGTTAAAATCTTCTTATGATTTATTGGAGTTTCTAACCATGGCTGGGCAATTTTAGCGTCTTCACTATCTTCCATTGCCGCTGGTTTTAAATTAAACCAACCAGCAACAAACAAAGCTCCTCCGACTTTAATATTTTCAGGAAGTTTTTCTAAATATCTTAAAATCGTCTGACAGCTAATACTGTGGCCAATAAAATAAGTGTTTTCATCTGGTTCGCCAACTTTTTCTTCAAGAAAAGGAACCCATTTATTTATTCTGGGCTTATCAGTATTTGGCATGGCCAAGGAGTGAATTTCAAATCCCCTTTTCTCTAATTCTCTTCTCAGCCACAACATCCATCCTTCATCAGGATAACCATCCCAGCCGTGAATTATAAAAACTCGTTTTTTCATAAATTTATTATCCTATTTCTTGTTGGCGAGGACATGATATTTTGCACCCGACCGACTTGCCCGTCTTCCAGACGTACTTTAATCCCGCGCGGATGAAAACTGGAGTTCGTCAAAATTTCCGCCACTATTCCATGGGTGAGCATTCCGGTTTTTTGGTCCGCCTTTAGCACAACTTCTACCCTTGAACCGATTTTTACGTCTTCCCTG
>Ga0066638_1000269_pt1 | contig 10678 bp, 9 predicted proteins | sample CryGeyCG2014_010_2_FD_59451 | JGI IMG/M metagenome (GOLD analysis project Ga0066638, IMG submission 59451) | Groundwater microbial communities from aquifer - Crystal Geyser CG09_land_8/20/14_0.10 | ecosystem: Environmental > Aquatic > Deep subsurface > Groundwater | place: USA: Utah: Grand County...
AGTTTTGGCTTATTTCGTGACTATCAAGAAAGAGGAGATTTATTTAAAAAATCTGTTAAAGAATGGGGAAAAGAATAATTTATTAAAATAAAAAATCATTCTAGCACATATAAACAACTAAATCACGGCCAGCCATAAACCGAAGATGGCCAACACTATACCAGCCAACCAAGCCCGAAAAACAATTTTCGGTTCTTCCCAGCCCTTATTTTGTAACCATAAATGGAAGGGGGAAACAGTGAAAATTTTTCTTTTGAATAATTTTTTCCAAATCATCTGGATGAGGCTTGAGCCGGCTTCAATCACAAACAAACCGCCAATGACTACCAAAGCCATCGTTTTGCCGATTAAAAGGCCAACCACCCCTAAGGTAGCCCCAAAAGCCAAGGCTCCAACATCGCCTAAAAAAATCCGAGCTGGATAAACATTAAAATATAAAAAGGCCAGTAAGGCACCAATCCATAAAGATAGAAAGACAGAAAGAGGGGTATCTAAAGCACGGCTGGATAAAATCCACAAAGCAAAAAGACAAATCATCAGCAAACCACTGGCCAAACCATCCAGACCGTCAGTAATGTTAAGGGCATTCGCAAAGGCGACAATGATAAAAGCCGCCAAGGGAATATACCAAACCCCAAGTTTAATCACCCCCAAAAAAGGAATGTTGATAAAATCAACACCTAAATTACGGTATAAAAGAACACCCACGGTAAGAGCCAAAACCCATTGAATTAAAAACTTATGACGTAGTCTTAAACCGAAAAAACCTGATTTTTGGAAACCGAAAAATTTTTTAATATCGTCATAAAGGCCGAGTAAACCAAAAGAAATAAAAGTAAAAAATAAAATATTGAGTTCTTCCCTAACCGGATAAGCTTTACTAATAAAAACACCGGCAAAGGTGATTAGGGGGAAAATTAAAGCGTAAAGAAGGCAGACAACGGTAATCAAAAGCCAGCCACCACCCACCGGTATTCCTACCTTGTGTTTATGGAAACGGTCAAAAATTTTGGTCCGAGTTCCTAAAAAGTCTTTGGTTACCTGTTGGCGGCGCAGAAAACGAAGTTTATATAAAAAATTAATAAAAGGAACAACCAAAATACTGGTGATTAAGAAAGAAAAAATAAGCAAACCTAAATATAAAGCCATAATTAGAATGGATAATGGATAATGGATAATGGATAATGAGAATCAGCCATGTGTTTTGATTATATCTTCTGGTAAACCCCTAAGTAAACAGAGACAGCTCTGGCATGGGTGGTAGAAGTGACAGGAATTTACTTTACAACTCACCTTATTTCCTCTTAAAATCAACAAAATTCTCTCCATGTGTCTCAACAGCGAACCTTTTAAGTAAAAAAGGTCGCCTTTCGAAAGAATTTTTTTAAGAATTTTCGCCCCTTCCATAACGTCTTTAGCCCAAAAAACCTGTTCTTTTTTTAGGCCTGATTTAATCGCTTGTTCAGCCGCTAATTTTTGTAGGGGACCAATACCTATAAAATAATCAATTTTTAGCTCAGCGACCTGCTGGCCAATTTGTTGATGTTCTTGTTGGGCTGAATCACCCAACTCCCCCATTTCGCCCAAAACGGCAATCCTTTTGCTTTTTGTCGGTAAATCGGCCAATGTCTGTAAACCGGCTAAAGTTGAAGCCGGATTGGCCCTTAAAGAGTCATTTAACAAAATAGAATCAAAAGGCCCTTTCTCTATGCTTAAACGACCGGGTAAGGGTTTTAATTTCGCTAAACCTTTTTTAATTTGTTCCATGCTTAAGTTTTGATTAAAACCAACGGCAATCGCCGCCAAACAATTTTGGACAAAGTGGCGGCCAACCAAACCGGTCTTCATAAAAATCTTTTTATCATCATAGCCTAACGTAAAAGAAGTTCCGTTAAAATCGATCTTGATTTTTTCAGCCCAAAAATGACAATGCTTTGGGTCTGAGCCATAAAATAAAATTCGCGCCTTAATACCTTTTGTCATCTGACGAACTTGTTCATCATCCCAATTTAAAACGGCTAACCCACGGGGGGGCAAAGCCGTCAGTAATTTCTTTTTTTCTTGAATAACATTTTGAAGCGAACCCAAATGTTCTTCATCAGCATGAGTTGGATTAATTCCTGTGATAACGGCAATATCAGGTTTGACTAAATTTAAATGAAAATCCATTTCTCCTTTATGATCAACGCCATATTCCAAAACAGCCTTACGATGCCAAGGTCTAATTTTCAGCAAAGTGATCGGTAAATTATAGTTGGTGTCTAAATTTAAATCGGTTTGTAGAGTTTTGAATTTTTCCGAAAGAACCTGAAAAATCGCCCGGGTTGTATTTGTTTTACCGTAGCTCCCCGTCACCCCAATAATCGTGATTTGGGGATTAAGTTTTAGCCAAATTTTGGCCATGACTCGGCGTGATTGGTGAAAAATTTTTTTTAGCATCAAGAGACCTTTTTAATATCGGCTCCTAATTCTTGCAAGCGTAAATGTAAATCTTCGTAGCCTCTTTGAATATGACCGTCATCAATTAAAACGCTTTGGCCCTTGGCGATCAAGGCCGCCAACATCAAGGTTGCTCCGGCCCGAATATCTGTTACTTCGAGACTCATCCCCTTAAGTGGTGTTGGCCCAAAAATATGCGCCGCGTGATAATTATCTCCTTTATCATCAGATAAATTAAAACTGTAAAATTCTTTTGGGTTTTTGACTTGCGGATTAAACAATTCAATCTTGGCGCCCATTTTAATTAAATCTTTAACAAAAGCAAAACGATATTCATAAACTGTCTCCACCATTTCGCTTTGGCCTTTGGCTTGAGTCATCAAAGTCGTCCACAAGGCTTGCCAGTCGGTCATAAAGCCAGGATGGGGTTTGGTTACCACTTTCGTTGCCTTCAGTGGTTTTTTATACCAAAAACGCAAACCATAATGATCGGTTTCGTAACCACCGCCAGCCTCCTTCACTTTAGCCAGAAAAGCGGTTAAATGAGATGCTTGGGCATTCTCGATAATAATATCCCCCTTGGTGGCCAAAGCAGCGCAGGCATAGGAAACGGCTTCATTGCGATCCGGGATGGCCTTATGAATTGTCCCTTTCAATTTTTTGACACCTTCGATCTTAATAATACGATTAGGCAACCTTTTAATTTTGCCGCCCATTTTGTTAAGAAAATCAATCAAATCATCAACTTCGATTTCCAGTGCGGCATTTTCTAAAATGGTCGTTCCCTTGGCTAAAACTGAAGCCATAATTAAAGTTTCTGTCCCAGTATGAGTATTTTTGACAAAGCGATATCTCGTGCCAACCAATCGAGGACACTCTAGTTTGATAAAACCGTCTATCTTTTGGATCTTAGTCCCCAAAGCTTTCAAACCATCCAAGTGCCTATCCACCGGCCGTTTACCAATAGGGTCTCCGCCCGGTAAGGGTAGATAGGCCCTACCGAAGCGGGCTAAAAGCGGACCGGCAAACATAATCGAAGCCCGCGATTTGTAGCCAAAGTCCTGGGGAATTTGGTAATTTTTTAATTTCTCCGGATTGATAAAAATCGTTCCTTTACCCGGACTTTTGACTTCCCCACCTAAAATTTCAATCACCTGTTTGGTAATCTGAACATCACCAATTCGGGAAATATCCAACAAACGGGATTCATCGTCGGCCAAAAGGGAAGCAATCATTAACTTAAAACTGGAGTTCTTGGCCCCACCGATACGAACCGCTCCTCTTAGTGGCTTACCGCCTTTAATAAGATATTTAGTCATAATTGCTACCAATTATACAAGCCGGAAGGCGCAGTATTTTTCTCCTAATAAAACAACTTCTAGCTCCAGATTAAGATCAAATTTTTTCTTAACTTCCTCACGAGCCAAAGCGATTAATTTTAACACATCTTGAGCTTTAGCCCCACCTAGATTAACAATAAAATTAGCATGTTTTTCGGAAATCTTAGCCTCGCCAATTTGTTTACCTTTTAAACCACACTTTTCAATCAAATCGCCGGCTGATTGCGGTTTGGGATTGATAAAAATTGAACCGGCCGATGGTTCTTGCGGCTGACCTTCGCGTTTTTTCAAGTTAGCCGTCATTTTTCTTTGAATTTCCCCCTTGTCACCTTGAGTCAACTTTAATTCCACTTCTAAAACAATTTCTTTACGTTTTTTAAAACGGCTTTGACGATAAACAAACTGACATTCATCATGATTTAACCATTTAAATTGTCCATTTTCATCCAAAATTTTTACTCGCTCAACTTTATCACCGAAACTCTCCTGCCAAGCGCCGGCATTACCCACCACCGCTCCGCCTAAAGTTCCGTGGATGCCGGCGGCAAACTCCAAACCGGACAAAGAATTTTCGGTCGCTATGTTTACTAATTTATCTAAAATTATTCCTGCCTCCGCAATAATTTTTTCATTACCAATTCTCCATTCTCCATTTTCCATTCTTATAACCACCCCCCTAAAACCTAAATCAGAAACCAAAACATTACTTCCGCCGCCTAAAATAAAATAGGGGAGTTTTTTTTCTTGAGCAAATTTCACTGCTTCCAAAAGCTCTTTTTCACTGAAAGCTTCGCAAAACCAATCGGCTGGACCGCCAATTTTAAAAGTCGTGTATGCCGCCAGTTCAACATTGCTTTTCATCATTTTTATTTTTTTAAAATCGTCCATTTCTCCAGAATCATTTTTGACAACAGATAAGATTTGCCGGCGCCAAAAACAATAACAATATCGTTTGGCTTGGCTTGTTGATTAATTTTTTGAGCTACTTCTTCAAATTTTTCAATATATAAGGCTTTAGCTCCGATTTTATCGACTAAACCTTCAGACTTAATGGTAGGGTCAATTTTTTCTCGGCCCGGGTAAATCGCCGTGACAATCACTTGGTCAGCTTTTTTTAAAGTTTGGGCAAATTCATTTAAAAAGATTTTCAGTCGAGAATATTGATGGGGTTCAAAAACGGCCCAAATTTTTTGCTGGGGGTATTTTTGTCTGGCTGCCTGTAAAGTCGCTGCCACCGCGGTTGGGTGAACCGCATAGTCGTCATAAACTTTAATTCCATGCTTTTCTCCAATCAAATCAAATCGTCTGCCTAAATTTTGAAAATCAGCCAAGGCTTTTTTAATCTTGGTTGGATTAATTTTCATCTCGGCAATAGTTGAAATAACCCCTAAAGCGTTAGTAATTTGATGCAATCCTGGAATTTTTATTTTGAAAGTCTCTCGACCAAAAGAGCTGCTAACAATAAATTCAGCTCCATCAGCGGTCTGCTTAATGACTTTTCCTTGATATTCACTGTTAAAGGGAAAATCAAATTTTTGGTTAAGAAAAAAGGCCACTACCTTGACTTTGTTTTCTGAAAGCCAATCTTTGGTTTGCCATAAAACTTTTTGAACACCTTCGTTTTCTTCATTAACAATTAAAATTTTAGGCGGTTTGATTTTTCGGATGAATTTTACGAAGGCTTGTTGAAAGTCAGCCTCATTTTTAAAAAATTCCGGATGATCCATTTCAATATTATTAATAATAATCACTCCTGGTTGATAATTTAAAAAGTTATAATTAAATTCATCAGCTTCACAAACAAAAAAACGGGAATAGCCAACTCTAGCTGTTGACTGCCATTGAGGAACAATGGCTCCAACTTCAACTGTTGGATCAAGCCCAGCTGATTCCAAAGCTAAGCCTAGCATTGCTGTTGTTGTTGATTTACCATGAGTTCCAGCCACAGCCAAAACTTCTTTGTTTTTTTGTAAAAAACGTCCTTGAAATTCCTGCCAAGATATTAAAATTTTCCTTTTTTTAGCCTCAATTACTTCAGAATGGGGTGATTCAGTCGGATAAACTGCCGCTGAAATAGCCACCATATCAACATCTTTAAGGTGCTCAATATTGTGACCTAAAAAGAATTTGATTTTGGCTTTTTTCAAGATGGGTGAATAGTAAGTTTTTTGTTGCAAATCACAACCGCTAACCTTAAAACCAGCGGCTTTAGCTAAAATCGCCACGCCAGCCATCGCACTCCCCCCAATTCCCATAAAATGAACATGAATGTTTTTTTTCATTAAATTAATTTAATTAATTAAACCAATAAAACTTAAAAATCTTTTATCCTTATCTTCTGGCCCTGCCCTAAAGGAAAAAAATTCTTCATTTTGACAAGAGGTACATTGATTGGAAATGAAAATATTCTCTTTATCAAAACCGCTCTGGATAAGCTGATTCAGGACTGGAGCAGATAAATCTAAATGAAATCCTTTTTTATCAGGATAAACCATCTTGTTAATCTTTCCGAATTCGTGTTTAAAACTAGTTGCCCGGCTCTCATCAACAGGATAACAGCAATTATGAATGAACGGTCCTATCCCTACTAAAATGTCTGAAGGAAACGAGCCTTTTTTAATCATCAAATCTACAACTTTTTGAACAATCTTTTTTAAAATTCCTCGCCAACCGGCATGAGCAACCCCAATTATTTTCCGAGTCGGATCAAAAAATAAAATTGATAAACAATCAGCCGTTTTTACCCCAAGAATTAAACCCTTATCAAGCGTTACCATACCATCGATTCCAGGGATGACTTTTCTCTCATCTTTTTTACCGACAACACTTACTTTATTACCATGAATCTGCTCCATCATCACTAAGCTCTGCTTATTAATCTTAAATAAGCTTAAAAATTTATCTAAATTTCCGTTTTCTTCAAAAGATTCCTTTACTCTCATGTTTCCAAATTTTCGGGTGGAAAAACCATGAATTAATCCCTTCTGATGGGTAAATTTTTCTAAAACATAATAACCCTGTTTAGTTTTTTTAAACATTTCCTTTAAGATCACGCAATGCTTTTTGGGTTTCTTTTTTATCACTCCAGGGATATTCAATCTTGCCGTAACACATTGATTTTTCGTGGCCTTTGCCACAAATCACCACCATATCGCCTTTTTTAGCTAATTTTTGAATGGCGAATTTAATCGCCCCTTCTCTATCAGGAATTCTAAAAAAATATTTCTTCATACTCCAATGAATTAATTCATTGGAGTCTAACACTACTTTTTCTTTAAATCCCTGTTTGAGACAACCAGCAGCAATCTGATTAATAATTTGGTTCACATCTTCTGTCCTTGGGTCCTCGGCGGTTAAAACAATCAAATCTGCATATTTGGCCGCAACTTCTCCCATCTTTGGCCGTTTGTCAATATCTCGCAACCCTGCACACCCGAAAATAACAATCAATTTTCCGTATTGCGATTCCCTTAGTGTCCTTAGGACATTCTCTAAGGCATTAGGCGTATGGGCAAAATCAATAATGACTCTAAAATCTTGACCAAGTTTTATTTCCTCCATACGTCCTTCAACTCCTTTAAATGAGGCTAATGTTTTTTTTATTTGTAGGGCAGGAATTTTTAAAGATGAAGTAGCGGCCGTGGCCGCCAAACAATTATATTGATTATAGTCGCCCAAAAGAGGGGTTTTGAAAGGAAAATTTTGAGGGGTAAAATCCGCTTTGTTTTTCAAAGCATAGCTGATGACTTTGATTTTCTTTTTCTTCAGTTTTTGGTTTAAATAATCAAACGACTCATCATCGCGATTCAGTACCCCAACTTTGACCCGATCAAAGAGTTTAGCTTTAGCTTTTAGATAATTAAGGTAAGTTTTGTGATAATCAATATGCTCGTGAGTAATATTAGTCACCACCCCAATTTTAAAATGACAGCCAAAAAACCTGTTTTGGACTAAGCCGTGAGAGGTTGCCTCCAAAACAACATATTCAAAACCTTGATTAATAATTTCTCTTAAAAGCCGTTGAAGTTTCCAGGAGTCAGGTGAAGTCACATGGAAGCCGGTATCGATTTCTTTTTGACCGATTTTAGCGGTGACAGTGGAAATTAAAGCTGCTTTCTTGCCCCAATTGACTAAAATTTCGTGAATTAAAGTCACGGTGGTGGTTTTCCCATCGGTTCCGGTCACCCCAATCACCTTCAGCTTTCTGGCCGGATAACGAAAAAAGATAACCGCAAAAACAGCCAGCGGGAGATGTTTAAAAATATTCACCGCCCAGTTAGGAAAAAGCAGGCGGATTTTCTCGCCGAAAAAGCTCTGACGGAATCGATGCCACATATATAATATGAATTATACCTGATTAGCCAGGTTGAATTCCATAATAGGTGAAAATTTCCTTGGCGATATCAAACCATAAAGGGGCGGCTGTTTCGGCTCCCCAGGGTGAAGAAGTCGGTTCTCTTAATAAAACCAACATTACAAATTTAGGGTCATCAGCTGGAGCAAAACCAACAAAAGAGGCGATGGTTTTTTCTTGATCATAATGGCCAGCCACCGGAATTTGCGCCGTCCCGGTTTTACCCGCGATACGGTAACCCTTAGGCTTAGCCCACTTAGACTCACCGTTATCAACCGCATTAACCATCATTTCGGTCATAATCGAGGTCGTCGCGGGCTTAAGAACTTCTCTTTCAGTCTTGGGTTGAATTTCTGTTTTTTCCCCTTCACTTATCACCTGTTTGACCAAATAGGGCTTCATTAATTTTCCCCCGTTGGCAATCGCTACCACGGCTCTAATCATCTGTATAGGAGTTAGGGCAATTCCCTGACCAAAAGAAGCGGTCGCTAAATCAATGAGTTTCCATTCATTTCTAGGACGCAACTTGGGTGAAGCTTCATCTTCAAGATCAATTCCGGTCGGCTGCCCCAAGCCAAATTTTTGCAGATAAGAATACATTTTTTCTGCTCCCAATTTCTCACCGACAAAAACCATCCCCACATTATCGGAATGCTGGATAACCTCAATCATGGTTGAGTTGGGGAAATATTTTTCGTTCCAAGTTTTAAGGGTGTAATCAGAAATCGTTCTTGGACCAGTGCATTTATCACAACGAGTTTCAGGTTTAACCACCTCTTCGTTTAAGGCCGCAGACATCACTAACACCTTAAAAGTCGAACCAGGCTCATAGCTTAAAGCTACTGCCGGATTAGAATAAAGACTTTTATCGTAGGCAAAAAATTTACCAGGATCATAATTGGGCAAAGAAGCCATTCCCAAAATGGCACCGGTTTTAGGTTCCATCACTACCACTGTTCCACTAACAGCACCATAATGCGCTAAACCTTCTTTCAATTTTTCATTAATAATGAATTGGACAGTTCGGTCAATGGTCGTCACCAATGTCCGGCCTTGACGTTCCTTTTCTTTCTTTATTTCGCCCACCAAAATGGGTTTACCGGCGGCATCTTTTTCTCTCTGCAGCATACCCGGTCGTCCTCTAAGCTCTAAATCATAATAACCCTCCAAACCAAAATAGCCCTTCTCGTGTCCGTTAAGGTCGTTCCCCACAAAACCAAGCAATTGGGCGCTTGAAGAGCCCTCCGGATAGGAACGACTTTGTTCCTCCTCAAAACCAATTCCACTCAGTTTAAGACCTTCTATTTGAGACTTACCCTGACGTGAAACTTTATGTTTTAGAGGCACCCAAACTAAATCCTGGCGTGATAATCTTTCTTTAATCAAACTGGCCATGGTCGCCACATTTTCCGGTTCCAAAATGGGAGCTAGTTTTTCGGCTAATTCATTATAGTCATCCTTAATATCCGGCAAAGAGGCAAAAACTAAAAAAGCCTCTTCATTAGAGGCCAGGGGTGAGCCATCGGAGGCTAAAATTTCTCCTCTTTGGGCGGGTATCTCGAACAAGATCCAATGTTGTCCTTCTGCCATGGCCGTTAATTCGTCAAAAGATAAAACTTGCCAAAAAAATAAACGTCCGATAACCAAAAATCCCCCTAAAATAAAAAAAACGAGAAGAAAGTTAATTCGCCAATTTGAAAACATCTCACCTCCCTAAGGGTAATTTTTTTGTTTCCAAGGCAACAGGAATTTGAGAAGTTAAGTACAAAACGTTGGTAGCTTTGACCAAGCCTAAACTTCGGGCTTCTTCGTTGACCCGAGCTAAAGAACCCAAGCGGTTGATTTCTTCGGATAAAATTTTATTTTGCTGCTCTAATAAAGTGGTTTTTTCTTCCCATTGACGCATCTTTTCTCCGGTGGTTGCTAGCCAATAAGAGATGGTCAGTTGAACCAAAGAAAGCACTATCACCAGACTGATGATAAAAATAACTAATTTTGGTTTTTTAATCGGTTTTTTAATCATCTGTTCTTTTAGCCGCTCTTAACTTCGCACTGCGGCTCCGCGGATTTAATTTTTGTTCTTCTAAAGTTGGACCAATAGGTTTTTTGGTCATTATCTCCAACTTTCTTTCATCGGCCATCTGATTAAAAAATTTTTTAACAATTCTGTCTTCACCCGAATGAAAACTGATAATTACCAGTCTTCCACCGTTGCCTAAAAGTTCCAGCGTTTGCGGCAGAGCCTGGCGTAAATTGTTCAGCTCATCATTAACTGCAATTCTTAATGCCTGAAAAACCCGAGTTGCCGGATGTGTTCGATCAAATCTTCCTCTGGGGGGGCGAGCCTTAAGTATAATTTCCGCCAACTGATTACAAGTTGTAATCAACGCTTTTTCTCGCCTCCGACAAATAGCTTCAGCCACCCGTCGAGCATAACGCTCTTCTCCTAGTTTCCAAAAAAGCTCTGCCAACTCTCCTTTATTTAAACCATTTACTAAATCAGCCGCGGTCACCTCCAAACTTGGGTCCATCCGCATATCTAAAG
>Ga0066638_1000272_pt1 | contig 10604 bp, 7 predicted proteins | sample CryGeyCG2014_010_2_FD_59451 | JGI IMG/M metagenome (GOLD analysis project Ga0066638, IMG submission 59451) | Groundwater microbial communities from aquifer - Crystal Geyser CG09_land_8/20/14_0.10 | ecosystem: Environmental > Aquatic > Deep subsurface > Groundwater | place: USA: Utah: Grand County...
CTGCGACCGCTGACTTTTTGGATAAAGTAGCGCAGCATGGCCTCGGTGACGACGTAATCGGCGATCACTCCCTCACGCATCGGCCGGGAAGCCTGAATATTTTCCGGTGTTCGGCCGAGCATTTTTTTGGCCTCATTGCCGACGGCCAGCACCCGATTGTCATCCAGCGAAACTGCCACCACCGTTGGCTCATTCAGGACAATCCCTTCATTCTCCAGCCAGACTAAGCTGTTGGCGGTTCCCAGATCAATGCCAATCCGCTTGCTGAACCTAAACTTGTTCGCTTTTGATGTCTTTTGAGGCATTTGGCTAAAAATCAAAACTCTTTAATCGATCATAGCATACTTTAATCAATTTACAATTTTCCATTAAACACCCCCCTGGTTAGCCGACCTTGGGTTGTGCGACCCGCCCGCCATTGGCTAACGCCGCAGACGTTTGTAGGCGGACGCACTCCCTAGGTCGGCGTTCGATAAAACACACCCCTGGGGAGTGAAACGTTCACACTCCAGGGGTATTTAATCTGCGCACTCCCAAGGTCGGCTAATTGAAGTTTCACTGAAAATTGGTATTTGAAAATTGATCATTGTATAATGCCTTTATGTCTCTCAACCGAAAGCGCGCTTTGCTTTTTGCCAGCTTGTTTGTGGGCGTCGGCGTGATCGCTTTTTTGATCATCAGACTGGCTCAAGGCTACAAGCCGGACCTGTCCACCGGCACTCTTAGGCCGACCGGTTTGCTGGTGGCGACTTCCGATCCGGACGCCGCCCAACTTTTTGTCGATGGTAAGCTTAAATCCGCCACTAATACCACTCTCAGCCTCGCTCCTGACAAATATGAAGTAGAAATCAAAAAAGACGGCTTTTTCCCCTGGAAAAAAACGTTGACCCTCAAAAAGGAACTGGTGACCAAAACCGACGCTTCCCTGTTTAGTTCTTTTCCTGATCTTAAAGTGCTCACTTTTACTGGCGCGACTGATCCTTTGCTGTCGCCTGACGGCCAAAAAGTGGTCTTCAACGTGGCGACGGCTTCCGCCAGCAAGCGCGGCACTTGGGTACTGGACTTGACCGACCGACCGCTGGGTTTTAACCGCGAGCCGAGACAAATCCTGGAATCTGCCCCGGCTGGCCGTGATTTTAGCCAGGCAAGCTATGAGTGGTCACCCGACTTCAAACAAATTTTGGTAACCCTCAATAAAGAAACCTTTTTAGTCGACGCTAGCCGGCTTAACCCGACCGCCTCACTGGTCAATATCACTCAAAGCGCGGCGGTGCTAAAAAAGCGCTGGGAGGAAGAGGAAATGATCAAAAACGAGGCTAAAATTAGCAAACTACCAGAAAAACTGCTAGCGGCTCTCGACGAAGCCATTGCTAACCTGGAATTTTCGCCGGATGAAACCAAAATCCTTTACACCGCCACGGCGGCGGCCACCATTCCGGCCAACATCATTCCGCCTTTGCCAGCGGCCAGCACCCAACCGGAAATGCGCACGATCGAAGCCGGCAAACAATATGTTTATGACCTGAAAGAAGACCGCAACTTTTTGATCAGCGTGCCCGCCGGTTCGGAGGGCAGCCAAGTCAGCTGGTTCCCCACCTCGCGGCATCTGTTTGTGGTTCAGGAAGATAAAATCAGTCTTGTGGAATATGACAACCAAAACTGGATGGATATTTATACCGGGCCGTTCGAAAATTCATTTGCCTTCCCTTTCCCGTCCGGCACCAAGTTGCTGATCCTCACTTCGATCGGTAAAAACACGCCGGCGAACCTGTATGCGATCAGCTTAAAATAACTAACAACTGATAACTTGTGGCTGATAACTGATAACCACAAAAATTATTGCCGTTAGCCATAAGTTATAAATTGAAAATTGGCCTTGAAAAAATTATAATGTATTCGGACCTCGTAGCTCAACGGATAGAGCCCAGGTTTCCTAAACCTGCAATGAAGGTTCGACTCCTTCCGGGGTCACCTGACACCATTCCGGGGACTGGCGCAATTGGTAGCGCGCACGATTCGGGTTCGTGAGGTTGGCGGTTCAAGTCCGCCGTCCCCGACTTACTGCAGAAGCTTGTGAAACCGCGATTCGGACTGGAAAGGACCAATGATGGCCAGATTGAGCTTTTCGGGCTTTAAAAGCCGCTTGGCCACCCGCTGAAGATCAGCTACGGTCACTTGGTCAATCAACTTCATGATTTCTTGCGGGGTACGGATTTTTTTCTCCAGCAAAAGCTCGACCGCATAGTCAGTCGCCACCTGTTGGGAGTCCTCCAAGCTCAAAACCAGCCTGCCCTTAATCATCTCTTGGGTTTTTTTCAACTCTTGATCCCCTACTGGTATCTTGGTTAACTTGACCAACTCGTCAATCACTACTTTAATTGCCTCGTCAATTTTTTCCAACCGGACTCCGGCCCGAGCCAGTAAATAGCCACTATCCGTAAAATTATCATCATCGCAGCCGACGTAATAAGCCAGCCCTCGCCGCTCCCGAATTTCGATAAACAAGCGTGAGCTCATCCCCCCGCCCAAAACCGCCGCCAGCACCGACAAAGCAAAACGATCCTTGTCGTTGTAAGCCAGCCCCGGCACTCCCAGACAAAAATGGGCCTGCTCGGTCTTTTTGGTCTGCAGCTGCAGCCGCGACGCCGCCTGGCTAATTTTGATCTCTTTTGTTACCTTTTGACCAGCTCTTTGAAGCGAAGAGAAATATTGACCGGCCAGCGTTGTTGCTTCCTGCGGGGTAATTTTACCGACGGCCGCCACCACCATATTGCGGCTAAAATAAAAACGTTTCAGGGCGCTGACAAAAGCCGGCCGTTTCATTTGGCGAATCTGGTCTTTGCCGCCGCCAGTCGACCAGCCCATCGAGTTATCACCGTACATCAGCCGTTCAAAATTCTCCTGCACCTTGCGCATCGGCAAATCTTCATACATGTTAAGCTCCTCGATAATGACCCCCTTTTCGCGCTCGATCTCTTTTGGCGCCAGCAAAGAATCGGTCAAAATATCACTTAAAATATCAAAAGCGAGCGCCTTGTGACGGCTGGCAACCTTCATCCAATAGCCGGTAAACTCTTTGCTGGTAAAGGCATTAAAGGCAGCGCCGACACTGTCGGCCTCACCGGCAATGGCCAGGGTGCTGGGCCGTTTGTGAGTGCCCTTAAAAGCCAGATGCTCCAAGAAGTGGAACAAGCCGTTGGCCAGTCTAGTTTCCTGCCGGCTGCCGGCGCTGACGCCCGCCAGGACGGTCAAGGAATCCAGTTGCGGCATAGGCACGGTAATCAACTGCAAACCAGATGGTAATTTAGTTAAATGATGAGTGTACATAATTAAAAATTGCTTCTCACATCTTCTCAACTGCCTCGATGCCTAACAAATTCAGGCCGTTGCGGACCACTTGAGCCACAGCGGCCGTCAGGACCAACCGGAATTGTTTCCGCTCTTCCGGCGCGGCCTTCAGAATCGATTGCTTATTATAAAACAAATTATATGCTGAAGCCAGCTCAAAAAGAAAATTACAAACCAAATTCGGGGCGTATTTCTCTCCCGCCTCGGCCACCACCTCGGGGAACTTATAAAGCGTCCGCAAAACAGCTATTTCTTCTGCGGAAATTCCCCTAACCACTTCTGGGGCGGGCGCAGCCACGGGCGCATCATGATGCGCCCCTACAAACGCAATCTTTGCCTTGCGCAAGACGCTTTGGCAACGAGCAAAGGTGTATTGAAGATATGGCCCGGAATTGCCTGCCAAATTAATCGACTCATCTATATCAAACACGATCTCACTAATCGTATTAAATTTGAGCAAAGAATACTTCACCGCCCCCACGGCCACCTTTTCTGCCACGGCCGCGGTCATCCTAAAGTTTATTTGCAGCCGCTTTTTGACCTCATCCAGCAACCATGCCCCCAACACGGTCTGGCCGGTCCGCGAAGCCATCTTGCCTTCTTTAAGCCTCACCCAACCGTAGGCCAGATGAAACTCTTTGCCAGCAGTCGAGGGGCTGATCTGCTTGAGAGCCTGGAAAAGCACCTGAAAATAGGCCCTTTGCTCCGGTCCCACCACATGAACGACCTGCCGTGGCCGGTACTCTTCAAATTGAAGCTTAGCCAAGCCCAAATCTTTGGCTTCATAGGTCGGCAGGCCTTTTTGATTGATAAACACGCGGGTGTGCAGCCCGTATTTTTCTCCCGGGAAGATCACCGCCCCGTCGCTTTTGACAAAAATTTCGGGGTGTTTTAAAACCAGCTGCTTGCCCGCCTCGGCCACTTCGCTTTCAAAATAAAGCCGGTCGAATTTAGTATTCAAACGCTGATAAATCCTATCAAAATATTGCAAACTCCATCGTCTGGTTTGCCGCCAAAGACTAAGAATTTCCTTGTTTTCCCCGTAAATTTTTTGGTTTAAAAGGCTAATTTGTTTTTTGGCTGCCTGGTCCTCTTCATAAGCTTGGTTACCCTTAACGTAAGCTTGACCCAGCCAAGCGATTTTGGCGTCCAAAGACCGGGGCGTCTGCCGACGGGAGCGCTGCAGCGCCCACAAACATTTGGCTACATGCAGGCCCACATCACCTTGATAATTGGCCCGCACCAGCTTTTGGCCATTGGCTGCCAGCAACCGGCTGACCGCCTCACCTAAGCAAAGGTTGCGCAAATGCCCGATATGAAACTGCTTGTGAGTGTTGGGATGGGCAAACTCCACCATCACCGGCTCGCCCTTCCCAGTGAGCATGCCATACTTATTTTTTTCCTTTATCACTCGGGGAACTTCACTGATAAGAGTCTCATTTTTGAGCCAGATATTGATAAAACCTGGCTTTTCTACTTCTATTTTGGCTAAATAGTCCGGCAGGCCCAAAGAACGCAAGGTATCAACGATCTGCTGGGCTAAAGTGAAGGGATTGGCCGCGTTACCCACTTTTTGGGCAAACAGTACCAGCGCCACGCTGGTGCTGTAATCGCCGTGTTCTGATTTGTCCGGATGCTCCAACGCCAGCTTCTCCACCGGCAGCTTCAAGACCTCTAAAGCTTTTGCCAAAATCTTTTTAATCCGTGCTGCCATCATCATTGACCTGCAGTATACCAACTTTTGCCATCGCTCACAATCTCTATACTGCCGTCTTGGTCGGTCCTTAAGATCTTAATTTCTAAATTTCTTAATTTCTGCAAGACTTCCTCTGTTGGGTGGCCGAAACTGTTTTTGCCAACCGAAATCACCGCTACCTCCGGGCTCACCGCCTGCAAAAAAGCCTCGCTACTGCTGTATTTGCTACCATGATGAGCCACTTTGATCACTTCCACCGTTGGTAACCCCTCCAAAACCAATTGCCCTTCAGTATCAAAACCTATATCACCAGATAAAAAAGCATCAAAACTGCCAAAAGACAGTAAGGTGACAATCGAGGTTTCGTTGAAATCGTCTTTGATCGTGGCGGCTCCCAAAATTTCATCACTGGGGAGTGCGGCGCTCACACCCCCGGGATGGTTAACAAAAAGATTGGCCAATTCCGGATCGGATTGAGCCCAAAGGACTTTCAGTTCAATCGGCCCAAGGCGGAGCCCATCGCCCGCTTGCGGTGAATAAACCGACGTCCCTTCGGCTAAAACCGCTTGACGCCACTCCCGAAAAACGGCTGTATCATTGGCGAGCGCATTAACCACAAACTGCCCCACCTCATACCTTTTGGCCACCTCAATCAAACCGGTTAAATGATCGGCTTCCGGATGCGTCAACATCACCATCTCAATCCGGCGGTCCCAAAAAGGTAAATGTTCCTCCAGGCAGGTTAAAACCTGGTTGCCGGGCCCACCATCGATCAAAATTTGCGAAGAGCCATGAATGGCCAAAATGGCATCGCCTTGACCCACATCGCAAAAAACCAAGTGCAGCCGGTTATCCGGCAGTTGGTGGACAGCGGACCAAACCAAGCCGGCCAGCAAAGCTAAGCTGATGAAGCAGAAACGCGTTTTTGACGCCATAGCCATAAGCTTAACCCTAAATAATAACCACCGACCCACCAGTTGCTGACTGACGCCAGTTTTAAAGAGACTAGCTGGCTCCAGGGGCCAAACCAATCAATTACTTTAACAAAGTAAGTCAGCGGCAGCCACACCAGCCAAGCGGAGACCCGCGCCAAGGCTACTGACACCAGGCTTAAACCAGCCGTCACCGCCCCCAGACCCATAATCAAAGGCGTCACCGGCAAGACCAAAGCGTTGACCAGTAGTGAAAGCAAACTGATTTGGCCGAAATTAAAAACCAAGATAGGCAAAGTGGCTATTTGGGCCGCTAAAGTCACTTTTAAATCTTGCCCAAGCAGCGGCAGGGAAAACAGCTTGCCGGTTAGTAACGGCTCGATCAACAAAATACCGGCGGTCGCCAAAAAAGAGAGCTGAAAACCAATATCAAACAGTATCAAAGGAGAAACTAATAGCATGATCGCGGCGGCAAAAAGCAAGGAAGCCAAGACGTCTTTTTCTCGACCCAGAAGCTGGGCCAGGCAGGTCAAGCTGCCCATAATGGCGGCACGCACCACCGGCGGCTCACCCCCCGCCATGATCGTGTAGCCGACAATTCCCAAAAAAGCCCCGCCGACGGCAGACCGGCGGCGGAAAAACAACAATAAAATGCCGACCAAAAAACCGGCCACCACCGAAATATTGTAACCAGAGGCAACAATGACATGCATCGTGCCTGTTCCCCGCAAATTAGTCATGAATTTCTCCGGCAGATCACGCCTGCTGCCCAACAAAATCCCCGCCAACAGGCTCACTTGCGGCTCGGGCAGGGCTTGCCCCAACCCTTCTTCCAACCGCTTTCTGAAACCCAAAAGTAAATCCCCAAAATTGATTTTATCAATTAAAGTTCGAGTTTGATCAATTACCTGAATTTGCGGATAATACAGGCTAAATTGACTGGCAAAACGATTTATCATCCGCTTCTGGACTTTGCCAGTCACCACCACTTTCTGACCATAAAAATAGGCTGGGAAACGGTCTGCTTTGATCAAAAAGCCATTGACGTTGATGATCTGCTTTGAATCCCTTTGATAGGGTTGTTGAATAATCCTGCCGGTGAGCCTAATTGCCGCCTGATCGGGAATGTTTAGAGGCTGGCTGGCGTGGAGACGAAGGATGTAAATGAGGCAAAAACAAATAAAGATCATTAACCACTGGATAAAAATTTTCAATTTTGAATTTTAAATAAATTTTTAATGTTTTAATTTAAAATTAATCCAATCTAAATTTAAGCAAAATTCGAAATCATAAATTAAAAATTTAATAGAGTGTAATCTCCTCTTTGATTCTCTCAAAGACATTCTTGGGAATCCCCGCTTTGGTCATCAACTCCTCGAGCGTTTGGTAGGGCCGATTAGCGATAATCGCCGCCGCTCGGCTTTCACCAATGCCCCACAAAGTATCCAACAGAACAGCCGAGGCGATGTTGATGTTAATGCCTTCCCGCCCATCCTCACCAGGACTTCGGCGGGCCTCACCCGCCTCATCGACGGTTTCGGGAATAAACAGCTTAGCCCCGTCTGATAGCTTTTGAGCTAAATTGAGATTCTTTGATACCCATTCGCGGTCCGCCTTGGCGGACAAACCGCCGGCACGAATCAGCAAGTCATTGATCCGACTGCCACTCGGCAGTTCATAAACACCCGGGCTTTCCACCGCGCCTTCAAGATCGACAAAAATGGATCCCGTCTGCACTTCTGGCGACACCGACAAGATTTCTACCGCTCCCTCACCATGCGAAGATTGGCCGCTTTTAATCAAAAACACCCCAACCCCCACTAAAATCGCTCCCGCCAAACCTACCGCCAAAGGCAGCTGATACTTTTGCAAAACCTCATCGAGGTTCATGATTAAACCACAAAGTTAATCAATTTGCCGGGGACAAAGACGACTTTAGCAATTTTTTTACCCGCCAGGTGATGCGCGACATTCGGCTGCTTTTTAGCCAAAGATTCAATTTGAAGCTGGGAACCCTTCGCTTCGGCGGGCCTGACAATAATTTGCCCTCTGACTTTGCCATTGATTTGAACCACAATCGTCACTTGCTCTTGTTTAAGTAGATTTGCATCATATTTTGGCCAAGCTTGCTGATGGATGCTGGTCTTTTTGCCAAGCGCCTCATGCCATAATTCTTCCGTCATAAACGGGGCAAATGGTGAAAGCAAAAGGACCAATATTTCCAGATATTTTGCTGGTATTTTTTTATGAGCCATCATACCATTGGTATATTCCATGATGGCCGCAATCGCCGTGTTGTGTTTGAGCGCTTCGATATCCTCGGATACCTTTTTGATCGTTTGGTGCATCAGGCGATCAAGCTGTCGCTCGCATCCCTGGGGTGTGAGCGGCTCATCCAAACGCCGACCTAGGGAGTGCTCCGCACACCCAAGGTCGGTTTCATCAGCGCTATATACTAACCGCCACACCCGATTTAAAAACCGCCAAATACCTTCGACCCCCCGACTGGACCAAGGCATTGTCTGCTCATATGGCCCCATAAACATCAAATACAGCCGCAGAGTATCGGCCCCAAATTTTTGAACCACATCATCTGGGGTGACCACATTACCGCGCGACTTACTCATTTTTTCGCCGTCCTCACCCAAGATCACCCCGTGCTGGCGCCGTGCCGCGTAAGGTTCTTGACCGGGAACAGCCTGAATGTCATTTAAAAACTTGTACCAAAAGCGGGAATAAAGCAGGTGCAAAGTAGTGTGTTCGGCGCCACCCAGATAAAGATCCACCGGCAGCCAATCACGCAGTCTGGCTGGATCGGCCAGCGCTTCACCATTGTGCGGATCGGTATAACGCAGGAAATACCAGGAAGAGCCGGCCCAGTTGGGCATGGTGTCGGTCTCCCGCCGCGCCGGGCCACCACATTTAGGGCAAGTCGTCTTGATCCAGTCTTTAACATTGGCCAAGGGCGACTCCCCCGTATCAGTCGGTTGGTATTTCTTAATCTTGGGTAACTTCACCGGTAAATCTTTTTCGTCCACTGGCTGCCAACCGCATTTCTTGCAGGAAATCATCGGAATGGGCTCCCCCCAGTAGTGTTGGCGGGAGAAAATCCAGTCACGCAAGTGATAATTGGTCGCCCGCCGGCCCCAACCTTTGCCGACCAGATAATCAATAATCTTTTCCTTAGCCTGCAGCGCCGGCAGGCCATCCAAGAAATCTGAATTAAACACCACGGCGTGGTCAATATCCGTAAAGGGGGCTTTGGCAAAATCCCATTCTTTTTCGCCGTCAAGCGGCTTGACTACCGGCATGATTTTCAGATCATATTTTTGGGCAAACTGCCAGTCCCGTTCATCATGGGCTGGGACGCCGACGACAATCCCCGTCCCGGCCGTGGCCACCACAAAATCGGCCACCCAAATCGGCATTTTTTTGCCGGTCAACCGGTTCAAAGCGTAGCTACCGGTAAACACCCCGGTTTTTCGTTTTCCCAGCTCAGTCCGCTCCAATTCTGATTTGCTTTGTGACCTTTTGATATACTTTTTGACGGCTTCCCGTTGTTTTTCGCTCGTCAATGGCAGCACCAAGGGATGCTCCGGCGCCATCACCACAAAAGTGGCGCCAAAATTGGTATCCGGCCGGGTGCTATAACACGAAATCAGCGTACTTTTTCCTACCACCGGATAATCTATCACTACTCCCTGAGTTCTGCCAATCCAGTTTTTTTGTGAAGCTTTAACGTAGTCCGGATAATCCACCTCATCCAAATCGTCAACCAGACGGTCCGCGTAAGCCGTAATCCGCAGCAGCCACTGACTCTGCAGCCGCCGCTTGGCTTGAGCCCCGCAACGTTCGCACTGGCCGTCCACGATTTCCTCATTAGCCAAAATCACCTTGCAACTGGGGCACCAACCTACCGGCATCTGCTTTTTGTAAGCCAAACCATGCTTAAAAAGCTGGAGAAAAATCCATTGTGTCCATCTATAATAATCTGGATCAGAAGTGTTCACTTCCCGTTCCCAGTTGTAAGCTAAGCCCAAGCGCTGCATTTGCTTTTTGAAACGCTTGGTATTTTGGGCCGTGGCTTCGGCTGGCTGAATCCCGGTTTTGATGGCGTAATTTTCCGTCGGCAGACCAAAAGCATCCCAACCCATCGGGTAAAGCACGTTAAATCCCTCCAGCCGCTTTTTGCGGGCTAAAATATCTAAAATGGTCATGGTAAAGGCGTGGCCCATATGCAAGCCGGAGCCGGAAGGATAAGGGAATTCCACCAAGGCATAAAATTTTTTGGCCCCTTTGGCTGCTTTGGGAATCAAACGCCATTTTTTGAGCCACTTCGACTCAATCTCGCCGGGATGATAATTGGTCATAAATTTTATTTTAACGCTTTTTCAAAAAGTTGTAAACAAAACTCCTCTACCACCGAGAAATACGGCAATATTAGAGGCAACGCTACTGCTTTAAAAAGCAAAACTAAAAAATTTTAAAAAAAATCACCAAAAAGCCAACTTGTTCCCGACCAGCCGCCCATTTTGGACTACCATTATCATTAGCAAAAAAACCTAGCGACTGATGATTTAGACTGATTAGTTTTTATTCTAGGATTTATAACTCACCTTCAACACATC
>Ga0066638_1000279_pt1 | contig 10506 bp, 9 predicted proteins | sample CryGeyCG2014_010_2_FD_59451 | JGI IMG/M metagenome (GOLD analysis project Ga0066638, IMG submission 59451) | Groundwater microbial communities from aquifer - Crystal Geyser CG09_land_8/20/14_0.10 | ecosystem: Environmental > Aquatic > Deep subsurface > Groundwater | place: USA: Utah: Grand County...
CATTGACTTCACGATTTCTTTCTGCTATTATTCACATTTAGCGAGCTAATTCAGTTAGCTAATGACACTCGCTCTTTTATATTTAAATAGACAAGAAGTGATGAAGGGAGTAATTAAGATGGAATTTGTAAGTTTACTTGAGATAGAAAACTTTCTTAAAGAAACAAGAACAAGTGCTTTTTTTCTGAATAGTGGTAAGGATAGTTTCGCGGCTGGTGAAGATTGGTGGGCATTAATAAAAGAGAATAAAGAAATGGCTCCAGGGAGTTATATTTTTAGCTTTAAAGATGACTTGTGCTATTGGAGATTTATCTCGGAAGACAAAGGTGAAAAAATAATTGCAGAAATCAGAAAAAATATAATGGTGGCTTTCCATCATGAGCTATATTTTAAAGCTGATTTTGAAAGAGACAAAGAAGACAATTTTGTTATAATTAGAGTCTTAAGGCCATACAGTAGGATGGTTCCGAACTACAACATTCCATTGCTTTATCGTCTTGTGATACCCAAAACAGAAAAAACGGAAACCGTTAGTGTTCAGACCTTTGATTTTTTCTATAGAAAATATTGTGAACCTGAATTCTATATGCAAAAGTCTAAAGAACATAATCCAATTATTTTCTTTAAGGAATCACCCTGGGTTTTAATTTCACCTGCTTCATGGAAACAAGATGCCTATTTTACTTATCTAGAAGAAGGTTATCTAACTATTTTTAAGCCATAAATTAAATCATTCTTGTCTATTTAGATTTCTCGTGAACCGAAGTTATAGAGATTATAAATCTCAAACCTGCTTTATAACTTCGGTTTTTTCATGCCAAAAAATTTAAACTTTTTTGATAAACTCCTCTTGGATAAAGTCATTTAATTATTTACAATTGTTTGACTTCAAGGTCTCTTTCTATTTTCCCCTGAGAGGAACTAGCTTTAAAATTGTTCATTAGACTTGACAACTCCCTTGCTGTCTGTTATAAAAATTCTGCTGCCCGATATTTATGGGTACTCCTGAAAAAGAAAACCAAGAAGGCAGAAAGAATTTATCCCCAGAAATTCTCCGTATTTTAGATAACAGTCGCCTAGGTTATCAAGAAATGCAGGCTGGGCAAATAATAACTATTTATGCCGAAGATGCCTTAACCAAAAAAGAATCTTCTTTTTCTTTAATCGTTTTATCCACTTTAAGCCCAAAGGAGGATTCTGAAGAAAATATCATCTTTCAATATGCCGAAGGTGATTTTAATTTTTATAGAGGCGACAATCTCCAAAAAACCCTAAAGATTAAGCCAGGAAGTCTTTTGGGGGGTGGTGTGAGTGCAAATTTTATCCCGAAACCAAATTTAACAATGGTCTATACCGGTGGCATTGAAGTTGGGGCAAGAGACCATAGTTTTGAAAACATTAATGGGGAAGATGATTTTGCCATTGCCCACAGGATAACTAAGATTGAAGTCCAAAAGGCAGAGCCTAATTTTAAGACCCCCGACTTAAGGGAATATCTTAGAAAAATCGAGCTTATTAAATCAGAGAAAGAAAAATCAAGCCAAGATATAAATAAAGGAGTAGAAAAATTTATAGAAAAATACTTTAAGGAAAATCCCTATTACAATGATATAGAAAAATTATTAGACGGTTTTTGTCCAGAAGGAAAAATAGTTATAGCTTCCTTTCTTAAATATGCGCAAGAGGATGATGTTTTTGATAAGGCTTGGTCAGTTTTAGAAAAATACAATATAGAACATTGGCAATATGACCATCCAGATATTCGGGGAAATCTTGATTTAAAGGAAAGTAATCGTATGGTTTACGAAAAAATGCTGAAGGAGGCAGGAATAAAATGGCCCAGGTCAGGAAGAGAAATGAAAGCTCAGGAAGAAGATGAGATTTCAAAAATCGTTCTCCCTAAAAACAAAGAATTAAGGGAAAAATTAGAGAGAAAATTGAAAGAATATGAAGTTCGGCTGAAAAATGCTGATAGAGAAAGAACCAGAATAGGCGCCCAAAACAAAATAGCCGTTCTTAAAGAACTTCTAGATAACGGAATTGTTGAAGCCTCTGTACTAAAAAAACGAATTATCCAAGAAGAATGGTTTGATGAAGATAGATTTGAAAACGCTATGTGGGTGATAAACGATTATTGTGAAACTGGCGGGGAAAATGTGGTAGGTGGAACAGGTTTAAATTAATCTTCAGGCTTCAATTTTGATTGACTTTATCCACTTTCTTTGCTAAAATTCTTCTTAGGTTAAGTAAGCAATTAGAGAGGTGGGGTGACCCACCTCATTTAAAATAAGCAAATAAGCAAATAAACAAATTACAAATTAATCATGGCAGCACTTAAAGCAAGAACTGAATTTGCGTCAGCTTTAAATCAAATTTGTGCCGAACACGGCATTGAGATTGATGTGGTTTTGGAATCCATTAAAGAGGCTTTATTGGCTGCTTATCGGCGTGACTTTGGTATGGAAGAAGAAGCCAATTACGAAGCAGAAATTAACAAAGAAACTGGTGAAACCCATCTTTATCTTTTAGGGAAAAAAGAGAAAAAAGAAATCACTCCACCTGGTTTTGGCCGCATTGCCGCTCAAGTGGCCAAACAAGTTCTCATTCAAAAAATCAGAGAGGCCGAAAAATCTTCCATTCTCAATGAATATGCCAAAAGAGTTGGTAGTTTAGTCAGCGGTCGTATTATTCGCTTTGACGGTCCTCAAGTCATTGTGGATATTGACCGCACCGAAGCGATTATGCTCAAGGCGGAACAGGTTCTCCCGGAGAATTACAAAATTAGTCAGCGCTTAACCTTTTATATTAAGGGGATTGAAGAGTTGGGTAAAGGTCAGCAAATTATTGTTTCTCGAGCCGACAAAAATTTAGTTGAAGGTCTTTTTAAAAGAGAAGTTCCGGAAGTGGCTTCAGGCGTGGTAAAAATTAAAGAAATTGCCCGTGAGGCCGGCAATCGTTCGAAAATTGCCGTTTTTTCCACTCAAGCTGGTGTTGACCCTGTCGGTTCTTGTGTTGGTCAAAAAGGGGTTCGGGTTCAGGCCGTTATCAATGAACTTAATGGGGAAAAGATTGATATTATTCAACACAGTGAAGACATTTCTAGGTTTATTGCGGCGGCTCTTTCCCCGGCGGAAAAAATTAAGGTTGAGGTTGATGAAAAGAAAAAGACAGCGGTTGTCACCGTTCCTGAAGACCAACTTTCTTTGGCCATTGGTAGGGATGGACAAAATGTGCGCCTAGCGGTCAAATTGACGGGTTATAAAATAGATATTAAGGGAGAAGAGAAACCCTCCTCTGCTAAAGCTACGGAGGGCAAGAAGGAAAAGAAAGTAGTTAAAGAAAAGGTTGAGAAAAAAGAAAAAAAGATGGCCAAAAAAACGGTTGGGAGTAAAAAAGAAAAGAAGAAGAAATAAATAGTGGTGTAAGATATGCCTTTTCAATTAGGAAATCAAAAATTTTATGAAAAAGAAAATAACCAAAACTGGTCTAAAATCTTCCTCTTCATCTTTAAGGCCGCCAGTGGTGGTTATTTTAGGTCATATTGACCACGGTAAAACAACTCTTCTTTCTAAAATCAAAGAAATGGATTTAACTCGGAAAGAGCATGGCGGGATTACCCAACACATCGGTGCCTACCGGGTTAGAGTAAAGGAGCAAGAGAGTAAAAGAGCAAGAGAAATTACCTTCATCGATACTCCAGGGCACGCGGCTTTCAATCAAATGAGATCTCGCGGGGCGAAAATTGCTGATTTAGCAGTTTTAGTTGTCGCGGCTAACGAAGGAGTAAAATCCCAGACTTTGGAAAGTCTCAAGTTTATAAAGCAGGCCGGCATCAATTTTTTGGTGGCTTTAAACAAAATTGATTTACCTGAAGTTAATCTTGAAAATGCCAAAAGAAATTTGGTTGACAATGGTATTTTGATTGAAGGTTTTGGCGGTGATATTGTCGTGGTTCCAGTTTCTGCTAAAGAAGGCAAAGGGGTTAACGATCTTTTAGAAATGATTTTGCTTTTGGCCGAAATGATGAATCTTAAAGGCAATCCTCAAGCCGAGTTGGAAGCCAACGTGATTGAGTCAAGAATTGATTCACATAAAGGACCATTGGCTACCATTTTAGTTCGCAATGGCAGTTTGAAGGCTGGTGATGAGATTAAAGTGGAGAATTCTTGGGGTAAAATTCGGGCGATGTTTGACGAAAAAGGACAACCAATAAATCAGGTTTTACCCAGTCAACCAGCAGAAATTTTGGGCTTTAAAACCGTACCGGTGGTTGGTGGCAAGGTAGAGATCGCCAAAGATAAAACTTTAAATGAATTACCAACCTTACCTAAAGAAAATGTGACTAAAGTTTCATTAAAAGAGCCTCAGGACCAAACGCCAAAATTAGTTATCATTCTGAAGGCGGATACGGAAGGGAGTTTGGAGGCAATTAAAAATAATCTACCTGAAGGTTGTCAAATTATTAAAGCTGAAGTTGGGGAGGTTAATGATTCAGATATTTTACTGGCAGCCACCAGCTCGGCCGAAGTAATTGCCTTTAATATCAAAATCCCCCATCAGATAAAAAAATTGGCGGAAACAGAAAAAGTCAAAATTTCTTTTTATCAAGTGATTTATGAATTGCTGGAGGATGTAGAAAGAAAAGTTTTGAAGGTAATGGAGCCGACCATTGATGAAGAGGTTTTAGGCAAAGCAGAAATTATCGCCGAATTTGCGATGAAAGAAAGAATCGCCGGCTGCCGTGTGATTGAAGGAGAGATTAAAAAGAGTGACAAAATTCATCTTTTAAGGAATTCACAAATGATTAATGAAGTTCGTTTGAAGTCAATGAGAAGGGGTAAAGAAGATGTTCAACAAGTCAAAAAAGGTGAGGAATTTGGTGTTATTTTAGCCCCTAACGTTGACTTTAATGTGGGCGATGTGTTAGTATCTTATCGTTGAAAGATTATTACGACTTTACTCCGGTCGAAGAATCCCTGTCCAGTGCTCATAATTTAACGATTGTTCTTCCTATGAGCTTAAACCAAGACAAAGTTGCTTCAGCCCTGGCCTTGTATCTTTCGCTACGAAAAGCCAACCGTCAGGTCAATGTTGTTTGCTCCCGGCCAATGATTGTCGAATATTCTTCCCTGATAGGTGTGGATAAGATCAAAAATAAACTTAGTGGTAGAAATTTAGTTGTTTCCTTTGACTATTTGGAGGATTCGATTGAGAAGGTAAGCTATAACATTGAAAACAACAAGTTTAATTTAGTTATTCAACCTAAAGAAGGTTATCCGCCTGTGTCAACGGAAAAAATCCAATATTCTTATTTTGGTGAACAGGCTGATATGATTTTTATTATTGGGGCTTCTTCTTTTGAAGACTTGGGAGAAATTTATTTTGGCAATAAAACTTTTTTCCAAGAAGGCAATACGGTTAATATTAATATTAACCAAGCGAGCAAGCCTTTCGCTAAAATTAATTTAATTGATCCTCAAATGGCTAGCTTCGGAGAGTTTATAACCTTCTTTTTATCAAATCTTAAAATGCCTGTTGATGAAGATATTGCCAGTAATTTACTTTTGGGAATTGAAAGAGCGACCAATAACTTCTCTTTAACCAAATCAACACCAGTGACTTTTGAGGCCGCTGCTTTTTGCCTTCGCGCCGGAGCCAGAAAGCCCTTAAGAGAATTTATCGAAGAAAAAAAGGCAGAGGAAAGAAAAGGAAAAGAAGAAAAAACCGAAGAAGTCGAAACTTTAAAAGTCAAGCCTTCACCTGATTGGTTTAAACCCAAGATTTATAAGGGTGATACTAAGATTTAAGGGAGATTAGTAACAAGGTAGGTTTTAGGAAATTCCCTTTTTAGATCCTGATAAACTTTCAAGGCTATTAGCTTGCTTTCACAGATACCAAAAACCGTTGGTCCGGAGCCACTCATGATGGCTCCTAAAGCACCATTTTGTAACATTTTATCTTTGATTTTGGTGATGGCCGGATAAAAGTTAGGAACCCAAAATTCAAAATCATTGTGAAGATTTTGGGCAATTTTTTGGAGATTGCCTTCTTTGAGAGCATTAATTAATCCTTTTAACTGTTTTTTGCCAATCTGGCTGTAGTCAACTTGAGAATAAGCCCATGGGGTAGAAACTGGTTCTTCAGGATTAGTTAAGACGAGATACATCTTAGGAGCAGGTGGTAAATTTTTAAGTTTTTCTCCCAAATGGGTAGCTAACTTAGTTCCGCCCATCAATTGATAGGCAACATCCATACCAATTTTGAGACCAAACTTGATCAAGTCTTTAGTGTTTAAGCCGAGATTCCAGATTTTATTAAGACCAATTAAAGTTTGGGCGGCATCGGAACTGCTGCCGCCTAAACCAGCTGCCACCGGAATTCTTTTCTCAATTTTAATAAGGACACCTTTTTTAATTCTCATCATTTTTTTAAGAAGCAAAGCTGCCTGGTAAACGGTATTAACTTCACCTAAAGGAACGGTTTTATCATCGCAGTAGACTTTAATAATATCTTGGTTAATTTCCTGGAGATGGATGCGGTCAAAAAGCGAAACTTGTTGAAAAATGAATTTAACCTCGTGGTACCCCGAGGTTAACTTCTTTAAAATAGAAAGCCCGAGATTGATTTTGGCCGGAGCTTTAAGACAGATTTTTTTCATCCTCTTGTTAATTAAAGCTTTTTTTGCTAAAATGACTTTTTAGAATAAGCAAGCTTGATTAATAAATTAATTATGAGTTTAAGTTTAGACGAAAAACAAAAAATTATCAAAAAATTTGCTCAAACCAAAGGTGATACCGGCTCGCCTGAAGTGCAGATTGCCCTTTTGAGTTATAAAATTAAAAATTTAACCGATCATTTGAAAGAGCATAAAAAAGATGTTCACTCACGCCGGGGTTTATTGTCCATGGTGTCTAAAAGAAGAAGACTTCTTGCTTATCTTCTGAAGAAAGACGAGGCAAGATACAAAACTATTGTGGAAGAGTTGAAATTAAACAAATAAGAACCCCCCGACGTAACGTCGGGAGAACCTTGTTTTAAAAAATAATTCATCATTAATGAAAACTATTTTAAAGTCAGTTGAAATTGGTGGTAAAAATTTAACCCTAGAAGTAGGTCGTTTTGCCGCTCAAGCCAGTAGTGCCGTTTTGGCCCGTTACGGCGATACTATGGTTTTGGCCACGGTGGTGGTGGCCAAACCCCGAGAAGATCTCGATTATCTCCCTTTAGGCGTGGAATATGTGGAAAGGCTTTATGCTGGGGGAAGGATTAAGGGTTCCCGTTGGGTCAAGCGAGAAGGAAGGCCTTCGGATGAAGCGACTTTAACCGCCCGTTTGATTGACCGTTCGGTTCGTCCTTTATTCCCCGAAGGCTATAAAAATGAAATTCAGGTGGTTATTACCGTTTTGTCGGTTGATAGCGAGAATAGCGCCGATATCCCCGCTATTGGGGCTGTTTCAGCCGCCTTGGCCATTGCCGATATTCCCTGGGAAGGCCCAATAGGAGCGGTCAGAGTCGGTTTTGTGCCGAAAAACGGCGAAGGCGTTTTTATTATTAACCCCACCTATCAAGATTTAGAATTTTCAGAATTAGATTTGGTGATTTCCTCAACCGAAAAGGCCATTATCATGTTGGAGGGGGGGGCAAAAGAAATTTCTGAAGAAACGTTATTGAAAGCGATTGAAGCGGGGCAAAAAGAATCGCTAAAAATTATTAAAATAATTAATGAATTAGCTAAAGAGGTCGGCAAGAAAAAAGAAAAATTTACCCCTGTCGAAATTAAGGCTAGTTTAATTAATCAAATCGAAAAAGAAGTCAAAAAAGAAGTTGAAGAAGTAGTGAGTTTGATGGCGAGTAAAGAAGGTCTAGGCGGTGTTTTGGAAGAAATCAAACAAGCAGTGGTGGAAAAATATCCTGAAGAGAAAAAAGACCAAATTGCCAAAATTATTGAAAAATTATTTAAAAAAACGATAAGGAATCAGATTTTGACCAAAGGCAAAAGACCGGATGGTCGGAAACCAACCGAAATCAGGCCGATTGAGATTGAGGTTGGTATTTTACCCCGAACTCACGGTTCGGCGATGTTTAAACGCGGTAACACCCAAGCCTTAACCGTGACTACCCTCGGTTCGCCCTCTTTAGAACAGCTGATTGAAAGTATGGAAGGTGAAGAAACGAAGCGTTATATGCATCACTATTACATGCCGCCTTTTTCTATGGGCGAAACAGGGAGGGTTGGTTGGCCTTCCCGTCGGGAAATTGGCCACGGAGCTCTAGCCGAAAGGGCCCTTGAAGCCGTCCTTCCCTCGGAAGAAAAATTTCCTTACGCGATTAGAATTGTTTCGGAAATTATGTCCTCTAATGGTTCGACGTCAATGGCTTCAGTTTGCGGCTCAACTTTATCTTTAATGGATGCAGGAGTGCCGATTAAGGCTCCGGTTTCCGGAATTGCCATGGGGATGGTCAGCGAGGGCGAAAAACAGGTTATTCTTTCCGACATTATTGGCTTGGAAGATTTTGATGGCGATATGGATTTTAAAGTTGCCGGGACACAAAAGGGAATTACGGCGATTCAAATGGATGTCAAGACCAAAGATTTGACGGTGAAAACTCTCCAAAAAGTTTTGACCCAAGGTAAAGAAGGTCGTGATTTCATTTTAGGAAAAATGCTTGAGGTTTTACCCTCTTCTCGAACTCAGGTTTCTAAATTCGCTCCGAAAATTGAAGTGGTTCATGTACCGGTGGAAAGAATTGGTGAGATTATTGGCCCCGGAGGTAAAATTATCCGTAAAATTATTAGCGAAACTGGGGCCGCCATTGACGTTGAAGATGACGGCAGTGTTAATATTTCTTCACCTGACCAAGAAGCTGTTAAGCGAGCGGTTGAATGGGTTAAGAGTTTAGTCCGTGAAGTTAAGCCGGGTGAAGTTTTTGAAGGAACGATTAAAAGAATTCAACCCTTTGGCGCCTTTGTAGAAGTTTTGCCTGGCAAAGATGGCTTAGTTCATGTTTCTCGGATGTCTAAAGATTTTGTCAAAGACCCTTCAGATTTGGTCACTATTGGTCAGAAAGTCAAAGTGAGAGTAACGGAAATTGATGACCAGGGTCGGATTAATCTTTCCATGCTTTTTGGTGATGAAAATGAAAGCCAGGAAAAATTTCCCCGCCGTTTCCCCCGGCGTTAAAAAAAGAATTGTTTTGAAAGATTTTTTTTGCTAAGCTAGAGATTAAACATGACTGATAAGAACCTGCCTTCGGCAGAACCTTGTTTTTCAAATAAACCTGTCCTTCTTCAAGAAGTTGCCAATTTGGAAAAAAAATTAGACTCTGTAAGTTTGCCACCGGAATTAAAAGAAAAAGCCGAGGATATGACCCAGCGTCTTTCGCGGATGGCGCGTTTTGGCGAATACTCGGCTGAATATGAAAAAACCACCCATTATATCGATTGGATAACCAGTTTACCCTGGGATAAACGGAGTGAGGATATTTTAGATTTACAAAATACGAAAAAGATTTTGGATAAAAATCATTATGATTTGGCTCCGATTAAGGAAAGGATTTTGGAATATTTGGCTGTTTTAAATTTGAATTCCCAAAAACCGAAAACTAATTTACGGGCCCCAATTTTATGTTTTGTCGGTTTGGTGGGAACCGGTAAAACGACGGTTGCCTATTCCATTGCCGAAGCCATGGGGAGAAAATTTGCCCGGATACCCTTTGGTGGTTTAGGCGACCCTTTGGACTTAAGAGGACAATCACGCTTAAGAGCTGATGCTGAACCTGGTTTAATCATTAAGGCCTTGAGAAGAAGCAGGACGAAAAATCCAGTCATTCTTTTGGATGAAATTGACCGTGTCACTAATGAAGGGCGTTCAAGTATCATGGGAGTATTGGTTGAACTTTTAGACCCAGAACAAAATAACTCTTTTCAAGACCATTTTATTGATTATCCATTTGATTTATCTGAAGTTCTTTTTATTACCACTTGCAACAATACGACTAATATTTCGGTGGCCGTTATGGATAGGTTGGAACCGATACAGATGCCTTCATATACCGATGAGGAAAAGATTGTCATTGGCCGAGATTATATTTTGCCCAGATCTTTAGAAGAGTCAGGTTTAGAGAAACAAATGGTCCAAATTGATCCTGAAGTTTGGGCCAAAACCGTTCGTCCCTTAGGCTATGACGCCGGCATTAGAACCCTGGAAAGAACTATCAATGGTATTTGTCGTAAAATTGCCAAAATGAAGGTTGAAGGCAAAGGCCAAAGTTTTCATTTAACGACCGAGAATGTAAAGGAGTTTTTACCCACTTGGTAGGTGGATCGGAAGTTGGTTACCCGGCATTAAAATGCCGGGAGTAATGTAAGATGCTGTCAAACACTCGGCAATAAATTGCCGAGGTTGAGTTTCGGCTTTTGAGTCCCGGCTCTTCAGATCCGGGTAGTTCAGAGTATAAGTTACAAGACTCGGCTTTTTAAAGCCGAGTTCACAGATTAACAATGCT
>Ga0066638_1000280_pt1 | contig 10504 bp, 12 predicted proteins | sample CryGeyCG2014_010_2_FD_59451 | JGI IMG/M metagenome (GOLD analysis project Ga0066638, IMG submission 59451) | Groundwater microbial communities from aquifer - Crystal Geyser CG09_land_8/20/14_0.10 | ecosystem: Environmental > Aquatic > Deep subsurface > Groundwater | place: USA: Utah: Grand...
TTAAAATGCCTCATTTATTAATTGCCGGTGCCACGGGCAGCGGTAAAAGTATTTGTATTCACAGTTTAATTATTAGTTTACTTTATCAAAAATCTCCTTGGGAATTAAAATTTATTTTGATTGACCCCAAGAGAGTGGAACTTCCTTTTTACAACGGCATTCCTCATTTACTTACTCCGGTGATTGTGGAGTTAAATAAAGTTCTCAATGCTTTTAAATGGGCAATTAAAGAAATGGAAGAAAGATATAAGAAGCTGGCTGATGTTGGAGCCAAAGACCTGGCTTCTTATAATGAAAAAATAGCCAAAGTCTCGCCCCAAAACATCTTGCCCTATATTATAATTATTGTTGATGAGTTGGCAGATATAATGGCTGCCTATGGTAAAGAAGTAGAATGGGCAATTGTCCGTTTGGCTCAGATGTCGCGGGCTGTTGGTCTTCATTTGGTAGTTTCCACTCAAAGACCATCAGTTGAGATTATTACTGGTTTAATTAAAGCCAATATTACTTCCCGAATTGCCTTACAAGTGGCTTCCCAGGTTGATTCCCGAACAATTTTAGATATGATGGGGGCAGAACGGCTTTTGGGCAATGGCGATATGTTATTCTTAGCTGGCGATGTAGGAAAACCAAAAAGAATCCAAGGGGTCTACATGTCTGAGAAAGAAATTAGGAATGTGGTTAAATTTTTAAGAAAAGAAGCTGGTGAGATTGAGTATGAAGAAATTATTCCCGAGCCGGAAGAGCAGAGGAGTTTTGAAGGACAAACTCTGGCTTGGGATGATCCATTATTAGAAGAAGTCAAGCAATTGGTAATTCAAACCAACAAGGCCTCGGCTTCATATCTGCAAAGGAGATTCAGAATCGGCTATGCCCGAGCCGCCAGTTTATTGGATATGCTTGAACAAGAAGGATTAATCGGTCCGGCTGATGGCGCCAAACCGCGTGAGGTTTTGGTAAAAAGAAAAGGAGAAGAAGAGGAATTGGGTGAATTGGACGAAACCGTTAAGGAAAACGTGGAAAAGGATACTGATGATTTGGATGAAATCCCGACTCCGCCAGTAGAAGAAGATGAAGAAAACGAGGAAGAAACAGAAGAAAAGGATGAATTTTAAAATTTATGCAGAAAATAAAGCTGGAATTAAAAGATAAACCCATTGAACCGTTGGTGAAAAGGAGGAGATTGGCAATAACTCCGAAGAGGATTATCTTGGTTATTTTTATTTTGTTTTTAATTTTGGTACTCGGGTATTTTTGGAAAGAAATATGTTTCTTAATTAAGCCGCCATATTTGGAAGTTAGTCAGCCGCCAACCGACATCACCACCAACCAGCAAAGCATCGAAATTATCGGCAAGACCAGTCCGTTTGCCTATTTGACAATAAAAGACCTGGAAGTTTATATTGATAAAGAGGGTAATTTCAGGAAGGAAATAGAACTTTCCAATGGCATAAACAATATAAAAATCGAAGCGAAAAATCGCTTCGGAAAAACTAACATAATAATCAGAAGAATAATTTTTAATCAGTAAAACTATGACAAAACAAAAACAAACGAAGGAAAAAGTCGTTGATAAATCAAAAATTCTGGAAGAAACGGTTTCCGAACTCAAAGAAAGATTTGGCGAGGGTTCAATTATGAAATTAGGCGAGGCCAGAAGGGTTGACGTTGACGTTATTCCCACTGGTTCGATTTCTTTGGATATTGCTTTGGGAGTAGGCGGAATGCCCAGGGGTAGAATTGTTGAAATTTTCGGTGCCGAAAGCTCGGGTAAGACCACTTTGGCTTTACACATTACAGCCGAGGCCCAGAAGAAAGGCGGAGTGGCGGCTTATGTTGATGCTGAGCACGCTTTAGACCCGGAATACGGCAAGAGAATCGGAGTAAGAGTTAATGATTTGTTAATTTCCCAGCCCGATAGCGGAGAGCAAGCCCTCCAAATTGTTGAATCATTGGTTAAATCAGGTATTGTTGATGTAATTGTGGTTGATTCTGTTGCCGCTTTAACGCCACGAGCAGAGATCGAAGGCGAGATAGGTGATCAATTTATTGGTCTTCAAGCTCGTTTGATGTCTCAGGCATTAAGAAAACTGGGTTCACAAATTGCCAAGTACAATTGTATTGTTATTTTCATCAATCAAATCAGAATGAGGATTGGAATAATGTTTGGTAATCCCGAGACAACCCCAGGCGGCAAGGCATTGAAATTTTATTCTTCAGTAAGAATTGAACTCAAAAGGACCGCCCAAATCAAGAGAGGCGAGGAATCAATCGGTAATAGGATAAAGGCGAAAGTCGTGAAAAACAAAGTTGCCGCGCCGTTTCAAACCGCGGAATTTGACATTATGTTCAACGAAGGAATTTCTTACGAAGCCGATATTATAAATACCGGATTAAAATACGGAGTCATAAAAAAATCCGCGGCTACTTTAAGCTACGGAAATGAAAAACTTGGCGCAGGCTTGGAAAAGGCCAAGTTATATCTAAGGGAAAATCCCAAAATCGCAAAACAAATTTTAAGCGATATCTACAAATTAGCGGGTAGTAAACGGCAATAGGCCCAGAATGCGGGCTTTTTTGATTGTTTTTGATAATTTACGCTGATGTTTGGCGCAAACCTTGCTTTGTCGGCGGGGTTTTATTTTACCCAGGGGGTCTAAAAATTTAGACAATAATTCAATGTCTTTGTAATCAATTTTCTTTATATTTCTTTTACAAAAATAGCAATCTTTCATTTGTTTAGAAATTAGAAATTAGGATTTAGAAATTTTAGAATGGTATATCTTCTGTTTTGATTTCGTCAGCCGGCGGTTCTTCTTCCACCTGAATTTCTTCAAGTTTCTCGGTTTTCGGTTCGGCTGCTTCCGCTGTTTTTTCTTCTTTTTTCTGAGCCGTCTTCGGTCCCATTTGCAGTCTTTCCGCCACTATTTCCGTTCTGTATTTCGTTTCTCCGTTTTGACCCTGCCAACTGCGTGTTTGCAGTCGTCCCTCGACCATTACCAAGCTTCCTTTGGTTAGGTATTGATTACAAATGTCGGCCAATTTACCGAAAGCCACAATGTTGTGGAATTCCGTTTGCTGTTTTTTCTCTTTGCTTTCAGAATCAGTCCACATTCTGTTCGTTGCCAAACCAAAATTAGAAACGCTCTGACCCCTTGGAAGGGTTCTTGATTCTGGGTCTCTGGTTAAATTGCCTATTAAAAAAACTTTATTTAAATTCATACTTTGTAGAAGCGGATTCACGCAGATAACTACGCGGAATAACGCGGAAAATTCTGCGTAAATCTGCGTTGCTATCCGCGTTTATCTGCTTCTATGTTAAATTTTGTCTATTAATTCGTCTAATTTTTTGTCGATTTCTTCCAGAGCGCTGCCGGATGCTTTCGCGTGGGATGGTATTCTTTTTTCCGTAATCAGTTTCTTTTTAATCGGCATAAGTTTTTTGGTTGCTTTTACGGTTTCCGATTTGGTAAGCTCCAATTGATTTATCAGATGTCTTAAAATTTGTTTATTAAGTCTTAACTCCTTGGAAAGATTGTTTATGTTTTCGGGGGAAATCGCAACTTCTGTAATAACAAAAATTCCCTGTCCTTGTTTGTTGATGGGATAAGCGAGGGTTCTTTTTTCCGATTCCTTGAAGCTGATTGTGCCATTGAGTTTGTTTATCGCCTCATTGATTTCATTTTTGACTTTATCCAAATCAGCTCCTTCCAATTTCGGAGAAAGAATGAAAATTATCTCATATTGTTTTTGGGTTTCATCCATAGTCATATTATCTTAGCAGAATAAATTCAATTTGGCAAGTTATATTTTGAACTCGATTATATCCCCATCTTTAACTACGTAATTTTTTCCCTTGGTGCCAATCAATCCTTTTGCTCTGGCTTGATTCCAGCTTCCGCATTCAAGCAGGTCCTTATAGTTTATCACCTCCGCTCTGATGAATTTATTTTCAAAATCCGTATGGACGATTCCGCCTGCCCGAGGCGCAACAGTTCCTTGTTTGGCTGTCCAGGCTCGACATTCCTCACCGCCCTTAATAGTATAGAAAGTAATCAAATCAAGGATTTTATAGCAGGTTTTAATCAAAACATCGATTCTGGGTTTTAGCTTAAGCTCTTCCAATTCTTCGGACGAAAGCTCGGACAGCTCCAGTTCCATTTTTAGATCCAGAGGAATGGTGTTTTCGGGAAGCGATTTCAGCATTTCCAATTCCTTATCTGTTCCCCGGCTGTTAATCAGATAAATAACCGGCTTGATGGTTAGAAAACCGAGATGCTTAATTGATTCTTTCCATTTTTCATCCAAATCGATTTGTGAAATCATTTTTCCGTCATTTAGGCATTTTTTGATTTTTTTAAGTATTTCAAGTTCTTTTTTGGCATCCCCGCCAAAACTTTCGGATTTAGGCGGGCCCGCCTGCCAGCCCGCATCGCTACGCGAAGCGTTGCTGGCGGGCTTCCCGCCAGAAGTTGGAACATCTTGGCGGGTTGCGGCGGGTTTCTCTATTTTTTCTAAATACTTGTTCATGGTTTCCAGATCTTTCATTATTAATTCCGTATTTACAATATCAATATCCCGTTGAACATCAAGGGTATTTTCGATGTGTTTTATATCGCTGGCTTCAAAGGAGCGGACGACGTGGGCGATAGCATCAACCTCTCTGATATGGGCTAAAAATTGATTGCCCAATCCCTCGCCTTTGTGCGCGCCCTTGACCAGGCCGGCAATGTCGACGAATTCAATGATTGTCGGTGTTGTTTTTTGAGGCTTGACTATCTCGGCAATTTTATTAAGTCGTTCATCGGGCACCTGAACCACGCCTACGTTCGGGTCAATGGTACAAAAAGGATAATTGGAAATATCAACCTCTTGTTGGGTTAAGGCTTTAAAAAGCGTGGATTTTCCCACGTTTGGCAATCCAATTATACCCACCGAGAAACTCATACAAATTCATTATAACATGAATTATTGATTTGAAAATAAAAAAGAACCCAATGACTAATTCTTTGATTAGTTTCATTGGGTTTCTGGTGCCGGCGGGCTTATTTTTGAGGGTTCATTCTTTCACCAAATCTTTTTGTCAAGCTTTTACTTATAATTTTATAAATCCAGATATATCCCCTAATTTTTACGATCGAGACAAAAAGGGGATAAATTTCCCGGATTTAATTTTAGCCGAGACCGATTTTTTTAACCAATAATAACTCTGTGAATTCTTTTAAATTAAATCTTTTTATTAATTCTTTTGTTTCCTTTTGAACATCATACGGGCAAACCCAAATGCTTTTTTGTAATTTTTTATAGCCCAAATATTGTAAAGATTTTCTGAATAAATCTCTTTCCTTTCTTTTGTTTTCTGGAATATCAAATAAGACCATATGCCATTTTCTGTCATTTCGCAATTTTTTATCAATTGTTTTTAAGTTTATAGTAAATACCCTTTCTATTCCTTTTGGTGTTAACATAATAGCTGTTTTATCTTTGACTGTTAATTTTTTGAGGCAACCATTTTTTTGTAGTTTATAAAGAAAATTTGTAAATCTTTCTCTTTTCTTTTTATCTTTATATTGTTCCCAATAAATATCTTTTACTTTATAAAAATCAGGCCAAATCATTTCGAAAGGGTCTTTAATTCCATGCCATTTGTTAGACAATACAGAATCCATTAATTTATCTTTGGCTTCTATTAATTTCCATATATCCCAAAGGAATTTTTCAGTAAAAGGAAGTTTAATTTTCATATATTTGTGTATTCATTAACTTTACTAATTAGTATTTTTACCCTTTTATCTCGATCGAGACAAAAAGGGGAGATAAATAAATTATATCATAAATTAAAAATTAAATAAATTTAAAATTTTAAAAATAACAAAATATGCTATAATAAATCTGTATGGACAATCTGGATAAAATTTTTAAGGCATACGATATACGCGGTATTTATCCTGGCGAAATAAACGAAGACATTGCCTATAAAATCGGTTGTGCTACGGCCGAATTTTTGAAAGCAAAAGAGATTGTTGTCGGTCGTGATAATCGTCTTTCTTCGGAAGATTTATTTAAGGTTCTTTGCGAAGGAATTCGCGACCAAGGAGTTGATGTAATAGACATCAATTTAACCACTACGCCGATGTTTTATTTCGCAGTGGCCAAATGGAGTTTAAGAGGCGGAATAATGATAACGGCCTCTCACAATCCCAAAGAATATAACGGCTTCAAAATCGTCAGGGATAAAGCCATGCCGGTTGCCGAAGATTCGGGATTGGAGAAAATAAAAAAATTATTGGAAAAAGACGGATTTAAATGCAAAAACAGGGGAGAGTTGATAAAAAAAGAAGTTCTTAAAGAATATATTGAGAATATTCTGAAATTTGCCGACATCAGGAAAATTAACTCCTTGAAACTCGTAGCCGATACCACAAACGGTACGGCCGGAATACTTATACCGGAATTATTCAGAAATACACAAGTCAAGCTGGTTCATATTTTTGCCGATTTGGATGGTTCTTTTCCCAATCATACTCCCAACCCGGCGATTTCGGAAAACACCAAAGCTCTTGAGGAAAAAGTTGTTTCTGAAAAAGCTGATTTAGGAGTGGCTCTGGATGGAGACGGAGACAGAATTATTTTTTTTGCCGAGACAGGAGAGAGAATAAGTCCGGATTTAATTACCGCTCTTATGATTCGCCATTTCTTTAAAAATGCGGAGAAAATTATTTATACCAGCGCAGCCAGTCATATAGTTAGGGAAGCAATAGAAAACAATAACGACATCCCGGTTTGTTCGAAGGTGGGGCATACTTTTGTTGTGGAAAAAATGATTAAACAGAAGGTCGTCTTTGCCGCCGAATCGTCGGGGCATTATTATTTGAAAGACAATTATTACCTCGATTCGCCGTTGATTATTTTGTTAAAAGTTCTGGAATTGATTTCCAAACAAAGAAAGCCGTTTTCCGAGCTTATCGGGGAATTCAAAAAATATTTCAGAGACAGAATGGATTTTAAAATTGATAACCATTCTGAAGTATTTAAGGAACTGGAAAAAAAATATAAAAAAGCCGCCAAAATTTCTCGTTTTGACGGTTTGACTATTGAATATCCTGATTGGTGGTTTAATCTTCGTTCTTCCAATACCGAACCGCTTCTGCGTTTAACCATCGAGGCGAATTCAAAAGAATTATTGGATGAGAAAATAAAGGAAATCAAATCAATCCCATCTTTGTTTTAACCTCTTTCATTGTTTGCTGGGCGATTTTTTCTGCTTTCTTTTGTCCCTGGGCTAAGATTTTTTCCACAAGCCGGGGGTTTTTTTCATATTTTTTTCTTCTTTCTTGAAATGGTTTTAGTCCCTTGATAATTACTTCGGCTAAATCTTTTTTAAATTCAGCATATCCCTTGCCTTGATATTTTTCCTTCAAATCCGAAATTGATTTTCCGGAAAATAGATGATAGATAGTTAGAAGATTAGAGATTGCCGGTTTATTTTCTTCATCATATTTTACTTCTTTTTCCGAGTCGGTGACTGCGGTTTTTATTTTTTTTCTGATGGATTCAGGCGAGTCGGACAAACCAATACCTTCTCCGCCGGTTTTACTCATTTTTTTAGTTGGGTCGGTTAAAGATTTTATTCTTGCCCCCATTTCTTCATTAACAAATCCTTTTACAAGTGGGAAAGTTTTGCCGAACATTTGGTTGAAACGTCGGGCTAAATCGTTGGTAATTTCAACATGAGGCAACTGATCTTCTCCCACTGGAACAAGGGTGGCTTTATATAAAAGAATGTCAGCTGCCATTAAAACTGGGTATGCTAATAAACCTAAATTTCTATATTTTGGATGTAAACTAAGTTTTTCTTTATAAGTAGGAATTCTTTCAAGCCAGGAGACTGGAGTGATGGCTCCCAAAATCCAAGCCAGTTCAGTATGTTCTGGCAGATGAGATTGGATAATAATAATTGATTTTTTGGGGTCAATTCCAGCAGCCAGATAATCTAAAACAAGATTTATTGTATCTTTGCTGATTGTTTTAACATTAAACGGAGTGGTAATAGCATGATAATCAACAACGCCAAAAACACAGCTTGCCTCGCCATGTAGGCGGGTGGTTTTTTTTTGTAATTCCAGCCAATTTTTCAAAGCCCCTAAATAATTGCCAATATGTAATTGTCCGCTGGGCCTCATCCCGCTAAATATCCGCATAGAATTATGAATTTTGAATTAAGAATTAGGAATTAATCCAAAAACTTAAAAGTAGAGAGGATTTGATTTGTAAGCGCATCATAACCATCCGTACCTCCAAATCCATGTAAGTCTAAATTATTCACTTGACCATTAATACCGAAACCTACAATAAATTCATTTGACTGTGGTGCTATATAAGCAGATGTGCCAAGGGGTCCGTTTTCGTCTAAATATTCAGAGGGCAAGGGAACATCTTGCATACGTAGAATTTCGACGCCAGTATGTAATGTGATTAGTCGAAAAACCCCTTTGTTTATTAATATTGAATTATCATCAACATGTTCCGCAAACCATTCTTGTAAAGGTAATTTTTTGGGATTATCCACAACAAAAAAAATAAAATTTTCAAAAAAAATCTTGTTTGTTTCATCCCAATTTTCAAATTCAATTATCGTGCCCAATCGATCGTGTTGTTCTACCTGTATCCGATCTTTGGAATTAAACATTGGATACTTCACCTCAAATCCATATTTCTCATTTCTATAGGTTTTCCAAACAACTGGTTCAATAAATTTAAAAGTGGAGAGGATTTGGTTGAATTTGTTGGCCTGTTCGTCAGAATTAAAGAATAAATTAAAACCTTGGTCAATAAATGACCAGCTATTTGGCAATTTATTTTCTAAAAATTTTATTATAGAAATTGTGGTTCCCGTACCAGTCTTATAATCTGTTCTCTCAGCTTTTAGACCCCCGATGACTAATTCATTTGATGTGGGCTCAAGGAATTCTAATCCAAATCCCAAGCAACCTTGAGGGCATATTCCAAAACGATCAGACTCCACCCATGCTTTAGTTGATAAATTTAAATTTTTTGGACCAAACCAAATTGCATTATATATTAACCCATATTCCCAATCACTTGGATACTTCACTTCAAACCCATACTCCTCATTTCTATAAGTTTTCCAGCCGGATAATTCATCTTTTCGGGGAATAATTTTTGTCCAATAAGCATTTTCAATAGATTGTAATTTTATTTCATCAAATACCGCATCACGATATTGAAGCAGTAAAAAAATTATAGTAATGCCGATTCCGGCAACCAGTATAAATACCCAAATAGGTAATTTTGCTTTTAAAGACATATCATCTAATTTTACCTCCATTCGGGACAGATTTGTCCGGATGAATTAATGTTGCTTTTCCTTCAATATCAACCGCAAGTATCATTCCCTGGCTTTCGATGCCGCGGAGTTTTTTGGGTTCCAAATTGGTTAAAATCGGAATTTGTTTGCCAATAATTTCTTCGGGTTTATAATCCTCAGCAATTCCCGCAACCAGAATTCGCAATTCTGGTTGTCCCGAGGTATTCGAGGGACCCAAGTCAACTTTTAATTTCAGCAGTTTATCCGCGCCCTCAACTTTTTCCGCTTCCAAGATTGTCCCAATGCGAATATCAAGTTTATTAAAATCGTCAAAACTTATCATTAATTTTATTATATAATAAATTGTTTATAAAATAAACCCCGTAGTAGATTTTGCACTGGTCCGATCGTGGTCGGACCAAGATAAATGAAATTAGTGCAAAATTCACTACGGGGTATAAAAAGAAGCCCCGGGAAGAGAACGAGTTAGGAGTCAAAATGGGAAAAATGGGAAACCCGTAATCCTCTAGCCGGGGCGTTTTTTATTGGAAAGGGACCAAGGTCGCTCACGCCCTGGATGAGAAAATCGAGGGGAAGGGAGACATTAGCTATCCTTCTTGACAACCTCGGCTTTCAAATAAACTTACTCGATCCTTGGTCCCTATTTTAAATAACAAAAAGAGCAAATTTATTTTATCTTAACGAATACTTAATGTCAAGGGATAAAAAAAGCCCCTAGGGGCCAAATGATATGGTGAAGAAAAAGTAAAAGATTTGGCTGCTAGGGGCATTACGCGCGAAAGAACTGAGTTGAAGGAAGAGAAAGAGCTGGTGAAAGAACGGGGTATATATTATTGAAAGGAGGATTAATGAAGCATTAAGTTATCATATTAGGATATTCTTTTAAAATACCCATGTCAATACCTTCTGCCTGTGGATAACTTTTAAGACAATAAAAAAGACCCCGAGAGTTTCTTTATAAAGAAAACTCGGGGTCGTGCCTTGGATGAAAAAAAGCATAAAGAACAAATAGGCTTTTATTATTTTAGAGTATAAAAAATCACCTGTCAATAGTTGGTGAAGTTTGGTGCCGAGGGCGGGAGTTGAACCCGCATGGGCTTGCGCCCGCTAACCCCTGAAGCTAGTGCGTCTGCCAATTCCGCCACCTCGGCATTT
>Ga0066638_1000293_pt1 | contig 10409 bp, 8 predicted proteins | sample CryGeyCG2014_010_2_FD_59451 | JGI IMG/M metagenome (GOLD analysis project Ga0066638, IMG submission 59451) | Groundwater microbial communities from aquifer - Crystal Geyser CG09_land_8/20/14_0.10 | ecosystem: Environmental > Aquatic > Deep subsurface > Groundwater | place: USA: Utah: Grand County...
TTTATAAAGTTCCTGTCTTGGGGAAATATCTCCTTCAAAAAAGAGGCGAAAAAGAAAAAAAAGAGTGGATATCCATTTGCCAAAAAATTACTAATAACCAATCTCTATGAAAAATTATGAATATAAAACTCTTATCACAGCCCTATAAAGACTTGTTTTTCCGATTACTCAATCGAGAAAATACCGCTTTTCTTTCTAAGCAGTTTTATTATATTCGGGAGGAAATTACCAAAGGTTTTGGTTGCAAAACTCTCCCAGTGAAATTTGCTCCGATAGAAAAAACGGGAATTATTAACACGCCGAAATGCTATGTGGTTGTTGATCTTCACGCTGGCATAAGAGATGATGAAAATATTAGTGAATACACGGGAGTTTTGTTAAAATTCTTAACCTTAGCCAAACCGACTAAAAAATTGTTTTTTTCAGAATGAACTATTCGCCTAAAACAAGCGTTACTCTTAAAAAATTACTTTATAAAAATAACGGCGTTTTGCGGCAATGTTTTCCCTGGTCTTATTATCAAAAATCCTACGATTACTTTCTCCAAAATAAAAACCAAATAAGAAAAACAATCGCCTCAATGCCAAAGAGGTGGGATGTTGCTTTCTATGGCAACCCTGAAAATTATTATTCTTATCCTCCTCATATCAAACTAACTAAAAAGTTTAATCTCCCTGTTTCTTTAATTGAAGCCCAGAGAATATTTCATCAAAAAATTTCGACGAGTGATTGGGATAGGATGCGTATTCTTAAATCAAGAAAAGAGTTCTGGGATGAACTAAATTTAGACAAGAGCAGAAGTGTTTTTTCTCCATCTGTTTCGTTTGACAACTATATCAAGAACATCTCTCAAACAAAGCTAAATTTCTGTCCGCCTGGAGTAGGCCAGATAATACATAAAGTTTATGAGGATATTCTTATAGGCTTACCGTCGCTTTTGCCCAAAGGTAGTTATGATCTTCCTGCGCCTATTTCCTTAGAAGAAATAGGTATTTGCTACCGCAATCCTGCCGACTTTCAAGAAAAATACAAAGATTTTCTTGAAAATAATCGCTTTGAAGAGATTCATAATCGATGTATTAGTATTTTTGAAAAATATTTAACACCGCAAAAAATTGCCAGAGATATTTTAAATAAAACAAAAAATGCCATTGCTTAAAAATGAGGCCCTATTTGAAAGATTAGATAAATGTCCGTATTGCTCCTCAAAAAAAATTAATGTTTTCCTTATTGCGCCTAACAGGTTAACCAGCAAAAAGGGAACTTTCTTTTTATCAAAATGCGCTGATTGCGGCTTGGTCTTTCAAAACCCAAGAATTAAAAAAGAATATATTAGCGATTATTATACCGATGAGTTGGGATATTATCATCCTCCGTTACCAAAGAAAAAATTATATTTTATTAGTCAATTTAAAAAGATAATTTATAAGAGTTCCTTGATTAATCATTTTGATTATTCCAACTTAGGCAAGAAAAATTTTTTAAAAAGAATTTTAACGATTCCCTTTAAGAGAAAATTAAAAATAGACCTTTTACCTAATTTTATGGAGAATGGTAAGCTTTTAGAAATTGGCTGTTCTCATGGGGCGCGGTTGGAAAAATTAAAAAAATTAGGCTGGAAAGTGGAAGGTATAGAAATGGATAAAAAATCGGCAGAATTTGCCCAAAAAGAAAAGGGCCTAAACATTCAAATTAAAAAAATAGAAGAATTGTCTTTTAAGAAGAATAGTTTTGATGTTGTCATTATGAGTATGGTTTTAGAACATCTTTATGATCCTCTTGGTACCCTGAAGAGAATAACTGGTTGGTTAAAACCCGGTGGGCAATTATTATTTTCAATCCCCTATTTTGAAGGCTTTGAGTTTTCTGTTTTCAGAGAATATTCTTACGGTTTACAATTGCCAACCCACATAACTTTTTTTAATAAGAAAATCTTGAGAGAATATTTGTCTAAGTTAGGATATAAGGATATTAAATTTTACTTCCAATATTTTGACAGAGATATTATTGCCTCGGCGGGCTATAAGTATAAAGATACGGGAAAACGGCTCTATAAGTTTATTTCTTCCAACAAGACTTTTAGAAGATTGGCAATAAAACCTTTTGTTTTTATTTTAAGTTTATTTGGAAAAACGAGCAGGGTTTCTGTTTTGGCGTTTAAGGCAGGAACTAAAAACAACAAAGGAAAACTATTTACTTCTTCTTTGCAATAAATAAAGAGTAAGAAGGTTTATCGCGCTCCGAGCTCCAAAAATAAAGGCTAAGCCCTTAATTTTAAAGAAATATAGCAGAGGGGGTGTTAATAGGATTATTATCAAAGGAAAGATTATTGATTCCAATAACAGAGTTTTTTCATTCTTAAGATAAAAAAGAATATGGTTCTTATAAAGCAGATTAAGGGCATAAAAAGGCATAAAAAGGAAAACAATTTGGGATAATATAATGGAGTTGCTATAACTTTCAGAAAATAAGAAAAGAATAATAGGGGGGGATACAAAATAAGCGCCAAGACCGAAAACGGAAAATAAGGCAAAAATCTTAAAATAGTTTTGTTTGTTTACGGTATTTTTTTTAGCAATTTTGGGGGTAGTAATGGAAAAAAAGTTTTTAATTAAATCAAGAATTTTCTTAGAAAAATTAATTCCAATGGCGTATATGGCCAGTTCCTGAGGACCCAAAAAAATACCAACTATAATTTTATCCAGGTGGCCAGCAATTACAGATAAAATACTGATCTTGGTCAAAAAATATCCATAGGATATTATCCCCTTTTCTGTTTTTCTATTTTTTAAAAAAGACAGGCTTTTTTTATAAAATAAAATATTAAAGCCACTGGATAATAAAAAATGAGCCAGGGCAATTATTATTAATTTGTCGGGAAATAAAAATATAACAAGGGCTGTCGCTAATCCGCTAATTATTGTTTGAAGGGCGGAAAATTTTGTCGCAAGATCAAATCTTTCCTGACCAGAGAAAAACGCTTCCCAATGACTAAGGCCATATAAAAAAGGAAAAAAAATAGAAGAAGCCAAAAGAACAATGCCCACGACCTCGCTTTGATAAAAAAAATAAAAACCGCCTATTATAAAAACAATTGCGCTACCCAGAAAACTCCAAAGAAAACTAATTTTAACAGCTTTGGGATAGCTTCCTTCATGACCGCGAGCAACGGCACGAATTATTGCCGGGTTAAGTCCGGAAATTGCCGTAATAGAAACCAAAGAAAGAATTGACAAAACGAGCTCGTAGTTACCATATAGTTCTTTAGTTACTAAACGGGTAAAGGCCACCGAAACAAGCAACCCAACGGCCAGGGTAATTATTTGCCTTATACCGACCCAGAAACTATTTTTTATAAAATATTTCCAGTCTATTTGAGGAATTGATATTGTCCGGCCGATTAGGTGGGAAAACGGATGGCTGTTTTTATTTATTTTCATTGTCGTTTATTCTTGAACAATCCTATAAACATAGAAACCAAAAGTTTTATTGGCGTCAATTATCTTATGGGGTTCAATTTTATTTATTTTGGTTAAAAGAAAATTATATTGTCTATCTTGCCTTATATCATTGGGGGATCCATGAAGAACGAGAAATTCAATTTTATTGAACCGAATAAGGTTTTTAATTTGAGCAATGTTATCTTCACTCCAATAGCCATTAATACTAAATATTCTTGTGCGATCGTAATATTCATAAGACCAAGGGAAATGAACATATTTTTCTTTTTCGGCCTTCGTCTTTAAAAATGGTTCATTATAATAATAATCAAAAAAGTAGGGATAAGATGTTAATATTTTATCAGGGTTGATTTTTTCTTGCTCTAAAAACTTCTTTAGTTTTCCTGCGTCAAAGTGCGGCAGTTCTGTTAATTGATTAACTTCCCCATTTTCTTGTTTGGCAAGATGATTAATCCCATTGTAAGGAGAAAAGGTCAAAATAATAAGTGCCAGCGATAGGGGGAACAGGCCCTTTTTTTGTCTAAAAGAATCAAGGAAAATATGGATTCCTGAAGAAAGCAAAAGAATGAAAAGAGGAATTACATAGTAAATGTAGCGAACCTGAAAACGTCTTGGCGCATCAAAATAATTAACATAAAAATAAAAAGAAAACATTAGAGTAAAAAATAATGCCCAAAAATAGGACTTCTTAGGATGTTTTAGACAAGGAGTAATTAATAATAAAACGATAAAAGCATAAGGAACAAAACTAAAATACCAAAGCAAAGAATCATGATGAAAGTTTAGGGGAAATAAGTAACGAGTTTCGGAAGAAGCGAGAACCCTATAATCAGTAAAAAGGGGAATTATCTTCAAGCCAACGACAAAGACAAAAATAAAGGCCAATACCTTAATTATTACCTTGCTGTTTATTCTTAGCTTAGTGGTAAACTTGTTTAAGGTCTCCATAAGATAATTAAAGCCAGTAAAAAGACAGAAAAGAAAAAAGACGGACTCATAGCCCTCGCTAAGGCCTATTTTTTGTGCCGCCATAAATAAAATTAACAAGGCCAAAAATTGGATAAATTTATTTTTAAGTATTTTTTTCTGGCTAAGATATAAAAATATAAGGAAAATAAATAAAATCACCTCATATTCTCTGATATATCTTGAAAGCCCAATGGCCAGTGGACAAGAGGCAAAAAGATAAGCGGCGATTAAGCCAGTTACTTTATTTTGAGTAGCGCCTATTAAATAAAAAAGAAAAATTGACAATGACCCGATTAGGGCAAATGGCAATCTTTGCAAAAATAAAGAGTTAGTGTTAAAGGTTGTTCTTATAAAAATTAAAATATTAGTAATTAATGGGCTTCTTGGATATTCAAAATAACCTTCTTCTAGAAAGTGTTTGGCGGCATTTAGGTGTCGATATTCGTCGCCGGCAGGATATAAAAAATCTAATTGCCAAATTCTTAAAAAAAGTCCAAAAGCAAAAATTCCTACTATTAGTCCGATGGTCCAACTGTTTTTTTTAAGTTGCTTTGTTAGTGTGTCGCTCTTTTTCGTTTTAGTGTCGGGGAAAAGCACTGTTAAACTGCCTAAAACAATAGTGGAAAAAGATAACGATAGGTGGTATTTGACCAAACCGCCAATAATCTGCCCAAAAGGAAATACCTTAGCAAAGTTAAGGCTTAGTGAGGTGATAATCGCCAAGAACAAAAAGAATAAAAAGGCGCAAGAGAAAAGAGGAATAATTTTTTCTTTGAAATGTTTCTCATTTTTATTCAAAAATGAATAAATCGCTATTTCCAACAAAAGAAAGATCGTGACTAAATTAACCCTATTAACATTATCTTTGGGAACTTGATTAGTTTTCCTAAGCGTGTTGTTTAATATTGGTTCAATATTTTCTTTTAGCTCTCCTTTGTTATAGACAAACCGCGAATAAAGATAGGGCTGGTTATTTTTATCAACCGAGGCAAAAAGAAAAAGATTATTTTTTTTGAGAACAATTTCTTTTTGACCGGCTATTTCCACTAGATAAGTTTTGTTTTCTGAATCTTCAATTACCGGAAAACCAAACGGGTAAAGGTGACTAGGGGCAGTTTGATCAAAATAGTAGGCGTTTTCATAAAACCAGTCTTCTTCCCCTTTCTCCTTAATGCGGAAAGTGATTTCGGCCGGTTCATAATAAGTGGTTTCTTCAAGATCTTCTTCATCTTCGGCCAGATCGTCTTGACCGATAGATTGTTCTTCTTGGGTTTCTTCTTCGGTTATTTCTTCCTCTATTTCTTCTGCCGGTTTTATTTCTACTATTTCTCCCTCTTCGTCAAAGCCTAAGATTTTTTCTTGGACCGATAGCCTAACACCCACCGTGCCAAGGTTGTTTGAATCGGCCGTAAATTCTTGAGTGATGGTGGTTCCCTCAATCAGGGGTATTTCTTTGGCTATTTTAAAACCCTGAGGATGGTTTTCATAAATTAGGGGTGAACCGTATTGAGAAATAGCATAAACAACAACAAAAAGAAGAGTGAGAATAATATTGGTACCAGTTAGGAGAAGAAACTTTTTGCCTTTTTTGGAGGAAAATAAATGAGCGAGAACAGACCTTGTTTTGGTCGGAGCTAAAAAAGCCCCAATCGGTACAAGCCATAAGGCCGCCAGCCATAACCATTTTTGTTTTAGGTCAACCAAAAAGCCAGTTTCGGAAAGAATAAAAACAATGATACCCAGAAAGACCAAAGAAACAAACAGGGAAATTAACAATGAGACTATTTTTTTATTATTCATTATGACATTCTTATTTTTACTCATAATTAATTATTTGTTTTGAAGGGGATCTTTCACCTAAAGGCTCAGGATGACATTACTCCCTTCGTCATTCTGATCCGCCAGCCGGCGGAGAAGAATCCCGTTTTGAGAATGAGATCCTTCGGGCTTCGCCCTCAGGATGACCCTCTTTTTTAAGAACCAAATCCTAAATCCCCGCACCACGCAGGGCGCAGGGCTTCAGGCAAGTTCGGCAGGATATTTAAAAGTCATAAAAAAAGATTGACAAACAGGGTTGGGTGTTATATATTAATAATCAACCTACCCCCAATGCATGCATTGGGGGATTTTTTTTGATTAACACTTTTTACCAAATTCTTCGCAAGATAAAACCTTCTTAATCTTTTGGTTTTTATTAAACTTTGCTTTACTTGTTTCCCTTGAGGCGCAAATAACACAGGTGGGATATAAGTACGAAAGAGAGTATGGTATTCTGTCTCCCAGAGCAATAACGGCAACTTTCTTTTTTAACCTTACGGCAACTTTTATGGCGTGCATAAAGTCGGCATCGCCAGAGAAAAAGAAAAGCTGGTCATACCTGTTTCGATAAGCGAAATCGACAACATCGACAGCCATCTTAACATCAACCTCTTTTTCTTTACCGCTAGTCTTGGAACGATATCCTTTAAAAAAGGTTAAATTTTTAGCTGATTTAACATTGCGATAAAAAAGGGCTTCATTTTTAAGGTAAGCTTTTTCCTTTTTGGTCGGTTTGGAAACTTTTGGAGAGTAAGAAGCATAAAAATAAATGTGATTAAAGGCTGTTTTAAGATTTTTTTCGATAAATTTTATTAGCCTTTTGAAATCAAGATATTTTTCAGGCCCAAAAAGCTGGTATTGCCCAGCGTACAAATTAGTACCATCAACGAAAAGAGCGGTTCTTTTTTTCATTGGTTTTTATTATAGCCTAAGAAAACAGTAACTGGTAAGCCGTAACTTGTAATTTGTAATAAGTAATTAGTAATTTGTAATTGGGGTCAGATCCTGAATCAAGTTCAGGATGACGGGAAAGAGAAAGGCTCAGGATGACGGAGAAGAAGGCGATTTTGGTTTTTGATAATTAATAAAACAATGCTCGGATTTGGTAAATCCGGCTTCAACTGCCTCCTTTTCCGAACAAAACCACTGCTCGCCGGTGTTTAACTCGACAATGGTTTGTTCATAGTGATTACAACCGGGATAATGGTAAATTTTATCACCATTGTGGGTGCTGATGTTTCCTTTGATATTGCAGGCCGGGTTTTGTTTGTTTTCCTTCTGATAACATTGCTCACTCCAAATGCCGATTTGATTTTCTTTGGCTTTTTGGTTGACGGCTTTTAGTTGTTCGATAACTTCTTTTAATTCTTTTGACGCTGATTGACTATCATATTTGGCCCAACCGTTTGCCAGTATCTCCCGGTTGACGAGCCGATTACCGGAATAAACCAGGGCAACCGTGCGCCCGTAATGGTCTTTGGTTATCTTTTTGATTTTAACATTTTTGCCGGCGATTAAATTTTCCAAGCCCTCTTTGGCCTCCTGCCCATAGCAAAGATCAATGGCTGGCGCGTCCAAAAAAGCTAGGCGGACAGATTGGTCGGGCGGGATGGAAAAAGAGTCTCCGTCAAATACTTTTAACACCTGGTGGGTGTCGGGTGGGCTTTGGCTAATTTTGTCAGCTAGGTAGGCATTCAAGCCGAGAGAAACTATTATAATGGCGCCAAAGATCAAGATAAGTTTGTTTTTGTTATTGGTTGGATCCTGAAACGATTTCAGGATGACGTTAAACCGCTTCAGGATGACGCCCTTCTTTTTATTATTCATTTCTACTAATTGTTTTATTTAGTTTGTTGGGGATTCTTCGCTCCACTCAGAATGACAATGTTGTTTTAATTATTTAGCTCACCCGGATCAAGGATGGTAAAGGCAACCCCATTGCTTTTGTTGCCCCGCCAGTTCTTGACTACCATCTGGCCCAAAAAATATTCGGGCGGGTGGGGCTGTTCGACAATAATTTTTTCTTCCGACCAATCAACAATTTGCATTTCAAAATCGTCAACCGTTACTTTTCCCTTTTGCCAAACGGGGCCAAAGTTTTTACCCTCAATGGTAATTTGCTTGCCGACAATAGACCAGTCGGAAGAAATATTATAAATTCGGGGCAACTCCTGAAGCCGATGGTAATATTTGAGGTAATTTTTATTACCCCAAAGCAGAAAGATAAAAATAACAACGACTATTTGCCAGCCTCGCCGTCCCAATCGATTTACTTTTTGAAAAAAATAGTTTAGTAAAAAAATTAACAAAAAAACGGCCAATAAGAGATAGGTTTTTTGATCGGTGGTGATTCTGGTTAATATTAACCATTTTTCGGTTAATAAATATTCAGCCGGAATAATGATTAACAAATAGACTATTAGGCTTTCTAGAGCCACCAGGGCGGGCCAGACCAGGTATTTTATAATGGTATCTTCGGTAAGACCAAACTTTATTAGCCGTTGATTAATTAGAGATAAGCTCTGCTCGACTAAGAGAATGGAAAAGGTAACGGCAGAAACGGCCAGGGCGGCAATAATTGTCTTGGTGGGCATGAGGTTAACCAGGCCGGTTGCCTGCATTGGGTAGAGGCTAATAGCGCTAACCAAAACCAACCAGGCCAGTGTTTTAACAAAATTCTTGGCTTGGTTCATAAAATACCAATAGTTGGTGGGTTAAAACTAATGCCTTCCTTTTAAGAAGTCGGGGTTTCTGATTTCAAAGGGGTAAGAATTGCTTTTTTCACCATTGGCGCCAATGACAAAAAGACGACCCTGAAAATGCCTCGGCGGCACCGGCAAGTGAGCCACAATTTGGTCATCTTGCCAAGATTCAACCTCCATTACCACTTCGTCTACCCTAACTTCTCCCTTCTCCCAAATAGAGCCAAAGTTTTTACCGGTAATGGTAATAGACATTGCCTGAATACCCCAGTCGGACGAAATCTTATATATTTTGGGCTGATCTTGAAGGGATGAATAATAATCAGAGTAGCTACGGTTTAAAAATAAGGAAGCTACAAAAAGAATGACTAAGAGGGGGAGAAGTTTTTTAGATTTTTCAAAGAAAGAAGCTCCAAAATAATTTAGTAAAAAGACGATAAGAAAGATTGAAATAAACAGGGTGGTTTTGATTTGATTACTGATAGTGGGAATAATTAAAAACTTTTCCGTTAAAAAATATTCGGTCGGGATGATAATCAGAAAATAAGTAATAAAAGTTTCTAAAAAAACAACAATTGGCAGGAAGATTTCTTTTTTCATTGGTTTTAAATTTAGCACTTTTTATGTTAATTAGCAAAAAGAAAGCACACTTAAAGTTCAACCAAGACTTTATTCCTCTTGCCACTGGTTGGCCATTGAAGTTAATCTTGAGAATAGGCTGGCTGCTTGATTAACTCAAGACAGTTACCAATATTAACTTCTTCGTTTTTGGTGGTGATGATGATGGAAAGAGTGGGACAAGACATTGCTATATTGTTATATTGCTAAAATCGTCATTCTGGTAATCCGCCGGCTGGCGGAGCATCCAGAGATCCTGGACGAGCCAGGACTTTCTGAATAGGCAGATTCTGGTCCGCCAGCTGGCCCTGTACCGTTATGGTGCAGGGCTGGCGGACAGAATGACGGTGTAAGCAAGCCAGAATGACGGTGTAATTAAGACAGAATGACGATAACAGTAATGAATAATGAAATCAAGTCTGTTCTCTCCCAAAATCTAATAAATGACCTAAAACCTTTTTCCCTGCCCGAAGGACAAATTTTACATCTTCCCAATTTCTAATCGAGGCAATTTTTCTTAAAATAAATTTTGGGGTAGCAAAAGAGGTGTAAAGGCTTCTTGCCAAAGCTATTACCTCGCTATCTTTCATCTTAGTTTTCATCACCGGCCGGCTCATATCATAATCATCCCAATTTTCCGTTTTTAACCAATTATTTTTTTGGCACTCCGAAAAAAGCTTGGTGCCAGGGTAAGGAGTCACTATCGTTGCCTGGAGAGTGTCAATAAGACCTTTCTCAAAAAGCCCTTTGGTCATCGCGACGGTTTCTTTTGCCTCTTCTTTGGTTTCCCAAGGAAAACCCACCATACAAGTAACATGAGGTTCAAGATGGCCGCCTGTTT
>Ga0066638_1000299_pt1 | contig 10361 bp, 13 predicted proteins | sample CryGeyCG2014_010_2_FD_59451 | JGI IMG/M metagenome (GOLD analysis project Ga0066638, IMG submission 59451) | Groundwater microbial communities from aquifer - Crystal Geyser CG09_land_8/20/14_0.10 | ecosystem: Environmental > Aquatic > Deep subsurface > Groundwater | place: USA: Utah: Grand...
CGAACCTGCGACCAAGTGCTTAACGGGCACCTGCGCTACCGCTGCGCTACCGCGGAATACGATTGCAATATATTAATCTAACCTATTTTGTGATTTTTTTCAACAGAAAATTAATAATCGCGCAACTTTTGCAAGCCTTTTAATTTACGAATCTTCTCTAAGGCCTTGGCTTGAATTTGCCTAATTCTCTCTCTGGTTACGCCAAACTCTTCACCCACCTCCTCTAGGGTGTGGGTAATATTATCGTCAATGCCAAAACGCAAGCCCAAAATTTTTCTTTCTCTAGCCGTTAATTCTGAAGAAATTTCAGCCAACCGTTCTTTCAATAAATTGCGAGCTGCCTCTACCGAAGGAAGAGGAGTTTTATCATCGGAAATAAATTCAGCTAAAATACTGTCTTTGTCATCATCACCCACTGGAGTTTCCAAAGAAACAGCTTTTTGTTTTATTTTTCTTAGTTGATGAACCTTTTCCACTTCAATGCCCATTTCTGAAGCAATTTCCTCGGCCAAAGGAGAGCGACCTAAAGTTTGCAAAAGACGTTTTCTTACTTTCTCGTATTTGCTTAAAGTTTCCACCATATGCACCGGTATTCTGATGGTGCGTGACTGATCGGCTAAAGCCCTGGTGATAGCTTGCCTTATCCACCAAGTGGCATAAGTTGAAAATTTATAGCCCTTTGTCCAATCAAACTTCTCCACCGCTCTAAAAAGCCCTAAATTTCCTTCTTGAATTAAATCAAGCAAGGTTAGGTTTGGGCTTCGGCCAACATACTTTTTGGCAATGGAAACAACTAGCCGTAAATTAGCTTGAGCTAATTTCTTTTTTGCGTCCAAATCCCCTTTTTCAATCAACCGAGCTAACTCTTTTTCTTCTCTGGCTGAAATCATTGAAACACTACCGATTTCTTTTAGATACATTTGCACAGAATCAATTTTGGGGTGAATATTTTCCAACGCTCTTTTTTTGCTTGGAGTGATAGGCTCGTCTGCCTCCAAAAATCCTTTTCGTTCTAAAATATCAATACCTTCCGCATATAAAGCATCAAAAAATCTTTCCAACCCTGGGATGTCTTGCTCAAGGTTTGGAAAAGTTCTTAAAATTTCACTGGTTGTGACAAAATGCCGCACCTTGCCTTTTTCTAAGATTGGCTGAGTTTTATCTAATGTAAAAACATCTCCCTTTCTTACCTTCCTTATTTTTACTTTCTCTTTTGGGTCAACTATTTTTTTAAATGTTGATCTTGCTAATTTTGCTTTCTTTTTATTTGCTGGGCTTTGGTATGGAGCAACTATTTTTTTTATTTTTTTTATTTTTTTCTTCATATAGTATGGCACTATCTCCGACCCCACTCCTCTGCCCTTCGCCACGGGGTGGGATCGGTAAAACTTTTTATGCAGGGCGGTTTTTTGTTAAAAAATTAATTTTGCCCATTATTTCTTTGCGCTTTGTTAAATCTCCCACCCGTTCTGCTAATTTTAGCTCATCGCTATATTTTTTCAACTGGTCTTGCCAGGCAACTCTTCTAAACCCCTCTAAACAAACTTGTATTTCCTGTTCAGGGTCTTCAATTTCATCTGTTTCTGATTGAAAAAAGCAAACATCTAAAACAGTTTTTATTTCTATGTCGCTTTCGAAATCTTTAACAGCGCTTTCTATAGTGGCCACATCACAAACCGCTTTCTCCTTAAAACAGGTTAGTACGGTTTTGAACTGAGGAGAGAATAGGCTAATATCGTCCTGGTCCATAAAGTTTAGGAGTTTAGGAGTTTTTAAAGTTAGGGCCAAAATTTTTTCTTCTAGTAATTGCTGGCGATTTTTTTCGTTCTTCGTTAAAACTTCCCCCGACCCTGAATCTTTGGCGGACAAATTGGCGGACAAAGGTATTTTTTTTAATTCTTCAAAAATAGATTCTATTGAAACTCCTAAAGCATTGGAAAGTTTTTGCATCCAGTGCGAAACTAGAATATTATTTGGCAATTTTTTAATTTGAGGTAATAATAAATCGGCAATTTGTTTTTTGCTTTGGGGAGTTTGGCCTTTGAATTTCAAAAAAGCGTCTTCAAAGTAAAATTCGGTTATATCTTTGGCACTATCAATTGATTTTTGCCAATCCGATGAACTTTGTGAAATTATATCGGCTGGGTCTTTGCCCTCTGGCATTAAAACAACTTTTATATCAAAATTTTCTTTTTGGGCCAAATCTATTCCTCGCGCCGTAGCTGAGCTTCCAGCCGTGTCTCTATCAAAAGCAATGTGTAAATTATTGGTGTAACGTTTAATAAAGTTTAGTTGGAAATTTGTTAAAGCAGTTCCACTAGCAGCCACTGTATTGGCAAATCCGGCTTGGTGCGACAAAATTACATCCATATACCCTTCTGTTAAAATACAAAAATTATTTTTACGAATTTCCATTTTGGCAAAATGTAAACCATATAAAGCTCGGCTTTTATCGTAGAGTAAAGTATTGGGTGTATTTAAATATTTTGGGCCTTCATTAACTCGCCCTGAGTTTGTCGAAGGGTTGCCTTCTATAAAATCAGTCTTGCGAGCGCCAAATCCAATAACTTGACTGTTAATATCAAAGATGGGAAACATAATTCTGCCCCTAAACCTATCATATGCTGTTTGGTTGTTTTCTTGCGAAACCGCCAACCCCGCTTTTATAATTTCATCTCTCCCGAATCCTCGACTCACCAAAAAATCGCTTAGCGATCTCCATTGGTCAACCGAATAACCCAACCGCCACTTAATTATTGTTTCTGGGGTTAGCCCTCTTTTTTTTAGATACTCTTGGCATTTTTTACCAGAAACTGTTTCTTGTAATTGTTTTTCAAAAAACTTTGTAGCTAGTTCGCAAATTTCCAAAAGCCTTGTTCTTTCGGTTTGATTTTGGGGCTTAAAATCGCTTAACTCAACTCCAGCTCTTTTGGCTAAAATTTTTAAAGCATCGACAAACTCAATGCCCTCAATTTTCATTATAAAATCAAACACCGAACCACTTTGCCCACAGCCAAAGCATTTAAACATTTGCCGCTGTGGCGACACAAAAAAAGAAGGGCCTTTTTCTTGGTGAAAAGGACATCTGGCCCTTAAATTAATGCCGGTTTTTTCCAATTTTAAATAAGAAGAAACAACCTCAACAATATCCAGTCGCTCTTTTATTTGTTGAACAGCTGTATCCATATATTTGCTACTTTACCACGCTAAAAGCCCTAAAACAACGTTGACAAACAAGCAAAAATGCGTCATAAAGAAAGCAGAACACTTGCATTACAAAAAGGGGTTGTTTTATTTTTTTACGAAAGGAAGTGATAGTAATGAGTAATGAACTCTTGAGTTGGCAAGGACTAACTATTGAACACTGGAAAAATGTTCCGGTAAGTGCACTTTTAAAAACGCCAATTGAAGTACTGGAGGCAATCGCCTCTGCTGGTTGGCCAATAAGGGTGTTAAAAGACAACATTTTCCAATATGGTGTGGACCAAATTGGTATAGTGGAAAGTTTCGAAAGAAGAAGGGGATCTATAATAATAAATTTGAAGTAATAATTATTTGACTGTTAGGCACATAAAAAAGCTCGTTATTTTCACCCCGCAGCAATGTGCGCCTTAAATTAAAATCCTCAACGTATCCTATTTTACCCCCTGCCTCTATTTTTTCACTCACTCTAAATTGATCATCAAGCAAAATCATAATGCCAGAAATGTAATCCTTAATAACCGATTGAGCCCCCAAACCTAAAGCCAACCCCCCAACACCCAAAGCCGCCAAAACAGGAGCGATATTTATACCAAAAATTGGAAGCAAAGTTAAAATTGCTAAAATCCAAATAATAACCGAAAAAATTGAACCAAATGCTTTTTTTAATGTTTCTATCCGTTTTTCATTCATTGTCTTGGAATCGCTTGGAGAAATTCTTTTTTTAACCAACCGTTCCGTAATTTTTTTTACCAAACCCAAAGCAAATCTATTGGCTAAATAGGCAATCAATAAAACTAAAGCAATTCGCAAGCCCGGAGTTAAAACTGAAGAAATTATTCCACTTGTTGTAATATCATTAATCATAAATTTGGATTATAAATTATATTAGCTGGGTCTTCGCCTTTTATTATTTTATCTACCATTTCAAGCTCGCCTAAAAGCCCAGGGCAAAACTCATAATTTTTTGCTTCTTCAAAGCTTGCCCAAGCGTAATCAGTGCTTTCTTCATTTAATTTTACCTCTCCCCCTTTCCAGTTGCAATAAAAGCTTAAAGTAATAACTGGTGTGCCATCGGGCTTAATGAATGCTAAGTCCAACAAATAGTTTATTTTACCAATTTCAATACCTGCTTCTTCCATAACTTCTCTTTGTAAACTTTTTTCTAAAGCAAAATACCAGCAGTCTGAATTTGATTTTAGCGTGTTGATATAGTCACTGGGCTCAATTCCTCCTCCTGGAACTGTCCATAAGCTGGGAAACATTTTTTTGTTTGGACTTCTTTTGGTAATTAAAAACTTTCCGTCCTTTATAATAATGGCCGAAGCCACTATTCTATGAAGCTCTTTATCAACAGGGCGGTTATTAACCGCCCGAAGTATGATGTTTTTCCTTGACGATTGACAGAATGTCCCGCCCCTACGGGCGGGACGGATGTTATTTTGTATGTCCATATTTTCTATTCTTACTGTACACTGATAATAAAATTAAAAAAGCCAAAAATCCATACGAAGCGCTCAAGAAAAACGGGAAGCTCACTTTTATTTCAAACATGACCCCTGCAACCAATGGCCCGATAATTGAAGCAATAGCCCCCAAGGAAGACAAAACCCCAATTGTTTCACCTTGATTATCAATTTGGCTTTTATTGGAGATATTACTAGTAATTACCACCCTTAAAACCACCTGAGCAAACGTTATAAATACTAATCCAATTATAAACCAAAATAAAGTTGGCACAACCATCAACAAAAACCCAACACCTAAAAGAAACAATAGCCAAAATTCTAAATTTTCTTCTAAAAAATATTTCAGCCAGAATTTTTTTAAAAAGATGGCTTGATTCAAAACGATAATAATGCCAATCACTGCCATTAACATACCCACCGTAACCGAGCCAAAACCAAAAATGCTAGCGACATACAAAGCCATAATTGACTGCATGCTCACAGCTGACAAATTAAACAAAAACCAAACTGAGTAGTTCTTATAGAACGGTCTATTTTTTACGGCCCTGTAAATAGGCAAAAAGGGATTGAAGTCTTTCAAAACTTCTTTACGGGCCAATTCTCTAAAAGAAAACTTTGATTTTTTATGGCTGTTCGCTAAAACCTTGGGATTGCTTTCGTTGAGCAAGAAAATAGCTAAAGCTCCATTGCCAAAAGCTAAAAACCCCACAAACCAAAAAGGGAAAGATGGGGATATTGGGCTTAAGAAACCACCAAGCATTGGCCCCAATATAAACCCCAAGCCAAAGGCTGCGCCAACCAGCCCAATATTATGGGTTTTTTCTTTTGGGGTTTTGGCAATATCAATTAAATAGCTTTGGGCAGTTGAAAAATTACCAGCGGCTACCCCATCAATTATTCTGCCCACAAATAAAAAAATAGTGTGAAAGGCGCCAGCAAAAACAAACCACCCCAAAGAAGTGCTAAAAATACTGGCAATTAAAACAGGTCTCCTGCCATATTTATCTGACAAAACTCCCAGCAAAGGCGTGCTTAAAAATGAACAAAGAGAAAAAATTGCAAACAAGGAAGTTACCAAAAAAGCGGAAGAGCCAAAAGAGGCAACATAAAAAGGCAAAACAGGAATAACAATTCCAATACCAATAGCATCAACTAAAACTGTAAAAAAAATAATTGCTTTTTGCTTGCTCATTGTAAGCTAGTTTTTTGTTTTTTTGACGAAGGGATGCGTTAAATTATATGCTGCTATGCGCAAGGCCTCGGGCAAAAAAAAGAAAAAATATTTAATTAAAGCAAAAAGGTTCCAGCCGCTATAAATTGCTTGCGTTTGGCACAAAATAATGGCCTTGCGCAAATCTTGGGAATTTTTTCCTTTAAAAACCGTATACCCTCTGCCAATAGCTTCGGGTATGTGAGCGTCTGATGAGCCAATCTCCGCTTTTAATAAAACAGTTTTATTAATTAAGCTCGCCTGCAAGTTTTCATCTTTTAGGGTTGGGGTGGCGTTAACAACTTCAATGCCGTCTAATTGCCTGCCAAATTTTAATAATGTTAAAAAGCCAATGCCGTCCATTAAAACAACTCCTGGCCTTCTGATTGACATTGATTGAAATGGATGGGCGGCAATTGCCAGCCCGCCTTGAGCGTGGATTTGCCTTATTGTTTCTTCAATAGGCAAATTAGACGCAATAGTTTTATTTAAAAACAAGCCAACAATATGGCCTTCTGCAGAGTTTATTTCTTCTCCCACAATTAAATCAAATCTATAGCCCATTCCTTGCCACGCTTGTTTTACTTTTAAAGCGCTCTCAATTGAGTCGTGGTCGGTTATAGCGATAACGTTTAAATCGGTTTTTTCTTGCACATAACTTAAAAGCTCTTCTGGGTCTCCTTCAATTAAATGAACGTGTAAATCCGCCTTGGACAGCCCAGCCATTTGCTCAATTTTCTTTAGACTAATCTTTGCCATAATTTAATATTATAGCTTTTTTTAAGCTTTTTTTCAAAAAAATCACCTCCAACCAATAAGGTTGAAGGGACTTTTATTTTTTTCATAAAACCACCTCACATTTTACAAACTAAAACCCACAGGGCGTACAGGGGTTGTGTTAAAAGCAAAGTGCCGACAACGAGAGACATAAGCCCGGACCGACCTTTAGCCTTTTCTTTGCGAGAATCCCAAAAAAGCAAATAACCGCTGAATCCCGCAAAAGTTACCTGACCAATAATTATACCCATTGTGCTCTTGCCCAAAACAAGCACTAGGGCAATAATCGTCCAAACCCCCAAAAAGAACAAACCGAAACCTTGATTGCTCTTTTGAGGATTAAAATTTTTAGTCCCAGAAAATCCTCCGGCTAAAAACATGATTGCCGTTCCGATACCGGCTAAAAAACCAAAGTATGAAAGGAATTTTAGCAACCAAGTGAAACTTGCGAAAGCCGTGAATATTAATTCCATTTTTTATCCTTTCGCCCGACTATGGGCAGCGAAATTATATAAACAAAAAATCAAAACTCTCTAAAACACTTTTTAATGACCAATATGTCATACCCCCTTCTAATAAGTTCTACTTAGCTATAACACAAAATAACCGCTATTTCAACAAGAAGCAGCTTTCTTTTCAATCCAGATAGATTCGTCCACAATTATTACATCAAAAAAACTCCATATTTTTTTAAATTTTCAAACACGAAATGATTTTTTCGGAAATTGGATTAAAGCCAAACATAACCTGATCCACCCTGCCTCCATTTGGCCAAACAATTTTATTGCCAAGAAAATCCAATGCATAACCCCCATCCATTTTGCTTATCATTGCCCCAAGAAGCACATCTCTTATCTGGGGGGTATGAAAGATACACGCATTGTATTCCCCTTTGATGCATTTTATTAAAGCGTCTGGCCAAGAAATAAATCCGTTTGTATCGCTTGCCACTTCAAAGCCGTTTTTAATTAAATTGCCAGCTATCTGCTCGCTTACTCTGTTATTAACAAATACCGAATTACTGTTTTTAATTTGCGGAGCAGAAAGTTTTTGCAGCTTGCCATTAACCTCACAATAAACGCTACCATTTTTAATAAAATAAAACTCTTTCCGAACGGGAAAATACACAAGAGCGGCCAATATTTCCCCTTTCTCAACCAAGCCAACGCACACGCTAAAGCCATCTTTTCCTGCTAAATATAGCAATGTCCCGTCTATGGGGTCAATTACCAATGTAGTAGAAACTGGTTTAGAAGAAAAATATTTTTTGCTTGGGGTTTCCTCCTCTGCATCCGCATAAACATCTGCTGGATTAACCAGCTTCAAAGCAGCCAACAATAACTCCTCTTGCACCTTTTCATCAATAACGGTTTTAGCTGCTCTTTGCTTTCTGATAAAATCGTTATCAGTGGATAATTTTTCTATTTCTTTGTTTGCGTTCTTAACCTTGCCTTGATACTCAAACGCCATTTCCCCCGCCCTATAAACCACATCTTTCATTTTATCTATAAAATTGTTCAGCTGGGCTTTATCCATAAAAATCATTCAATAAATTTTTTTATCTGTGTAATTATTTAAAATTTCAGCGCTTGGAAAGAAAAGTTTTTCGGGCAGGTTATTTAGCTCAAACCATTGCCACTGGGTAATTTCATCTGGCTCCATTATTTTTGCCTCGCCCTGAAAATCTTGGCACAAAAATCCAATAGTCACAAAATGGGCATCTTCCACCCTGTCGTTGGCAATGCTTATCAGTTTTAAATTTTCCTGGTTTATTATAATGCTGGTTTCCTCCTCAACCTCTCTGGCGGCTGATTGTTCAAAGGTTTCCCCAAAATGCATTTTACCCCCAGGCATTGTCCATGTGCCCTCCCCGTGCAGTTCGGAATCCGCCTTCTCTGCGTCATCGTGCCTTTTGCCCAGCAAAACTTTATTGTCTTTTAAAATAAGCACCCCGAACCCCACACCTACTTTTTTGTTTTGTTGTTCCATATATTTTTGATAAATTTTAAAATTATACTTCGCCCTTCAATTCTTTTTTTAGGCGCTCAAAAAATTGCTCCATAAATTCTACTCTCTGTTTGCCAATTTCTTTAGCTTTTTTCGTGTAAAGTTTGTTTGGAATAAACTTAAATTTTGTTTCAAATTCTAAATTAGGCGCATGTTTTGAAACATCTTTAATTTTTCCATTCGCTTTTCCCCCAGCCAAATTTTCTTTTATATAATCCTCCAAAAAAACATCAGAATAAATTTTTTGGCCATATTGCCCGCTAATTGCAAAAGCCCGCGCAATTCCAATACAGCCGGTTAAATCTATTTTATCAGCATCAAACAAAATTTTTGCTTCAAGAGTTTGGGGCTCATCTCCCTCTCTGTATCTATGAGTTCTAACGCAATCTTGAATGTGCTTTACTTTTTCTTCAGTAAACCCCAACTCTTTTAAAATTGGCTCTGCTAATTGCGCACCCAATAAAGCGTGGTTAGTATTACCAGAAGGGTCTGTGTCTTCTTTAACTCTGGCGATATCGTGCAACAAAATAGCGGCTTTGAGCACCTCCATATCAACATTTTCACCTTCCGCTAAATTTAAAGCAAAGTTATATACTCTTGTGACATGGTCCAGGCTATGCGCAGAACAAGAGAGCTCCTTTTCAACCGCCTCTTTAATTTTCTGGATTTTATCTTCCATAGAATTATACAACTACACAAGAATTGCTTTTGGCTTTGTTTATTTGAGCGCAAACTTCAACGCCATCGTCGTAATGCAGGTCAATTTTATTTTTTTGTATTTCTCTTATTTTATAGTCGCTTTCTTCCTGCCAAAAGCTCTTTCTGAAAAAAATTTCATCGTAATTATCGATATTATTTTTCTTTAAAAAGTAATTGATAATTTTAGCGCACCTTTGGTTGGTTGAGGTTAACACAATAACCTTATTTCCCTCCTTTTTTAAATTTTTCATCAACTCTATTACCGCCTCGTTTCTTTGGCAAAAATACGTGTAGGTAAAAACAAACGATTTAAAATTACTCAAGAAGTAAAGTATAGCTCTGACAAACTTTATGTTTTTAAATTTGCCCCCAAACCTAAGAACAAGAATAGTGTCATGCAAATCAAAACTAATTGCTTTGTCCATATGTTTTTATAAAAATTAATCTATAATTATTCTTTGCCCAATACCTCCTGTTCAAGTTTATTTAAAAAATTTTCTGAAAATTTTATTCTTTGTTTAGCGATTTTTTTAGCCCCAGCAGTATAAAGATAATCAACAATAAACTTGTCTTTGGTCTCCCAGTTTATTTGCGGGCTGTGTTTTGTTTTATCTTGGATTTTCCCATCTATTTTACCTCCTAAATTTTCTTTAGCATATTTTTTAATATCAACTTTCTTATAAATATGGGCGTTATTTTTGCCAACCCAAGTAAGGGCTCTCGCTATACCAATAGCGCCAACTGTTTCCAACTTATCTGCGTCAAAAACAATTTCTGCTTCTTTGGTTTTCGGCTTGTTGTTAGTACGATAACGATGCGACACAATACAATCTAAAATATGCTGAATTTTTGTTTGTGAAAATCCTAACTCTCTTAAAAATGGTTCGACTATTTTTGCGCTCTCTATCGCATGGTCGGTCATACCGGAGGGATCGCTCATGGAGCGCACCCCTAAATTCAACAACTTTTGGCTGAATTTAAGGAGATGTTTTGTTTGT
>Ga0066638_1000315_pt1 | contig 10167 bp, 9 predicted proteins | sample CryGeyCG2014_010_2_FD_59451 | JGI IMG/M metagenome (GOLD analysis project Ga0066638, IMG submission 59451) | Groundwater microbial communities from aquifer - Crystal Geyser CG09_land_8/20/14_0.10 | ecosystem: Environmental > Aquatic > Deep subsurface > Groundwater | place: USA: Utah: Grand County...
CAAGGCCATTGTTTCCTATCATAAGGAATTTCTTGTAGTCCTAAATTTTCTTTTAAAACTCCTGCCCAGTCTGATGGATAATAAACTCTTACAGAATCTGCATATTTTCTCCAAAAATCAACAAATTTCTGCTCTTGCTTTTCATTTTCTTTCAATATCATCATTGATATATTTACTAGAACCGGATTTTTTCTTGCTCTTTTTTCTTCTAAAAAATATATAACATTTTTTTTAACAGTATTATAATCTAAACCCATCACTTTTTTATAATTTTTATCTGTTCCATTAATAGAAAAAGTTATCCTCCCTAATCTCATCTTTAACAACTTATCTGCCATTTCCTTGTTTAATAAAGAAGCATTAGTATAAAGATCAACTTTCAAATTTGGATATTTTCTATTTGCATATTGAATTTTTTCTATTATTCCTTTATCAACTAATGGCTCACCAAAACCATTTATAGTCAATCTTTCAATTTTATAATTCTTAATAACATTATCAAGAATTTTTGAAAAATCCTTAAGGTTCATTATTTTTACTTTTCTTTTCATAAATCTATGAGGACACATTAAACATCTTGCATTGCACGCATTTGTTGTTTCTATCTGTAGTATTTTTGGCTTTATCTTATTTGCCTGTTTTTTAATATGCTTATAATAAAATTTATTATATAAATTAGTATTTACTAATTTTGATAAAGGAGACCGATATAATAAAAATTTTTTTATAGGCCTAGAAAATCCTTCTAACCTTATATAATACTTCATCTCCTGAATCATGTTTTTAATACTCATAAAACGAAAAATTATGAAAACTATATAAATCTAACTATACAAATTTATATAAAGTAAGAAATTTCATCTTTTTCTTATGAGGATAGCCCATATAAATATGTTTTTTTACCCTACAATAGGAGGGGTAGAGCAAGTAATGTATGAGTTAGCTAGCAGGCAGGTTAAAGAAGGACATGAGGTTCATGTTTTTTGTTGTGATTCTGACAAGAATAAAAGGCTGAAAATAAAAGAAGAAATATACGAAGGCATACATATACATAGATTTCCTTATTGGTTTAGATTGTCATTAAATACTTTTTTCTGGCCTTCTTTATTATGGAAATTTAAAGGAGATTTTGATATTATACATTCACATGTTTCAGGACATGACTATATCTTATTTTCAGGATTAATAGCAAAATTAAAAGGAATAAAGCATATCCACACTACTCACTGCCCTTGGACAGATATATCTTTTCGTCCAAAAATTCTAAAGCCTTTTCTTTTTCTAAATGATTTATTCCTAAATAAATTCACTTTTAAATTTATTGATAGAATTATATCAATAACTCCTTGGGAACTAAATATATTAGAAAAGTTTTCAGACAAATCAAAAATTACAGTAATCCCGAACGGAGTAGATAAAATTCTATTTAAAAAAATTAAGCATAATAATTTTAAGAAAAAATATAAAATAAAAGAAAAAAACCTGGTTTTATTCTTCGGAAGATTAAATCCTACAAAAGGTCCTGAAAAATTAGCTTTAGCAGCCAGGAATATAACAAAAAAAAGAAAAGATATTGCATTTGTTTGGGTAGGGCCTGATGAAGGGAAAGCTAAAGAAGTGCAAGAGTTGATTAAAGGTTACAAGAATATGAAGTATCTTGGAGCAATAAGGGGAAAAGAGAAAGTAGCTGAGATGTATCAATCTGCTAATGTGTATGTTCTACCTAGTTATAGAGAAGGCTTACCATTAACTTTATTTGAGGCAATGGCTTCTGGTTTGCCAATAGTAGCTTCTCCAGTAAATGGAGTTCCATTTGAAATGAAAGAAGAAGAAAATGGCTTATTTGCTAATTATGGTGATTTAAAAAAATTAGAAGAAAACATATTAAAAATTCTGGATAATAAAAAATTAGCTAAAAAAATCTCAAGCAACAACATAATAAAATCAAAACAATATTCTTGGGATAATATTTATAAAAGATACATGCAAGAATATAAAACACCACTAAAACAAAAATAAAAAAATGAAAATCATTCTAATCTCAACCTCAACATTTCCATCTGACCAGGGAATAAGAACTATTTCATCAGTATTAAAAAAAGAAAACCACGAAGTTAAATTGGTTTTTATGACTTTATCAGAAGATTATTCAAGGAACTATACTTTATCAGAATTAAAACAGCTTGTAATAATATGTAAGAACTCAGGATTAATAGGAATAAGTTCTTATGCCTCAACATCAAAAAGAGCAGCAAGAATTATTAATTATTTGAAAAAACTAAATATACCAATAGTATATGGAGGAGTTCATGCTACAATATCTCCAGAAGATGCAATTAGAGAGGCAAATATCGTATCTGTAGGAGAAGGAGAAGAAGCAGTAACTGAATTAGCTAAGGCATTAGAAAAAGGAAAAAGTATAGATAAAATTAAAAATTTATGGATTAAAACTGAAAAAGGAATAATAAAAAATCCTGTAAGGCCTTTAATAGACAACATAGATAAATTGCCTTTTCCTGACTTTGACATAGAAAATCACTATGTCTTAGATAAAGGCAAAATAAGAAAATTCCAGGAGAAAGATTTGGCAGGTGGCATTTTCTTTTTAACAGGAAGGGGCTGTCCTTATGGGTGTGATTATTGTTCCAATAGTTTTTTCAATAAATTATATGAGAAAAAAAGAAAAAAAATTTTGAGATGGCACTCTCCTGAATATATAATACAAGGAATTTTGTATATGAAAAAAAAGTTTCCTCATCTAGGATATTTTGATATAAGAGATGATACTTTTTCTTTAAGGCCTTTAGAAGACATAAGGAAATTTTGTTCCTTATATAAGGAAAAAGTTCACATGAGGTTCAAATGTTTAGGAGACCCCAAAACCGTAACAGAAGAAAAAATTAAATTATTAGTAGATGCTGGATGTACTGATATTATCATAGGCATACAAGGAAGTGAAAGAACAAATTTAGAAATTTATCACAGAAATCAGACCGACAAGAATGTTTTAAATGCAGGAAAAATTCTGAATAAATATAAAGACAAACTAGCTGTGATGTACGATGTTATTACTTGTAATCCTTATGAAAAGCCAGAAGACATTATAAATTTAATTAGATTATTACAAAAAATTCCAAAACCATATTATTTATCTGTAAATAACCTTGTTTTCTTTCCTGGCTCTCAGTTATATAGAAGAGCTTTGCAAGATAAAACAATAAAAACAGAAGAAGATACTGCTTCTGAACTTAATTATTGGGATAGGAGTAAGCATATAATGCTAAAGAGAAAAAATATTTATTTAAATTTAATTTTAAACTTAATGCGAGGACCAGCAACAGAATCAAGATTTGGATTTATGCCAAACTCATTAGTTAATTTCCTGCTTAAGGAAGAAAAAATTCAAAAAAATCTAAGAAATCCTACTTTTTCATATCTCGCTTTATATTTTGTTTCTATAACTGATTTGATAAGAGAGAAAATCTTAAAGCCAGCTTATAGAAGCTTACCAATATCATTTAAAGTCTGGTATGATAAAGTTAGATATAGAGTTTAGCTTTTATATACACTAATATCTCTAACATTAGAGAAATAAAAACCTTTTTGCCTTGCCTTGCACCCAGCACATTTTCCACAATGAATAGGGATTCTCTTGCCGTTAATCTCAGCAAATCCCCCGCCCAAATAACAGCTGTATGTATACTCCAGATTAACCCCCAATCTTTTAGATAACTCAATTATATCTTCTTTATCTTTATTAATAAAATGTGCTTTAATTTCGAAATTTCCTTTTTGAGTATGTTTCGTAAGTTTGTTTATATCTCTTAAAAATTCTGGGGTAGTATCTTTAAATCTAATTTCTCCTTCATATTTTATTCCTAATAAAATATCACTCTCTATCTTATTTCTTATGAACTCAGATTCAGCAAAAGCTAAACCAGCAATAATAAATAAGGAATTTCTGCAAGGAACATACCACTTTATCAGCTCTTCCTTGCCAGTCTTCTTATTAGTATTTATTAGTGAGGTTGAAATTTTTCCCAACCATCTTAAATTTATTATTTCTAGCTTACATTTCAATTTTTTAGCTAGCAATTTTACACAAAAAATTTCTTCTTTTCTTGCTTTCTGATTGTAATCAAAAAACAAAAGTTTTATTTTTTTATATTTTTTTTTGGCATAATAAGCTAAAACAGAACTATCTAAACCCCCTGAAGTAAGAATAATTGCCTGTTTCCTAACCATATTCAACACATTTTCATAAACTTTATATACCTTTTCTATCTGCATTTAAAATATGAAAAAACAATTTGGGGAATTGAAAGTTGGAGAAAAAATAAAAGTTTTCGGAGAACTGCTAGAAGTTAAAAAAATAGAGTTATCAGAAAAGGGAGTTAAGCAAGGAAGAACAAAATGCAGAGTAGAAGCTGAAAATGAAAAAGGAGAGATAAAAGTTATAATAAGATTGACAAATGAGCAAGTAGAGGTTATTTGAAATGATTTATATCATAATAACTTCCTATAAAGATTTGGGAATAACAAAAGCAGTAAATTCTTTTTTAAGCCAAGATATAAAAGAAAAATACAAAATAATTGTATCAGACCCCTTTCCAGAAACTCAAGAAATAATAAAAAAACAATTTCCAAATTCATTTGGAAAGCAGGTAGAATTTTTCCTTGATCCTGGTGAAGGAAAAAGTTATGCCCTGAATGTAATTCTAGAACAAATTTATTCTCAAAATACTAATGATATAATAATTTTAACTGACGGAGACGTTTATGTTTCTAAGAATTCTATCTCAGCAATTATGAAAGCATTTGAAGATAAAAAACTAGGATGTGTCACAGGAAAACCTGTTCCTCTAGACTCAAAAAAAAATATGTTTGGCTATTGGAGTCATGTTGTTTTTTCAGGTATAGATAAAGTTAGAGAAAAACTTTCTGATGAAGGAAAATTTTTTGAGTGTTCTGGTTATTTGTTTGCTATAAGAAATGGAATTTTACAGGGATTCCCTTTAGAAACATCTGAAGATTCTATTATTCCTTATTTATTTTGGCAGAAAGGTTACAAGATAAAATATGTTCCTAATGCTGAGGTTTATGTTTTAAACAACTACACATGGAAATCTTGGCTAAAACAAAAGATAAGGAACATAAAAGGGCATGAAAATCTAAGTTTGCTAGTTAGGGACATGCCAAGGACAAAATCTTTTTGGAATGAAATAAAATTTGGATTATTATTTGCTTTGACTTATCCTAAGAGTATAAAAGAAATATTCTTTACATTCACCTTATTCATAGCTAGACTTTACATTTACATAAAAGCTTTTTACGATATTAAATTAAAAAAGAAGACATACAAGGATGCTTTTAGATAGCTTTTAAATTCTTTAATTTTTTCTTTAATTCCTCAATTGACTCAACAATCTCAACACTGCCAACAATAACAGCTGAAATATCTGCTATACTCTCTTTAATTATCCTGTCTGTTTTTAATCCTATTACTTTTTTTCCTAAAGCTTGCATAAAACCCATTTCCCAGGCAGTCCCAGCTCCTACACTTATACCATTTAATATCCCTACCATAATATCACAGTTATAAATTTCTTCAACATCTCTTTTTGCTATCCTCTTAACATCTTTCATATCTTTATACAAACCACAATCTCTATGTGGTAAATATGTATCAAAACCCAAATTTCTAACTAGCTTGTCAATTCTCTCTAAAAACTTTCTTTCTTTCTTTCCACATAAAGGACCAGCTATATACACTTTCATAAGGTTTAAAAATATAAGCAGATTTTAAAGTTTTCCATGACTGAGGGAAATAAGTGGAATGTTAATTGTAGGTTTTTTAATGAAGATTATGCCTGCGAAACATTAACTTCCGAGAATTTAAAAAGTTGCGAGGAATGTAAATTCTCTAGTCCTTACTCTAAAAAGATTTTAATAATTAAATTAGGAGCTTTAGGAGATGTTTTGAGAACTACCCCTATCCTGCCAGCAATAAAAGAGAAATATCCAAACTCTTTGATTTACTGGCTGATAGAAGATAATTATGGAGAAGGAAAAGAATTATTGAAAAATAATCCTTATATAGATAAAGTCTTAATTTTAAATACAGAAAATATTCTAAGATTACAACAAGAAAGATTTGACATCTTATATTCTTTAGAAATAACAACTCCTGCTACTTTATTAGCAAATATTGTTCAGGCAAATGAAAAATACGGCTATTATTTTAATAATGGAGCAACTTTCTGCTTTAACAATTCTGCTCTTGAGTATTTAGAGACAGCATTTCTTTCACATATAAAAAAGCAAAATAGAAAAACCTATCAAGAATTAATTTTCCTTGCTTGTAATTTGCCTTATAATAAAGAAGAAATTATCTTTAATCTTAAAGAAAAAGATAAAAAATATGCAGAAGATTTTAAGAAAAAAATAGGAGAAGGAAAAATTCTGGGAATTAACTTTGGTTCTGGAAAAAGATGGCCTTCTAAGGCCTGGAGTAAAGAAAAAATAAAAGAGCTAATTAAAAAAACAAAAGATAAATACAAAATTCTTCTTTTAGGAGGTCCTGAAGAAGAAACAATAAAAGCGTTTTCAAAAGAATTAGAAAATGAAGGAACACCAGTCATAATAAATGACCCAAAAAACTCTACATCTGAATTTGCCTCTATTTTGGATTTATGCGACAAGATTATTACCACAGATTCATTTACATTACATCTTGCTACAGCCTTAAAAAAGCCAACAATAGCATTATTTTTTTCAACTCCCGACTGGGAGATAGAAGATTATGGTATAATCAAGAAACTAACTTCTCCTTTATTAGAAAAAAATTTCTTTTCAAATTCCTATTCAGACGAATTAGCAAACAGCATTTCAGTAGAAGATGTTTTAAATGCCTTGCAATAAAAAGAAATAAAAACTAATAAAACCAACTATAATAATGGAAAACGAGGTAGAAAAAAGGAAAGAAAAAATAAAAGAGAAATTTTCAAACTGGTTAAAAGATCCTTATAATAAAGCCATACTTTTCATCATAATTATAGCCTTTATCATAAGATTCATAATTCTCCTTAAAACTCTAAACCAGCCAATGTGGTTTGATGAAGCGAGCTATATGGCAACTGCCAAAAAATGGGGTTTAGGATTAGATATTAATGAAGTTTGGTATTATAGAAGAGGTTTTCTTTTGCCATTAATCAGCTCAATTTTCTTTAAATTAGGTTTTGGAGAAATAGGAATAAGGTTTTTGGAAGCAGTTTTCTCAATTTCACTTATCTTTATCTCCTACCTAATAATCAAAGATATGTTTGATAAAGAAAAAGCTTTATTTGTAAGCATCTGCCTTACATTTCTCTGGGTTATTCTTTTTTTTACAGGAAGGGCAATGACAGAAATTCCTGCAGCTTTTTTTATTCTATTAGCTTTATTATTCTTCTGGAAAGGTTATGTCAAGAATCAGGGAAAAATTTTCTTCTGGCTTTTTGGTGCTTTTTTTGCTCTTTCTGTACTAACAAGAATGCAGTACTTGATGTTTGCTCCTGTTTTTTTAATTTATGCTTTTTCCAAAGAGAAATTTAAATTTTTGAAAAATAAATATCTTTGGTTTGCAGTATTAGCATTCTTTCTTGTATTATTGCCTCATATAATCTTATATTGGAATCATTTTGGAAATCCTGTAACAGATATACTATCTCACTATTTTGGAATTCAGACTTCTGCTACAATAGAAACAGGAAGCCAGGCTAAAGACTTTTTTAATTATTTCAAGGATTTACCTTATGCTTTAGATGGCACAACTTTCTCTTCATTTTTTAAACCATTTTTCTTTTTATTCTTAATTGGTATTTTTTACTTTTTTGCAGATTTGATTTTAGGATTTGATAATATATTTAAAAGCGAAGAAATAAAGAAAAAACTGCTTGTTTTCAGTTGGATAGTTATCCCATTTTTAATATTAGGCTATATGACACAATCTGCTGAGCAAAGATACACAATGCCCATCTATCCATTCATATTCCTAATAGCATCAGTATCATTTTTTAAAATCAGAGATTATTTATGCAAGAATAAAACAAAATCATGCATAATATTGGGCTTTATTGTATTAATTGTGCTATTAATCCCAAACTTATTATGGGGTTTCCAGTTAACAGACGCAAAAAAAACTTCCTATTTGGAAGTTCAACAAGCAGGGTTATGGCTCAAACAAAATTCAAATCCCGGAGATATTATTGTTACTTCTTCCTATCCCCAGATATCATATTATTCAGAAAGAACAGTTGCTTTATTTGATTCAGACAAACCAGAAGGCGGAAAAGCCCTAAATGAAACTCAATTTGATGAGTTTGTAAGAGCTGATAAGCCCAAATATCTAATGTTATCTGCATTTGAGCACCATCCAGACTGGGCATACGCATATCCTCAAAAGCACAATGATACCTGGATACCTGTTCAGGCATATTACCAAGGACAACAGCCAGTTGTTGTTATTTATAAGTCTAAAGATTAAACTCTTAGAATAGCTTCTAGCTCATTTATCTTCTCCATTTCTGGTTCTCCCCCTTTTAATATAATTCATAACATAAACAACTCTCTTTAATAAATTAAAATATACCCTTATTTTCCTAACACTTAATTTTTTTATTTGAGAAAAGATATATCTAGGACTTAGATAATAAGATTTGTAAGTTTCTGCAACCGCCTTCCTTAGCTTTTCATAATTCAGTTTTGTTCCATAAAACTTGTTGTAAGTTGTCTGGTCATACATCCCCCAATCATCTGAAGCAATGCCAGTTTCTTCATGCAGCTTATACAATTTCGTTCCTGGCATTGGTGTCATTATAAACAACCAGATATAGTCCGGGAGTATTTGCTTAATAACATTCTGCGTCTCTTTTATACTCTCATAATCTTCTCCAGGTGCTCCAAAAATAAAAGAGGCTTTTGTATTCATGCCAACTTTTTTGCAAATATCAAATGCTTTTATTATGCTCTCAACTTTTACATTTTTTTCCATATTATCTAATATCTTTTGACTTCCACTCTCAACCCCAAAACTTATCATATGGCATCCAGCTTTTTTCATTAGTTTAATTGTCTCAAAATCAACACTATCAACTCTTGACAAGCAACACCAGGTTAAATCATAATTTCTTTTTATTAATCCTTGACATATTTCCACCAACCTTTTCTTATTAAGAAGAAAATGATCATCATAGAATAATATCTCCCTTACTTTATACTCTTTCACTAACAAATCTATTTCTCTTAAAACATTTTTAGCAGACCTAAATCTTACCCTCTGCTTCCACATAACTTTGCTGGCACAATAGATACAGTTGAACGGGCATCCTCTACTACTAAATATTGTAGCATCCGGCTTCCTTCCCTCCCAGTCAAATCCCAAACTATAATTCTTAATATCTGGCAATAAATGTCTTGCAGGAAAAGGCAACTCATCAAGATTCTCTACAAACTCCCTAGTCTTATTTATCTTTAGTTTTTTATTTTTAATATAGGCTACCCCTTTAATCTTCTCTAATTTTGTATTTTTCATTAGTTCTAAAATAGTTCTCTCGCCCTCACCTAAAACAAAAACATCTACATCTTTCATCTCTTTCAGGCTTTTTTCAGGAAGAGCAGTAGGATGTATTCCCCCAACTATTACTCTTATCCCCTTAAAATTTTCCTTTATTTTTCTAGAAAGACTTTTAACAAAATTAATATGAACAGACATGCAAGATATTCCCACATTTTTTGGACTTAGTTCTTTAATATATTCCGATATCTGTTTCTCATTTATTTTCTGAACAGAAAGATCTAAAATCTTTACTAAAAAACCATTCTTCTCCAAATAACTAGCCATATAAGCTAATCCGAAAGGTATTGGATTGTTCTGAACTGTTATGCTAGATGGATTAATCAATAATATATCTGTCATTTTAACAATCCTCAGACTTCAAAATCTTCTGATTTTGACAGTCATCAGAAACCTCCAGTTTCTGAGATTTTAAAAGGCAAAAATTTTCAAATTTTTTCATTTTAACTCTTTATCCCTTTATTATCCCTCTTCTCTTGTAATATTCTGCTGTTCTTCTCACCCCTTCATCTAGTGTAATCTTTGGATTATAGCCTATTTCTTCTCTTACCTTT
>Ga0066638_1000321_pt1 | contig 10080 bp, 9 predicted proteins | sample CryGeyCG2014_010_2_FD_59451 | JGI IMG/M metagenome (GOLD analysis project Ga0066638, IMG submission 59451) | Groundwater microbial communities from aquifer - Crystal Geyser CG09_land_8/20/14_0.10 | ecosystem: Environmental > Aquatic > Deep subsurface > Groundwater | place: USA: Utah: Grand County...
CCAGGCCGGCGATGAGCGAACTGATGAACACCTTCACGGCGGCCCCCGTGCGAACCGAAGCCTCCGCCCCGGTGGCAGGGCCGTCCGTCTCGGGCGCCATGGAATTCGACCACGGCACCTCAGGCGCCCAGGCCCCCGGAGCGCCGCCGAGCTAACGTACGCGGCCTCATGATGTTCCTCGTCCGTTCCTGGGGCGACGAAGGTTCTTGTGCTTCGGATGCCGATGGTCGGATGCAGGCGCTCACAGCGGATCCAACCGTCGGCCTTCGATGCATGGGATGTTGGCAGTCCCACGAACCCCGGTCGCGGGGCGCGGTCGAGCGGCCGGATTGGCGCGGCGGTGAGGGGCCTGCGGCGGGCGTTTCGGGGCACGGCCCCTGGGAGCCGCGGACCGTCACGGAGCGGGGGCTGCCGTCGAGGGTGGCCCGGCACGTTCGAGGCGGGTCCATCCTCGTCGGTCGCGGGGCGTCGAGGGGTTCGGGATGCCCGAGCGCCTGCGCCGCGCGGGGGATGCGGCGGCCGACGCGACCGGACAGGAGCGTGGATCGTCCATCGGCGGGCGGGTGGCCGGGGTCGTGCCCGCTATCGGTCGACGCCGCGCCTGATAATCGCCAGGACGCGTCCGAGGACCTGGTCGCTGGACGCCGGTCGGGGCTCGCCCGAAGGCATGCCTACCCGCTCGATGCGCAGGCATCCTTGGGACTGGACCAAAAGGTCGCCGACCCGCCTCTCCCCACCCATCTCGACGAGGATGCGGTCGCCTGGCCCGAGCCCCAGCGCCGGCTGGTGATCGGACAGGACCGCGACGACGGCGGTCGCCGTGCGCGCGCCGTCCATGAAGTCCGCCGGGATGGACCAATGGTTCGACGTCGTGCCGGACGCGCGGGACCCGGGTGTCCGGAGATGCTCCACCGGCATCTCGCGCAAGGTCACGGACCGTCCGATGCGAGACCGGGACCGCGCGGCTTCGCGGGCCGCGGCGGAGTTGCGCAGGATCGATCCGACCGTCTCCGGGTCTCCCCGGCGCCTCGGGTCCGCAAACGCGGCGCACTTGGCGAAGACCGGCTCGGCGGCGACCGACCGGTACCGGAAGTCGGGATCCCAATCGACGAGCATGCGAACCTCGGGGGCGCGTGCCTCCGCCTGCGCGACTTCGGCGGCGACCGGCTCGGGCAGCCCCGCCGGGGGCCCGCGGAGCAGGAGCCAGGCGGCGGGGACGCCGAAGGCGGCGCCGTAGGCCTCGGCGGCCTCCGCCGGGAGCGAGCCCTTGAGACCGTATTCATGCCCGCCGTAGGTCGAGCGGACGAACCCGAATTGGGCACATGCCGCCGACGCCGTGCGAAAGCCCGCGAGGCGTCTGGCGACGCCGAGGCGGAAACCCATGAAGTGGTTTCCCGTGCGCGTCGCCATGCGGGTCCGGCGCGCGCTCTCCACGGGCGACGTCTCGCGACCGGCGTCGGTGGCTCGTCCGCGAGGATCCGGCTCGCGTGGAGGTCCGAGGGCAGCATCGGGCCCGGCGGCGCCCGTCTCGATCCAGCCGGGGTCGACCCCGTAGGCCTTGGCGTAGCGGACGAGGTCCTCGGGGGTCAGGGCGCGTTCGGCCCGCTCGTGACCGTGGACGCTGCTCGGCGCCCAGTCGTGGGCCTTGGCCGCGGCCCGGGCCGAGGCATGGCCGGCCATGCGCCGGGCCTCGCGCAGCCGGCCGGCGACGTCGAGGTTGCCGTATGTCTTGGTCAGGGGCCCCACGTTCCATCCATGCGGGCGTCTCGACGCCGTGATCGAGCCGGACGATCGCAGCGGGAGGCGGCCGCGTCTAGGGGCGGTCTCGCCGGCCCCGCCGGGCGCACGCCCCTTCCGATCGTCTCGGGAGATCGGCCCCTTCCCGCCGCTGTCGGCCGGGCCGTCCACAATGGATTCCACTGTGGAGTCCATTGTGGACGGCTCCGAAGCCGGCGCTCGGCCCTGCTGTGGGCTCCGGTATGGGCCCATACAGAAATCCACAGTGGAGCCGACCCGGGAACCCCATAGCAAGGTCCGCGATGGAGGCCGGCGGGCGCTTTCCCGATCCTCGCAGAGGCGTGGCCGGCTCCAACTGTGGAGAATTCCGGGGTTTTACTATGGAACCCACATATGGAAGTCTTTGATATTCCTCGAACTATGGAGTCGAAGGGTGGGATACCATGCCATATTACCCCCTTCGATGTATCCACATATGGTCGTCGCACTCACCGCTGCCACGTTGGGAAGGCGGCTGAAAGTAGACCGGCGGAATGTGACAGGGCTGCAGACGAAGGTAGGTATCTCCCCCTTCCGCAGCCATACTCCACAGCGCGCCGCGACGTCTCATGCGCCTTTTCACAAACGAAACTGGTCACGGAAACGAACGTTCGATGCCATTCATCGGAACGAGCGTGACCAGCCGAGTGGGAGCTGTTCCCCAAGGTGCGACATGGGAGGCGGCCCAAGTGCTTGTTCGTGCGCCAACCGTTTCTTGAAGGTTTTAGCAATCGGCTGGTGTCGCCATCCGGGACAAGGCGACGCGACCGAAGCGCATGATTGCGACCGTCCCACTCGCCCTGATCTCACGCCGCTCGAATGGTGGCCGGGAAGCGTGCGAGCTCGCCCAAGAGATGCTTTGACTGTCTCGACAGGCCGGCGGCTTGACCTGACTGGTCGCCAAACCTGTATGGTCTACTGCCTTCGCCACCCCCTCGATGTCGCCGGTCACATAGCCGGTGCCTTGCGTTGCCTGGGTACGCCTCGAAGTTACCTGTACCGACGTGCCCGGCGCATGACGAACAAAGCGCTCTCGTTTCGATCGCGTGCCGGCCGTCGAATTCACCCACGGAAGCGGACGTCACGGATATCAAGCATTTTACCGAATGCTTTCGGTCGAAAGTGAGAGGTTCAGTGCAGCTTGCGATGATCGCACGGAGTGTCGGACATGCACATTGTCACGCAAGATCTGCCATCGAGAAGGGCGCAGGTTGAGATCTGCCTACAGATGGAGCCCGCATACTCCATTCTCAATGAAGACGAGCGGCACCAGGCCGCCGCCACCCTCTTCGCCCAGCACGATGGGATTATTGCATGCTGGCCCGACGCCGAAGGCGTCGACGGTTACGCCGTGGCCGTGCTCAAGGGCATCAAGCATGTCAAAGCCGGATATGCGGGCGGCTTGCGGATGGGACAGTTTCCTTGCCTCCCCTCCGACATAGAGGCCCAGAACCTTTCGGCGCTCTTTGGCGATGACAGGGGGGAGCGCCGGCGCAATCTTCGTGGCTACCTCAGGCGCAGGTATGGCGAAGTGCCGGCCGAGGCGTTCGAGGCCGCCAGGAACTACTTCGACCGCTATGATCGACTTTATCATCACTTAAGTGAGCGGGAGCGGGCCAAGAACGACAACATCGCCGAGACATTGCGATGGGTTCGTGAAAATCCGGGCTGGGACCGCACGGCTTGACCCTGGGCACCCCGCCCTCCGTGCTGCGAGCCGCATGGGCCTAGCGACTCCGATGTGGCCCGCCACCCCTTCCACTGCGCCGGAGAAGAAGCGCGGTGTGCACCGGGAAGGCCATCCGAAGATCCACCGCGGGACGATGACCCATCCTGCGCTGGTCGTGCGGGATGCGGCAGCTAGGCGCCACGAGAATGCGACCTGTCTTTGGGTACCAACCGAAGGTTGGACTCGGCCGCGACCAAGCATGCCCGAAGCGGCATTCGGCGGCCGCGCGGGAGGTTCGGCCCGAGACCGGCCCGCACGGCCCCTCCGGTCGTCGTTCGCGGACCATTGCCAGGCGCGGCAGCCCGAGTATGAGGTTGGGCTAAGCAGCGACCTGGGTGCTCCCCAAGCTCACGAGATCCAGCGGCAGCGAGGTGGAACGTCGGCGGTGTAGATCATGACACGGCTGCGAGCGGCAAAGCCGAAAGGCGGTCGCCTCGCGTGCGAGCCATCATCGGAGGGCATGCTCCGTTAGAAGATGGAGGTTCGCGTCGAGCACGAAGGCTACTTCGAGAGGCTTGGGACCACGCCTACGCGCGACTGCCCGACGGGGACGGGGCGCGGGGTGAGCGTGAACGCATTCGGTGGGACCGACAGGGCGTCGGCGCCGTCCGCCCGGTCTCCCGCGGCCGGTCGAGCGAGCCCGGCCGCGGCGTCAAGGCTCACCAAAGGTCTTCCAGGTCGTGACGATGCTTGGTCGAGACGTGCAGTCTCACCCTATCCGACAGGTGGCCCCTGACGATTGCGAGGTCGCCAAGTTCATCGAAAGCGGCGTCGAGCAGTTCGGGGCCGGCGATGTCGGAGGCTTCCTCCTCGCACTCTTCGTCGGCATTGAGGAGGCCCGCGATCCGGCCGCCTATCGCCTCCAACCTGCCCAGCCGCTGCCTAGATGGTTGCGGGCGTCTGCGTGCCGTCTTAGTCGGCGCCCTGCGCAGGTCCACATCCTGTCCGACGTTGCGTAGGCAAGCATGCTTCATCGTATCGCTCCTGCCGTAAGTAAGGGGGTGTCGTGAAGCGGGAGTTGGCCATCGTCACCGCGCGGGCCCCGGCGGGGCCCTTGCGGCCAAACAGGGGGACGGGAACGAGGACTGGCCCGCCGCTCAGGGGGACTCGCGCGTCGCGGCGGGCGGTACCGCAGCGGAAGGACAAACGAAACTTTTTATATCGCTGGTATATTATGCCTTGGGAACGACGCTCTGGCCAGCGCACAGGGTTCATCGGCCGGCTCAGATCGCCGTCAGGGGTGTGAATTCTGTGAATTATGCGGCGAGCGACTGCATTGCGGCTTCAACTGTCCATGCAGGCAACGGCAAGCGGCCATACCAATCGCAACCTCTCGGCTAGATCGACCGGACGAGACTACGTTAGCGTGCGTTACTGCGTCGACCGGAAGACGAGAAGGTCGAGCTGGACTATGAGCGGTCGTTAACGCGCGGGTATCGTTCCAAGCTCGTCCTGCGGGCGGCTCGGCTTACGCCTGGACCCAAAATTTCAAGGCTTCCGTGCCATCGCCGGTTACGTTGGCGCCAAGCTGATGGTGGACATCGCCCATATCAGCGTTCTCATCGCGGCTCGCTGATATTCCCCAGCCGTTCCCGCTTGCAGATCGTGACGACCACGACTGGCCAGTCGTTGCGCGGCGCCCGGTGCCATCGCGCTCTGGAACGATCAACCCCACTCTGACGCGATCCACTTCGGCATCTTTCCCGGCGTGCAGGGCTCGGTGATGTTGCAAATCCTGGCCACCGAGGGTGCCTGCCTCGGCGAAGCCCTCCAGCCGGAGTTCAAGGGCTAAAACCGCATGGCCACCAAAAATCAACAAACCTTGACTGGCGCACTCGCCACGCACGAGGTGCGTCTCGTGCCCGGCGAGAAGAACACAAGCCTGATGGTCGTCGACGCCGTCGGCCAGGAGATCACCGGCGTCGTAACGCCGACCGCATCGGAAGCTGCCGGCATCGCGGTGAACACGAAGCAAGTTCCCGTCGCCCCCCCAGGCGTCGAAAGGCCCACGCCCGTCAGGCAGCGCGTGCACCGAGCGCGGGTTCGGCGCGACGAAATCTGCCAGACGCCCAGCTGCATCGGCTAAGTCGACGAAGGTCGGGACAACCACTGCGTCTACGCAAGCATCCCTCACGAAGGTCGCGCCCTGTGCCGCCTCTTCCCGGTCTACGACCCGGCCTGGGCCTTCATCGGGTCCGGCATCGGACATCGGCGCCGGCGCTTGATCGATCCCGGGAATACCGGCGGCACCGCAAGCGCCCTCCGCCCCTCGTAGGTTTCTCCGAAAGGCGTAGAGCATCGATGCACGTCCCGTACCCCGACCGACCGCCGGCATCCGCGCCTCCCTCGGCTGCCGATGGGGGCGCTCAAGCCTTCCTCAATCGGCGTCCCATCCATTTGGCCGCCTCCGGCAAGGAGGAGAAATCCGGGTTGTATGACCCGCGCGGCCGCAGCCGTGCATCAAGGGCGAACAGTCCGAGGCGATTGTCGCCCGCCGGCAGCAGCAACGCCCTGACGGCGCCGTCGTGATGCACCAGCCAGCCGCGGCTGCGCACGTCGCCGTCGCCGAGCTTGATCTCAGTGAGCTGTGGGGCCGCGCGCCGCTGTAATGGCCTCCGTGCGGCCGTGGCATCGGGACGAAACGGAGAGATTCCGCCGCGTGGTACGACCGCTCTTCGCGTGGGCGCCAAACCCGGCCGGCCGGGATCTGTCGATCTGTGGGATACTTTAACCGTCAAGGCCATGCTCCCGGGCGAGCCCATCATCATACCAGCGCCGTTCGACCTTTCCCGCATCACGCGGTCCCAGCCCCCCTCCGAGCGAACGCGGTCCGGGCGTCGGCGAGGCCGCGCGACCTCGTCCCACAAGGTCGCGTTCTCGGTCGCGAAGCCTGGGTCGTCGCTGCAACGCGCAGATCGTCTTTCGCGCGGCTTGGAGGTGAGCCGCTTCCGTTCCGCGTCCAGCCGACCGACGGCTTCCTCTACCGACGCCGCCCGAACCGCCTTGGCGAAGCATGCCAAAGCGCCCCCGCAGACGCTCCAGCAACGACGTCACTATCAGGCGTGCAATCAGGCGCCGGAGAGGCCCCCCCGGTCTCCCGGATCGGCTCCCTCACCGGCCTCGGCGTCGCTAGCCCCCGTCGTGCGCCCCACGCACATCGGCACGCGCCTGCCATTCCGCACCCATTCGCGTGCGAACGCCGCCAAGTGCGGGCGCGCCGTCCCCTCCGCTTCCAGGTACCGCAGGAGCCCATCGACCGCGGCGTCGTGCCCCGCGGCATTGGTCCTTCCCGTCAGGTGCGCCCAACGCAGGAAGACGACGTAGAGGTTGGCGACGTCAGTCTCGCAGTAGGCTCGCACCCGGCCGAGTTCCCCCCGCGCGACCAAGTCGCCGACGCAGGAGCCGTGCTCTCCCATTTTGCCCGGTGCCCCGACCGCCGCCGAAGCCTCCTCCAGGGTGAGCCGCGGGGATGCCCCGAAGGATGAGATCGTGTCCATGAGGTCGAGGTGCCACTCCTGGGCATGCCGCTGGCCGTAATTGGCCCAGCGCGTCCCGCGCAAGAACCATGACGGAGCCGCGAGACCGTGCATGAGCGAACGGGCGAGGACCACCGGCATGTCGAACGCCCTGCCGTTCCATGTGACGAGCCGGTAGCGCTCGCTCTCGAAGAGGCGCCAGAACGCTCGCAGCAACCGTGCCTCGTCCCACCCCGGCTCGCCGCCGCTCCGGCACGATCGCAGCGCGTATGTCTCGAAGCCCGTGGCCGGGTCACGCTCGACCGAAACCTCCACCACCGAAATGGCGACGACCTGATGCCAGGGCGCCTTCGGGAACCGGTCGGCGGCCCAGTCGGCCGGCATCAGGACCGGGTCTGGTACGGTCTCGATGTCGAGCATCATCAGCGTGTCGTTACAGGCCTCCTCGTCGACGCGGCGGCGCACCGGACGCCATCCCCCTGCCGGTCTAGGGACCTCCTTCGGGGCAGTGGCATCGAACAGGGTGCGTTCCGCAAGCGGATGGCGGGCAGGCGACCGCGATGCCGACGGCTCCCGGCGGGCGGACGGTTGGCGAGCGAAGGACGTCATGGCCTCTCCTTCCCAATTGTCATGCTCAGTTGGCGTGCGTGCGTCGGGCACCGCGGCCCGGATTGACCCGGCGTCGGGGCGAGGCGGTCGTTCCCGCGAACAGCCTCCGCGTGGTCGCATCGTCGAGGTAGCCTGTCCGGAAAAGGGCCTCCGCAATCCGTTCGAGTGCGAGGCGCTCGGTCCGCATCAGATCGCATGCGCGGTCATAGGCACGGCCGAGGCGCTCCAGTACCGGGCGCATCAACCACGGCATCCGAATGAGGTCGGCGTCGTGGACGGAGGCGAGGGACAGCAGAGGGAACTCCGCCGAGAATCCCCAAGATGCCTCCATGGCGACCGCGCAGCGGGTCGCCTCGGCGAGGTCGGAGACCGCGCCTGCCGAGACCTCGCCAAGAAGAACCTCTTCGGCCGCACGCCCAGACAGCGTCATCACCAGGGACCGTTCGAGATCGCCCTCGGTCAAGGTACCGTAGGCGTCGGCAAGGACGTGCTCGGTCAGGCCGCCCGTCGGCGCGACGGTTAGCGTCACCGGTCCGCTCGCGCCTGCGGCCAGGAGCGCGACCGCATGGCCGGCCTCGTGGACGGCGCAGCGCATCCGGAGCCCATCCCCCAGCGCCGGCGCACCGTTCGACGCGGCCGCCACCAGATCGTCAACCGTGAGGGGCCGGGCGGCCCTTCGTGCGCTGCCCCTTGCCCGGCGTACGAGCGCCTCGACGTCCGCGCCCGTCATGCCGCGCAACAGAGGGACGACCGGGGCCAGTTCGAGGCTTCCGGCTCCCGGCCCGAGATACTGGCCGAGCATGCCGGCCAGCGCGTCGAGGTTTGGTAAATCGATCCGGAAGTGCCGCTCCAGGCGCCCCGAACGTAGGATCGCAGGATCAATCCTTGCAGGATGGTTCGTCGTAGCCACGACCACAACGCCCTCGCGCCCGACGGCGCCATCGAGATGCTCCAGGAGCGCATTGACGACTTGGCTGGAGTAATCCCGATGATTTTCTGAGAATGTATTCCTATCTCCGAACGAATCGAGCTCGTCGAGAAGGACTACGCAAGGCGACCGCCGCGCCTCCTCGAAGAACTGTCGCATGGCACCCAGCGTGTGGCCGAGATGGCCGTCGCGGGCGCTCTGCCACTGCGCGAGCGAGCCGGGATGCAACGGCAGGTTCGCGCTCCGGGCCAGGGCCATGGCGAACCGCGTTTTGCCCGTGCCGGGCGCGCCGCTAACAAGGGCGGCAGACTCGCAGGCCTCGAACGGGATCCGCCCTTCGTGCCATGACTTTAGGTCCGCCACGAGGTTGAGGCCCCAGTCGCGGGCGGCTCCGAAGCCAAGCAGTTCCTCAAGGCGTGGCACATTCGCCGCTCGCTGCCTCTCTCGCAGGCGTGGGCGCCCGAGGCGCTCAAGGGCTTCCGACGCTCCGCGGCCCGGACGGATACCGATGCGGAGCTCGGCGGCTGCCCACGCCCCGATGCGGTCCGGGAGCGTCGAGAGAGGCGGAACCTCGCCGGTCACCACCTCGATTACGAGGCGAAGCGCTCCGGCGTCGAGCGGTCCGACGAGGATCTCCCGGTCGACGGCCTGAAGGAGGTCGCGCGGCAGCGTCTTGGCGGGATCGTCGGCCACGCCCAGGAGCGGGATGCCCGCGACCACGGCCGCGCCGACCACTTCGTTGCCGCGTTCTGGCCGATGCTCGCGCGACGACCCGTCCCGTGCGAAAACGACGACCTCGCGGCGGCCTCGCTCACCCCATGATCCGCGACCGGCCTCACCGTCGCGGACCCTCCATCCCAAACCGAAGAGGCAGGGGCCCACGACGCACCGCATCGGCTCGACCCAATCCGCCGCCGGCACGCGCACCAGCAGCACCGGGAAGCGGTCGTCGGCAAGCAACGGTTCGGACGGAGCGAGAGCGTGCGCCAGCATGACCGCCGCGGCTACGATGTCGGCGGCTAGCCTGGGCACGGCGGAGCCTTCCTGCCGCCCGTGCGCGAGGGCGTCGATCTCCGCCTCGTCCAGACACCACGACGGGTCCGGGCTCGCGGCTTCCTTCCGCATAGTCTCGATAAAGGCGCGCGCCATGGCGCACCCCGCCACGTTCGGTTCGGGCATGGCTTCCTCCGGCTTCACTCGGCAAGGCGTTGGCGTGGGGTCTATGGCTCAGCGACGGCGCGGGGGGGGCGCCTCCTCGGTCGTGCCCAGCGCGCCGCGAGCCGCAACAGGCGGCGGTCGCCCGCGCCGCGCCGTGCCAGCGCGCGCAAGGCGTAAGCGATGACTGTCGGCGCCGTCGGGTCGCCCCGCTCGGCCAGCAGCAGGAGGTTGCCCATGACCAGGTCTGACGCGACCGAGTCCGCACCGCATGCCCGAACTTGGCGGATCGCCAGCGCGGCGGCGGCGGCGGCATCCCCGTTCCTCGCGGCTGGCCACCGCGGCTCGCCCAGGATCGACGTCGACGCCAATAGCCGTGCAAGCGCCATCGCCTCCGAGCCGCCGAG
>Ga0066638_1000332_pt1 | contig 9984 bp, 9 predicted proteins | sample CryGeyCG2014_010_2_FD_59451 | JGI IMG/M metagenome (GOLD analysis project Ga0066638, IMG submission 59451) | Groundwater microbial communities from aquifer - Crystal Geyser CG09_land_8/20/14_0.10 | ecosystem: Environmental > Aquatic > Deep subsurface > Groundwater | place: USA: Utah: Grand County...
CATCACCCATTATCCTTGGGCGCATCGGCCGTTTTATACCATGCCTGATCCAGAGGACAAAGAAGTAACCTTCGGTTTTGATCTTCTCTTCCGCGGGGTGGAAATTGTGACCGGTTCGCAACGAATTCACGATTATAAGATGCTCATCGAGAATATGGAAAAGAAAGGGGTCAAACCCGCTGGGCTGGAATTTTATTTGAATGTTTTCAAATACGCCATGCCGCCGCACGGCGGCTGGGCAATTGGATCCGAAAGATTAGTGCAATTATTATTTGGGCTCTCAAGCGTCAAAGAAGCGGTTTTGTTCCCCCGTGATGTGAAAAGATTAAGTCCTTAACCTGTAAATTTACACTTACGAAGTGTCATTTTTTACAGGTTGGCTCCTAAATCAAAAGTCCCACCGATACAGCCAGTGGGACTTTGCCCTCGTACGTGCGCCTACCGGTCTTTAAGACCGGTGATCTTGAACTTAGCCCCCGCCGGGTTGGCCTTATCACCATACACCCGAGCCGTGAGCTCGCCTCTGGAAAACGAGCCATCTCGGGCCGCGAGGACTCCCGCGCCGGAAGGGAATGCGTACAAGACTTCGATGCTTGCGCCGGTGACTCTGATCTCCAACTTAATCTTGCCGCTGGCTTTAGGAAAACCAACTTGCGTAGCGGCAAGAGTCTGTTCCCGTCCGCCAGTTCGCTTGACGATATACAACCCCGGATTAGCGCCTTGGTTGGGAAATGGGCAAAACGTCACCCCATACCCATCCCCACGGTCCTCTGAAAGACGGAAGAAGATGGCGCCCTCTCGGCGTTCAACCTCAATCTCTACATCGAGCTCGAAGTCGCCGACGCTTTCAGCGATCGTCCGCATCCCATCGCCGTAGCTGCTCCGGACTGTGATCGGCGAATCAATCGCCGGCGTTTCTTTGGCCGTCAAACGCAAGCAAATCGGCGAAGTCACCAGCGCTTGTTCGACGACGATTGTGTAAAGATGGAGCCCTGTGGATGCTTGAGTGTCTTCGAACCGATATGACCTGGCCGATTCTCCGGCACGTAGGCTATCTTTAGCGACAATTTTGCCATCGCGGTATAGGTGGATGCTTTTCGACTGCGTGAGTCTCTTTCCGAATTCCAGCCGGAAGCTGATGACGGGGCGATCCACCGCGTAGGTGGTTCCGGGAACGCAGTTCAGATCCGAGAGCTTGGCTCCGTGAGCAGTAGCGATGGTCCGACCCGCGCGTATCGCTCCGAGCAGATTCTTGGACGTTAGCTTGTCCTCAATGTATACATAAGTACGCCGCTGCCAACGCTCGCTATCGGACGGGTCTTTCCAGCCGTGGCTGTCACAACCGGAAGTGACGAACACCCGCTGGCCTTTTTTCAGCAATCCCAGGTACCAAGAAAGGGTTTCGGCGTCTTGCTCGGCTGTCTGGCTGTTGAAGAACTCGATACCCTTTAGTCCTTCGTATGCCTCAGGACTGCGCCGATCGTAGCGGAAGCGCTGCCGTTCCCAGGGCGTGCTCGTCGCCGACCTAGTTGAGATGAGGACTGGATGAGCCGCGACCGCTAGCAAGCCGTTTCGGTTGATCCAGGCAATTACATCGCGCTGACTTGTCGGCTGTCTGGATTCGTTCCGATATAGCTCGGTAATATTCCCAAGCGCCAGGGTATGCGAGTAGTCTATCGTCGACGGCTCGGCATGCCAAACCGTCTGGACTTCAGCGCCGGGAATGGTTACAAAAGAGCCATTCAACGTTTGCTCATCGCAATTGCGACGATAGTCCTTGAAGCCGATGTCCACCCCCGGATTGGCTACTACTTGGCCATACCATTTTGCCGGGGTCTTAGCCGACGAGGCGATTTGCTCGTAGTGGTCAGTGACCACAAGAAACTTGCAGCCGGCGCGCTTCGCCTTTGCCACCCGTTGCGGGATATTATCACTACCATCCGAAAAAGTCGTGTGGACGTGAACTATCCCTTGATACCATTCAGCCCAAGCCAGCCTCGCGGACATCAGCAGTGCCAGAGTTACCAGCGCGAAAGTGCTAAACCGCATTACTTTTCTCCTTGATCGAATGTACTCCCCAACTGACCCGTATTATAGGCCTTAAAAGAGATAAAAACAATGGTTGAGATCGATAAAACTTTTTAAATTTCTAAACTAAAAGTATAATAAGAATATGCGCAATCGCACTGAAAAAATTGTCGAGGTCGCCACTTGGATAGTTCTAATTATTATTATTTTTGGCGTTCGTTTCTTGCCAGTAAAATTACTTGATAATGATTCTGTTTATATTTTAATTGGCGGCATTGCTTCATTTGCGCTCCTCTATTATCTCGTTATTTATAAATATTTCGCTCGCTCAAAACGGATTTATTTAAAAATCATCGCTGATGTGGTCTTAATTGGTGTTTTAATTCACCTCTTGAAAGATTACGGCCAATATTTCTTTGCTTTGTATTTTTTACCAATCGCCGCCGCCGCCCTTGAGTTGGAATTTATTAATGCCTTATTGAGCGCGACGATTGCCTCTTTGTTCGTCGTTTTTGAAATATTTTTAAGCTCGCAAGATCTTTTACCGGATTCCAATCAATTTTTCTCCGGCGCCTGGCAAATCGCCATTATTCTTTTTATTACTATTTTCTGCCGGATGTTGGCAATCCAGATTAGGCAAGAGCGCACTGCCAAAGAAGAATCGATTTTAAAACAAAAATCCCTTGAGCTCGAGGCAGAGCGTCAAAAAGAATTTTTATCTTTAACTTCGCACCAGCTTTTCACGCCGCTTTCTATGATTAGAGGGTTTATTTCGATGCTAAATGACGGGACTTTGGGCAAACTTTCGCCAAAACAAAAAGATGCGGTCAGAGAAATTCATACTAATTCTGTTCGGATGGTGGATTTAGTTGATGAACTTTTATCGATCTCTCGAATTCAAGCGGGCACATTCACCTTGGATAAAAAATTTAGTCGTATTAATACAATCGTTCAAGGCTCTGTTGACTCTCTTTGCAAATCAAAACAAAATAAAAATGTTAAAATCATAATTGAAAAAGAAGATCTTCCGCCGATCAATCTTGACCCTGATAAAATTCGCCAAGTGATGTTGAATTTATTGGATAATGCCATAAAATATACCCCCGCACCAAAATCTTTGGTGAGGGGGTATACTAAGACCAATGTAACAATAAGAACTTCCGCCACCAAAGATGGTCAAATGGTAGAAATAATTGATCAAGGCGTTGGCATTGACCAGGCTGATTTTGAAAAGCTCTTCCAGCCATTCTTTAGAGGAAAAAATATTCTTGAGTTAGACAATAAGGGCACGGGGCTCGGCCTTTACATTTCAAGAATTATAATAGAAAAACATGGCGGTCAAATTTGGGCAGAAAACAACCCCAATGGCCAAGGTGCAACTTTTTCTTTTAAAATACCAGCAATGTAATCTAATTTAGAAAGGGTACAAAATGAAAGTCTTAATCATTGATGACGAAAAAGGGGTCTTGAAAATGTATAGCGAATATCTAAAGGGGGGAGGGATCGAAGCATTACAGGCGACTGACGGACAGGCGGGGATTAAAATTGCAAGAGTTCAAAAACCCGATGTTATTTTCCTTGACATTATTATGCCTCATTATAATGGTTTTGATGTCTTAAAAGACATTAAAGCTGATCCGGAGTTAAAACAAATTCCTGTTTTTCTCTTGACTAATCTCCCAGCAGAAAGTTCCGGCGATAAAGCCAAGAGCTTAGGCGCTGCCGGCTATTTAGTCAAAGCCCAATACGAACCAAAAATGATTTTAGATATTGTTAAATCGGCCGCGACCTACAAAGAAAATCCTAAAGCATAGACAGAAAATAGAAAAAGGTTAAGGAAAACAGAAAACGGTATAGAAATCAGAAAATCGAGCGAGGTTAACCGATTTCCAATTTCCATACTGATTTCCGTTCTCTTAAAACTAATTTCTTATTTCTTAGAACTCAAATAATTCCACGCACTCAAAGCGGCTTTGGCACCTTCGCCAGCAGCAATTATGAGTTGCTTTTGGCTAACATCAGTTGCATCGCCGGCAGCGAAAACACCCGGAATATTAGTACTATTGTTACTCGCAATTTTTACTTCTTTGGTCGGTGTGAGCTCAACGAAACCCTCTAAATACCCCGTTGACGGCTCCCAGCCGATCTCGCGGAAAATTCCGGAAATCGCAATTTCTTTCTCTCCTTGGGTGGTAAGATCTTTGTATTTTAACGCTTTTACAAATTGTTCACCCAAAATGGCAACGGTTTTTGCTTGACCAATAATTTCGACTTTAGGTGATTTTTTGAGTTGGTCGATTCTCACTTCTTCACCAATTAACTCTTGACCTAAATTTAAGACATAAACTTTATGAGCATATTTTTCTAATTCTTGTGCCGCAGCAATCGCTGAATTACCACCCCCGATAACGGCCACATCTTTGCCAGTAAATAAAGGTCCATCGCAAGTGACACAAACACTAATTCCTTTGCCCTCAAACTCTTTTTCGCCGGGGACATTGAGTTTGCGCGCCGTTTTGCCTGAAGCAATTAAGACTGATTTTGCTTGATATTTTTTGCCGGACTCGGTGGCAACTTCAAAGTTCTTATCAAGTTGGCTGATTTTTTTGACCTTATCATTTAGCTTAAATTCCACCCCGAGTTTTTCCGCTTGCTTTTCGGTCTTCTTAGCCCACTCTGGCCCAGAAATTTTTTCGATTGCCGGATAATTTTCAATTAAGGGACCATCCTTAATCTGACCGCCGACATCCTCTGTTAAAACAATAATTTTTACCTTTTTTCTAATTAAATAGATCGCCGCGGTCAACCCGGCTGGCCCTGCGCCGATGATAATGCAGTCGTACATAATTTTCCTCCGGAAATTAGAAACTGGTAAAAGGAAAATAGAAATTGGTATGGAAATTAGAAGTCGGAAATCAGTTTTCTATTTTCCAATTTCGATACAATTTTCCAATATCCTTTAACCATTTTCTACTCTCTCTAACTATTTACTCTCTTCCCACGCAATGGCGTCGGATGGACAATTGTCCAGCGCTTGCTGACAACAGCCAGCTTTATCGCAGGCGGCCGCGTCTTTGACGCGTGATTTGCCGTTTTCATCAAGCTCAAAAACATCGCCGCAACTTGAAACGCAAAGACCACAACCAATGCATTTTGCAGCGTCAACAGTAATAGTTTTTTTGCCCTGAGTGTGATTGTTTTGCGGATTATCCATATTTAACTCCTATTCAATTTTCAATTACCAATTTCCAATTTTCAATCAAATCCCAATTTTCTAATTTTCAAATTGAGATTTAAGAAATTGGATATTGAATGGTGATTGATGCTTGATTATTTTAATAATATCACTTTGTCAGATAAAAAACCAACACTAAGCCCATGAGCAAAACCACAATTGACATTATTAATCTGAATAATGGCCCATTTTTCTCATTAAAATTAATAACTTTTTCAATGACGAAACGGTTTGTCGCCCCAAGAAAAATAACAATCAAAGACACCACAAACATTAAATTATAAATCAATAAATAGCCAACGCCTTTTAAATATGTTTCTTTTGCATGAAGCAAAGCCAGGGTCGCTAAATATATTCCGCCAGTGCAAGGAAAACCAAAAATCGAAACAAAAAAACCCATGACTAAAGTGGCGGGGACGGTAAACTTTTCCGCCCATTTGGCGATTAATTGACGCGATCTAATGCTGGTAGAGAGTCTCAAGGGAAGTTTTGGAAAAAAATAATCTTTAAAACCCCACAAAGCCCAGATAATGAGAATCCAGCCAACAACTTGAGTAAAATATTGGGGAATATTTAATAAATTTATTGCCCTCAAGAGCCCAACGCCGATTGCTAGATATGTCAGATAGATCGCGATAATGTAAGTCAGGCCCAAAACAATAATCATCCGCCGCGATTTTTGCAAAGTAAACATCAAAGCAATAAAAATTAATAAAATCGCAATCGCGCAAGGATTGAAGCTATCTAATAATCCCGCTGTCATAACTAGATAAAAAAGAGAATGATTTCCCATATACTCTAGTATAGCAAATTCTCATCATTGAGAAAGGGCTAGCCCTGTGCTTCGGGCTAGCCCTGACGCTGGTCTGCTCGATCGCCGGATCATTGTGTGAAGTGCGGGGCAATGCCTTTCCTCTCCGGCTGCTGGTGGTTGGCGGCGCAGATCTCAACTTCACGATCTCCCCCTCCCCATCCCGGCCGACTCACTCTGGTGGTGCCGATGATGGGTTCTGTGCAGCCCGGGACAGCCTTACATTTCCGCTGGCTCGTTGGATCAACGGTTCGCTTGTTCATCGCTTCTTCCCTTTCTTTCCGTTACGCAACGGCTTGAGTTTGTTCGGTAGCTTCGACTTCTTCGCCATCGCTATTTCTCTCCTTACCCCTTCATATACAAAAAACCTCCCGACGGGAGGCAGTAATTTAGCGGCTAGTGATTAGTTGCTAGAGACTAGGATCTTAACTCAAACTTGCCTCCCGGTAAAGGAAGGCCGCCACCAAAGCAAGTTAGAGTTAAGATTTTTCATCGTGAATTTATAATATCATAAACCCTGTTTTCTTGTCAACCCAATCTTCTATTTTGACCCAAAAAAATGATATATCACTAGATTGGGTTAAAATTTCAATGGCTCAACGGTCCGAGCCATTCAACCAACCCCACTTACGAAGTGAGGTTTTAACAGGTCTAACCCCTCAATGGGGTGAGGGGTTTATTGGTAAACGCCTCATAGTATTGAGCCATTGGTTTACACTAATCTATAAATTAGTGATATTATTAACTCATGAACCATCAGGCCAAAAACAATCAACAATTTGATGTAATCGGCGTAGGCGCCTGCGGAGTGGATTTAAATATTGAAGTTCCTATGTTACCAAAAGCTAATGACAAAGTTACGGCTAACAAGATCTCCATCTCATCCGGCGGGGTAACGGCAAATAACATTGTTCAATGTGCCAAGCTGGGTTTGCATTCAGCTTGGACGGGTTCTTTGGGAAATGACGATTATCGAGAAAAAATTCTTGAAGAATTCGAAGAAAATGAGATTACTTCTTTCCCAATATCGAGTCCTTTGCCCACGCAACAATTTTATATTTTTACAAGCCGCGTGGAAACAGCCATGGTTGGTCTGCCTGGAGCAACCAGGGAATTAAATGCATCACAAGTTGAGAAAATTTTATCGCCCATAATTTCTCAAACTAGGCATCTTCACACCGAGGTTGCGGTTATTCCGCTGGTTGCCGCATTGACCAGCGCTTTGGTTGCTCGCAAAAACAATGTTAAAGTCTTATTAGATATTGATGGTGATCCTAACTATCTAATAGAAAAAGAGCAAATTGGCAACGATAAAGAATTCGAAGAGTTACTTAAAAATACAGATGTGGTTAAACTTTCTCGCAGCAGTGCGTCAGGATTACTAAAAGAGAGCATCAACGAGGAAAATATCCAAAAATTATTGGAATTTGGTCCGCAATTGGTAGTGGTGACTTTGGCCGAAAAGGGATGTTTGTTGGCAAGCCAAAAAGAGGTTGTCCATGCCAAAGGATTCTCTATCATACCAGTTGATACCACTGGCGCCAGCGATGCATTTATGGGCGGTTTATCTTATGGAGTCCTGCAAAACTGGGGTTTAAAAGAAATTGGTCAATTTGCTAATGCCTGCGGAGCGTTCAAAACGACTAAAATAGGCACCCGTTCCTCGGGGACTATAAAAGAGATCCAAGAATTTATCGCTGCGCATTAAATTCTTTCTGGCCCTCTGTCGCCTAGTCGACCTTCACGAAATCTCTCATTGATAATATCAAGTTCTCTTAAAACTTCTGGAGAATACGCCTGGATTATTTCATCTGCCCCAGCTGCTTTTAATTCTTCGGCTGTGGATAAGCCTTCGACCGTTACGCCAACAGCGATACCATATTTACCCTCTGGATAGCTAGCCTGTTTAACCGCTGCCATCTCCGAAGGGGCATCCCCAAAGAAAACAACTGATTCTGTCTCCGGCTCCTGAAGAATTTTTTCTAAAACCTGTCGTTTATTAATATAATCGCCGAAAAAATAGGATTGACCAAGGTTAAAATGTTCTCTTAGACCGGTCGTTTCGAGGACTACAAGTTGTAACTCTCTAGGCCCTGACGTGATAATAATATTTTTGCCTCTTTCACCCATACCAGCCAAAACTTCTTCAACACCAGGGTAGACATAAATTTCTTCTTTTTTGACAAAATCTTTAGCGAACTCGGATAAAACACGATAAAATTCTACAGGATCTACTTGGCTTGAGTCTATCCCCAGTTCGTGTAGTCTTCTCTCCAAAAGCTCGCTCGTTGTTAATTTGGAAAAATCTCTTTCAGGAGAACCGTCTGGCCGTCTAGTCATGACAAATTCATTTTTTGGACCAAAAAATTTTCGGCTTGCCTGACGGTAGCCCTCATCGTAATAGTCATGAGATCTAACTAAGGTATTATCAACATCCCAGCAAGAAATTTGCATCAAATCCTTTGTTGGTAGCGTGTACGGGAGTCGAACCCGTGTTTTAGGCCTGAGAAGCCTATGTCCTAGGCCGCTAGACGAACACGCCATATTTATTCAACCATTGCTTTAGAAATTGCTTCAGCAAAATCAGAGGTGGCTTCGGGGCCGGTGGCGGTGATTATCTTGCCGTCGATTTCCACTTTATTGCCAGTAAAAGTAGCCCCATTTTTTTCTAAATTCTCTTTTTCTCCACTAAAAGAAGTCGCTCTTTTACCTTCCAACAATCCCGCATTCGCCAGGATTGACGGCGCCATGCAAATCGCGGCCACGACTTTGCCTGATTGATAGGCATCTTTGGCGAGAAATAAAATCTCGTGATCATGCAAAAGCTGAGCACAACCCGGTCCACCGACAAAAACAATTGCATTATAGTCGTGAGGGTTAACTTCATGAATCGCCACATCAGCCCAAGCACGACCACCCAATTTGCCTCGACACTCCCCTTTTCGCTGTGAAGCGGTCGTTACTTTAAACCCATGACCTTCGAAAACAATTTTCGGATCCTCGTACTCTTCATCGCGATATCCCCGTTTGGCAATAACCATTAAAATTTGTGGGGTTGGATGCATCGAAACTCCTTTTCTCCTTTTTGGTCCCATTACCTTCCTTCCTGTGAAACCTACTCCGTAGTGTTATCACAGGAGCGGAAGCTACGGGACGCACCTGTCTTCGCTTCGCTCAACAGGTGGCTCCGGGGCTTGGATTCCCTCCTTCGTGCTTACTGTCAAATCGATTACATCGTATTCTGACAGTGCGCACTACGGCGGGCAAGCGAACCAAGATTTGTATGGCTGGGGAGCCAGGATTCGGACCTGGGATCTTCTGGTCCAGAGCCAGATGTGTTACCGCTACACCACTCCCCAATATTTCCGTATTTTACCCCTTCTTTCTTAAATTTACAATATTTGCGGCAATTAAGCCACTTATATCCACCGCGGCGCCGCTTTGATCAACAGAATTGGTATAATAGAGCTTATTAAACTTTGCTCGGACTTTCTCAATTCCCTCTTTTAAAACCGCGTGGGTGACAATGGCAACAATTTTTTTGGCACCAGCGGCTTTAAGATGCTCGTGGATTTTCAAAAGTGTCCCGCCAGTTTCTAAAATATCGTCGACAATCGCCACGGTTTTGCCTTTGATTTTTGCTTTAAGGGCATCATCAATCTCAAACTCAACGCGATAAGAATCCAATCTCTTTTTCTTTAGGTAAAGTAGGCCTGTTCGAAGAGCGCTGCCTCGGTCAGGTGCAAGGAAAATAATATCGGGAAAATCTTTTTTTGCCGCTTGAATTAATAAATTTGTGACCGAAATCCCCTCAACTAATGAAAGATTTTTGGGAATGACAAAATGCGGATCAATAATAGAAATTTTTCTCGCTTTATAAAAGCGAAGAAATTTTTCGAGCGCATTAAAA
>Ga0066638_1000360_pt1 | contig 9689 bp, 10 predicted proteins | sample CryGeyCG2014_010_2_FD_59451 | JGI IMG/M metagenome (GOLD analysis project Ga0066638, IMG submission 59451) | Groundwater microbial communities from aquifer - Crystal Geyser CG09_land_8/20/14_0.10 | ecosystem: Environmental > Aquatic > Deep subsurface > Groundwater | place: USA: Utah: Grand County...
TCAATCGGTTGATTATTTGGATTATGACAACTCATTAATATGATTATGTGAAGATGAATTAATTGGTATAATTTAGCATGTCTATAAAAGCAGAACTCTTTGAGTTTGGCGATTACTGCCTTTCCACTCAAAAAAATCGGGTCGAGTTCAATTACCAAGTTATATTTAGTAATAGAAAAAGGGTCGCCTTTGGCGAAACAATAACTTTGCCCGATCAGTTTTCCCTATCACCGTCAGCTGAAAAAGTTTTTAACAAATGCCTACAAAGTCTTCATTTAATCTTAGGTATTAGTTACTGGAAACTGTTTATTCCAAAAAAAATCAAAATTAAATCTTTTAGTTTAACCAAGCAACAAGCCTTATTTTGGAATCAGGTTTATACAAAAGGCCTGGGTGAATTTTTCTATCAAAACAGAATCAAAAACTTTACTTCTTTGGTAGACTTTCCTTTTAAAACAGGTCTCGTCGTCAACTCGTCTTCTCTTCTTCGAAAAAATCGTTCTTTGGTCGCGGTTGGCGGTGGTAAAGACTCAATTGTCAGCCTCGAACTACTTAAAAAAAACGGTTTGCCTATTACCGGGGTTGTCGTGGAAACGGAAAAACACTACCTTTTTATTTCTAAGGTTGCTCAACAAGCAAACATTAATCTGTTAACGATCAAACGATCGCTTGATTCAAAAACCATTAGTCTAAACAAAACCGACAAAGTTTATAAGGGTCATCTGCCCATATCGGCCATTTATGCTTTCTTCGATCTGCTCGCCGCGGTTGTTTACGACTATCGCTATCTCATCTTTTCCAACGAAAGAAGTTCTAACGAAGGCAACCTCTCATATCAAGGAACTGTCATCAATCATCAATGGAGTAAATCATCAGAGTTTGAGACGCTGTTTAATGATTACGTCAAAAACTATATCACGCCTGACATCAAATATTTTTCTCTTCTGCGCCCCTGGCATGAGCTGCGAATCGCCCAAGAGTTTAGTCGTCACCCAAAATATTGGTCAGTATTTTCCAGTTGTAATCGTAATTTTTCCATTAGTCATACTCCTCCAAAAAATAGATGGTGTGGCCGGTGTCCGAAATGCGCCTCGATTTTTTTACTCCTAGCGCCTTTTATCCCTAAAAACAAACTTGTTTCTATCTTCGGTAAAAATCTTTTCAACAATCAGAGGCTTTTGGATACTTACAGAGGCCTTTTGGGATTAACTAAAACTAAACCGTTTGAGTGTGTTGGCACAGTCGACGAAACCCGTCTTGCTCTTTATTTAATCTGGCAAAAAAAAGTCTATCAAACCTCGACAATTATCAGATTGTTTGAAAAAGAAATTCTGTGCGCACTTGTTAATCCTCCACTTTTACAACAAAATGTTCTTAAGACTGGCGACTTAAACAATATTCCTAAAAACTTTAAGTTAATATTCCAACCATGAAACTGAATCAACTGGCTAATAAAAAAATTCTTATTCTGGGTTTTGGTAAGGAAGGACGGGCTAGTCTGAAATTTATTAAAAAAAGGGTGATATCGGCAGTTATTAAAGTAGCCGACAAAAATCTTTCCGCCGACTATCTAAAAAAACAAGGGGGGTTTGATTTGGTGATAAAAACGCCAGGAATTAAAAAAGAACTGGTAACCGCCCCTTATACGACCGCCACCAACATCTTTTTTGCCAACGTAAAAAATAAGATTATCGGTATCACCGGCAGTAAGGGAAAGAGCACCACTGCTTCTTTGATCTATCACATCTTAAAAACCGCCGGAAGGCCGGTTCACCTTGTTGGCAACATCGGTAAACCGATGCTGGACAAACTACTAAAGCCGATTGGAAAAGATGATGTCTTTGTCTGTGAACTCTCTAGTTACCAACTGGATGATATCAAATACTCGCCCTACATTACCGTTATCACCAATCTGTTCCCGGAACATATGAACTACCATGGCGGGATAAAAGATTACTATCGGGCTAAAAAAAATATCATTAACTATGTCAGGCCAAATGATTATTTTATCTACAACCCAAAAAACAAAATATTGTCTGATTGGGCAAAGCAAATTAACTGCCAGGTTCTGCCTTTCGAGGAAAGAATCACTGTCAGTCAACAAGACATCCCTCTTTTAGGGGAACATAATCGTGACAACATTAAGGCGGCCATTACCGTCGTCCATCTTTTTAAAATTTCTAACCATGTAATTGCCCAGGCGATAAAAACTTTTAAGCCCCTTCCTCATCGACTGGAATATGTTGGTAAATACAGTGGAATAATTTTTTACAACGATGCTCTGGCCACGACGCCGGAGGCGACGATAGAAGCGATTAAAGCCTTAAAAAACGTGGGGACAATTTTTTTGGGCGGTGAGGATCGAGGTTATCGGTTTATTAATCTAGTCAAAATTATTAAACAGTATCGTATTAAAAACATTGTCCTTTTTCCTAAAACTGGTCAAAAAATCTACCGGCAACTTAAACTTCAGTTTAATAAATTACCCCGTATTTTTAAAACCACCGATATGGAAGAGGCGGTTAAATTTGCTTATCAATGCACCCTAAAAAACTCGGTTTGTCTTTTGTCGACCGCCTCCCCCAGTTATAGTCTCTGGAAAAATTACGAAGAAAAAGGTAATTTATTTAAATCATTTGTTAAAAAATACTCTATTTAAACTCTGTTTTTATTTTATCTGGTACCGGCCCTCATTGGTTTTCTCGACCAAGCCCTTAATCTCCAGCGTCGATAAGTAATTAAGAATGATCTCTATCGGTTGTTGCGTTTTTTGACTAATCTCGTCGGCCAACAAAGGCTCATTATTAACTAATTCAACTATCCTTCTCTCATCGTCTGATAGTTCAACACTATTTAACTTATCTTTTATTTTCGCCGGCTTTAAACTATATTCCTCTAAGATATCTTCAACCGAAGTAACCAACTTCGCTCCCTGTTTAATAAGTAGGTTGGGCGCGCTCGACATGGCTGAGGTAATCGGTGCCGGCGGCGCAAATACGTCTTTCCCCTGCTCGGCCGCATAACGAGCGGTGATCAAAGCCCCGGAATGCTCGCCTCCCTCAATAATTAACGCTCCTCGCGAAAGGCCGGAAATGATCCGATTGCGGGCGACGAACAAGCCTTTCAATACCGTATGTCCCGGTGGAAATTCTGAGATAATCAATCCACTTTTATCGATAATCTGCTGATAAAGTCCGGCGTTGGCCGCCGGATAGACAATGTCTACCCCACAGCCAAGGACAGCAACGGTGTAACCACCTGCCTCGATGGCCGCCCGATGGGCGATGCTATCAACGCCGGTCGCCATTCCGGAAACAATGATAAAACCTAACTCTGAAAGTTGGGTGGAAAAGCTCCTCGCTATCTGTTGTCCATAGCTGGTTGGTTTTCTTGTCCCGACGATGGCAAAAAAAAATCCTTGATTAAGATCAACTTCTTTTATTTCACCTTTCACATAAAGACAGATTGGAGGATCAGAAATATTTTTTAACGACTTTGGGTAGGTTGAATCCATTTGGGTAACAAAACTAATTTTCTTTTTTTGTAGCTCTATGTCTTTTTGTTCTAAGCTAAACCTTTGCCGGAACTGAATAAATTTTTCCGTCAGGTTGTTTCCTAAAACGGTCACCAATTCAGCACGAGTCGCCAGGTATGCTTTTTCCGGGCTGCCAAAATGATCAATTAAGGTCCTATACCTCATCGGCCCGATGCCATAATAATGAGAAAAACCTAGACAACAAAGTCTGTTTATTTCCATAATTAATCGGGACAAAAAAGCGAAGATAACAAATTTGTGCGACCTGGGAGGTGCGCATCCTGAGCCTGTCGAAGGAGAGCACGCCCACGGAGCAACAAATTTCGTTATCGAGCTTTTTATTAATTATCCTATCAGAAACTTTTTCTTTTGTCTGTAGACTATCGTCTACAAAAACTACCACTTGACAAAGCAGATTAAGTTGATTTAGAATTTAATCCATGAGATTTATTCAGGTTGTCTATGCTGCTGATACCATTACCGATCAACTGCCGTTTGTAATTCCAACGCTGGCGACAATTTTGACTTTTGCCATAAAATTCTTCTTTATCTTTTGCGGGCTGGCGGCCTTAATTTATCTCATTCTCGGCGCCTTTTCCTGGATAACTTCTGGTGGCGATAAAGAACATGTTTCTAAAGCCCAACAAAAAATTCAGGCGGCCGTCATCGGCTTAATCGTCCTCGTTTTGGTTTTGTCTCTTATCATCGTCATCGAACAGGTAATCTTTAATCAACAGGTCTGCTTTGGGATAACCTGTCCGATTAAATTTGATTCCTTATTAAAACCAAAATAAGCTACTTTATATGATTAACGACTGGGACCCAAACTGCATGGTGGGTGATGTCCCAACATTAAAATGCTTTGAATCTGTCTTTAGCAATATTTTATCCGTTGCCTCCGTTTTTATCATTCTTGTTCTTTTTATTATGTTTGCCATTGGTTCGTTTAGTTATTTGACTTCTCTCGGCAATCCGGAGAAGGTGAAAAAAGCCCAGGGAACGCTGAAGTTTGCTGTTATTGGCTTTATTCTTTTTACCGGTTCTTATCTTATCATGAATATTATTTGCTATGTTGCCTTTGGCCAAGTAGGTTCCAGCTGTCCGCTCTTCAAGTTTGAACTGCCAGGACCGTAGAATTAATTTCTCGTTCTTAATTTTTATTTTTTATTCAATTCCGATTAAATCGGAACTAAGAACTGAATAAGAATTAAAAACTTTATTTCGTTGGTGTTATAAAAATTACCTTTACTCCCTTTTCTTCGGGAATAGGAGATTTGATCCGATTTTTTTCCCGGATGAAGTTATAACCGACAAAAATCATCAAGGCGATCCCGATGGTGATTAAAATCAAACCTATATATCTCATAAGTTAACTTTTTCCTTTATTAAAAAACCCGGTCTTCCTTGGACCTGCTGATATACCTTGCCGATATATTCACCGATTATACCAACGGTTAACAGTTGAATACCACCCATAAACATGATGCCGACGAAAATGGCTGTCCAACCAGTCACCCAATGAGAAGGCAGTAAAAACTTACCTAAAACGGCGTAGACGATGCCTAAAAAACCAACCAAGGCCGAGGTAAAACCAAGATAAATGGCCAACCTCAGTGGTTTAATCGAAAAGGAAGTAATTCCATCCATGGCAAAATTCATCATTTTTGAAAAAGTATAGTTGGTTTTTCCGGCAAACCTTTTTTCTCGAGTGAACTCGACGTACTCTGCTGGAAACCCTCCCCAGGCGACCAGGCCGCGCAAGAATCTCGACCTTTCCGGTAATCGGTTAATAAAGGCCACCACTTCTTTGTCTAAAAGACGAAAGTCACCGATATCTTCAGGAATTAATGTATCGGAAAGGAAGTTAATAAATTTATAAAAAAATTTGGCGGTCTGTCTTTTAAAAAAACCGTCCACTTCTCTTTTTACCCGTTTAGCATAGATAATTTTTACCCCCCTTTGCCATTTTTCTATCATCTGGGGAATAATTTCCGGCGGGTCTTGCAAATCGGCGTCCAGAGTGACGACGCAGTCACCATTCACCAGTTGATATCCGGCCGTCAGGGCTTGTTGATGACCAAAGTTGCGTAAGAAAGAAATGAGTTTAATATTTTTATTTCCTTTCGCTTTCTCTTTAATTATCTTTGCGGTGGTGTCTTTTGATCCGTCATCAACAAAGGTTACTTCGTGACGAAAATTTTTTATTGCCGCCAATAGCCTTTTAAGAAGTGGCTCAATATTTTTTTCTTCATTGAAGACAGGGATAAGAATTGATAGGAGAAAATCTTGCGCCATGAAGAAATTATATCATTTTTTAGTCCTCCGCGTCTTACTTCAACACTAAGCTCATCGTCATTCACTCGGCGTGTTGAAGAGCGACGTTTGGAGGACATAAGAGTTTCTAATCCTCGATTTTCTCGGAAAGAAACTCTAATGTTACGGGGCCAAGAGTTGAACTTGGTCTAGGAGATTATGAGCCTCCTGTGCCACCGTACACTACCCCGTAAATTAAATACGCTTTAATTATAAATCAAAACTTAATTAATTTCTACCCATTCTGTTCTGTTAATCTTTCCAGTGTTTTTAGTTTTTATGAAGATGAGGTAAGCTCTTGACAAATTTCACCGATTAACTGCGGACCTTCAAAAATCATTCCCGTTATCAACTGAACCAAATCGGCACCGCAGTTTAACTTATTAACAACATCATTTGCATTAAAAACGCCACCGCAGCCCACAAGAGTCGCTTCTTTCCCAAATTTGTTTCGTACATGAGCTAATAATTTATTAGCATTATTGACCGTTGGCTTACCGCTGAAATTACCGATAAAGTTAGAAAAATATTTTATTTCTTTTTTATCGAAAGCCTGATTGTTTCTGTTTTTAACCAAGTTGGAAAAAATAAAACCTCTGATTTCCTGGCTCAAGGCAACCCTTACTAATTTATCACATTCTTCCTCATTAATCTCATTGGGTATTTTGATAAAAATCGGTTGTTTTATTTTTAGCGCTACGACCGCTTTGGTTAATGCTCTAAAATTTTTCTCTTCCGCAAAAGACTCGGTCATCGTCGTGTTCGGACAACTAATATTCAGTTCAAAATATTTAACATATTTTCTTCTTTTAAAAAGATTAAAAGTGAATAAATAGTCATCAATTGCTTTATTGATCGTGGTTATCGATGGAGAATTGGTGCTGCCAACACTAATTCCTATTGTGTGGCCGGAAAGGTTTTTTGTATCTAATCTTGAGGCGATGACGACCGCTCCTTCAGACTTAAATCCTTTATTGACTAACAGAGAACGGGATTTTGGTAATCTTGCCAATCGTGGTTTTTTGTTTCCCACATATGGCTTAGCCGTTACCGTTCCAACCGTATTAAAACCAAAGCCGACATATTTCATTATTTCCGCCAGGTGCCCGTCGTAATCAAATCCGGCCGCTAAACCGATTGGATTGCTAAAGCTTACTCCTAAAACGGTTTTTTTTAGTCGCAAATCCTGATAAGAAAGTAAAAAAGAAACTAATTTCTCACAACTCTCCAAACTTTCTCCTACTTTACTAATACTGTCATGAATAAACTCTGCGTCCATTTTAAAGGCAAGAGGCTTAAATATATTTTTATATAGGGCTTTAATTATTTTGTGCTTGTAGTTCATGTTAATTCATATATTATAATTGTTTTAGATGAAAAGAACGAATCTTGAGAGTTAATCTTCTTTGGCTCGATACTGTAAGGCTTCGGCAATGAAGTTTGCCTCGATTTTATCCTGACCATCAAGATCGGCAATCGTCTGGCCGATTTTTATAGTTTTAAAATATGATCGGGCGGAAAGGGAAAGCCTAGAAATGGCCTGTTTTAGAAGATCAACTGCTTTGTCGGTCAACCGGCAGTATTTTCTTACTTCAGCCGATCCCATCTCTCCGTTAGTTTTTATTGGCAAATTTTGAAATCTTTTTCGCTGTTTTTCTCTTGCTTGAATTACTCTTTCCCTTACTTTACAACTCTTAACTCCTGACTCAAAGCTCGAAAGCTTTTCTTCTTCCACCGGCGGTACATCAACATGAAGATCTATTCGATCAAGTAAGGGACCAGAAATTCTTTTTTTATACTTTAAAATTGTTCCTGGTAAGCAACGACAGCTTTTTTTCGGATGACCCAAATAACCACATGGGCAAGGGTTGGAAGCGGCTAGAAGCAAAAACCTCGAAGGAAAGGTGAGACTACCCGAGGCACGAGAGATGGTAACCCTTCCGTCCTCAAGGGGTTGCCGTAAAGCCTCTAACACCGACCGGGGGAACTCGGGAAATTCATCCAGGAATAGAACTCCTCGATGAGCTAAGGAAACTTCCCCCGGTGCCGGTTTTGTTCCGCCACCGACCAAACCAATCCGAGAGATTGTGTGATGGGGAGAACGAAAAGGCCGGCAACGAACAAAAAAATCATTTTTTAAAAGTCCACAGATCGAATATATTTTTGAAACTTCCAGGACCTCATCCTTATCCATCTCCGGCAGAATCGACGGCAAGGCACGGGAAAGCATGGTTTTACCGGCTCCCGGCGGACCTTTTAGGTGGAGGTTGTGAAAACCGGCAGCGGCAATCATCATCGCCCGCTTGGCTTGTTCTTGCCCTTTTATGTCTAAAAAATCAAATTCATATTCTTCATTTTTAGTTAAACTGGACCAACTGATCCTTTCCTGAGGCAACATTAGTTTTTCCCCGTTTAGATGAAGAATCAAGTCGGCTAGATCAAAAACGGGAAAATTATCTAAATCGTCTATTAGAGCTGCTTCCATCGTATTTTTTATTGGAAGAAAAAGATTTTTAATCTTTTTTTGGGCCGCCAAAATAGCCACCGGCATTACCCCGGTCACCGGCCTCAACCTTCCTTCCAATGACAACTCACCAAGAAAAAGACTATTATCAAGAGCCTCTTTTTTTATCATGCCTGAGGCGGCCAAAATGCCGATGGCAATTGGTAGATCAAAACTCGACCCTTCTTTAGGAAGATCGGCCGGCGCTAGATTAACGGTAATACGAGAGTCGGGAATCTCAAAACCGGTGTTAATAATCGCCGTTCTCACTCGATCTTTCGCTTCGTCAACCGCTTTATCCGGCAGACCGACAATAGTCAAACTGGGAAAACCTTTGCCGGCCACGTCAACCTCTACCTCAATCAACACTCCTTCCAATCCAATCGTTGTTCCGGAAAAAACCTTGGCCAACATTTTTTATTGATTAAACTACTAACTGACCTCAGGCCGATTATAAACCAAGTCGCTGTTTTTGACTATGGACTATCGTCTACAAAGTGAGGTAATTGGAGTATTAGAAAGCTATATTTTCTTCAAATAATCAACTTAGTCCTGGCGCCGTAGGGGGGCTTTCGGGCTGCTTTCTTTTAATAAAAAGTGTAATCAAAATAATTATCACAATAACAAGTATGAAAATAAGAACTCCAATTAAAATTAACCCGTTGGCTGGGGTCTGTTTTACCGGTGAAGTGGTGGTATTAACTGGGTTAACCGTCGGTGAAATATCTGCCTTAGTAATTTCCTTCCCCTGCTGGTTTTTAAAGACAAAAGGGTTTGTTTTGTTTTCAGCCAAGTATTTTTTGTTTTGACTAATAAAGTTTCCCGTGGTGGCCTTAACCAGTGAACCGGTAACGGTTGTATATCTTAAACCATAGGGCATAGTGGGAAGGTTTTCCGAGGTAATTTTAAAGTATCCTTTCTCATCAGTGGTTGTTTGATAATAGGGCTTATTGGAAAAACTCAGATAGACTCCAACTTGAGCGTTGGGGAGAATTTGACCTGAGGCATCATAGGCATAACCTTCAAGATAGGTGGGAATGGGATCAAATTTAACGGTGGTTGACTGTTGGGTTTGGGCTTCAACTCTTTTAAACAGTGAACCAACCATCGAAAGTACCTTACCAAAGAAACCAGATTTATTGGCTAACTGTGTTAGGTCGGTTTTAGTTAAAACAAGTTGGCCAAAGTATTCCCCTTTCTCTTTGTCAAAAACCGATTGATCAATTTCCGCCTTAAACTCACCTTTTTTATCTGCTTGAAGCTGAAGTAATTGTTTTCCCTGGGCTTCAGAGTCGGTCTCGGTTGGGATATATGACCAAAATGTTACATTGGTAAACG
>Ga0066638_1000374_pt1 | contig 9500 bp, 9 predicted proteins | sample CryGeyCG2014_010_2_FD_59451 | JGI IMG/M metagenome (GOLD analysis project Ga0066638, IMG submission 59451) | Groundwater microbial communities from aquifer - Crystal Geyser CG09_land_8/20/14_0.10 | ecosystem: Environmental > Aquatic > Deep subsurface > Groundwater | place: USA: Utah: Grand County...
TTGGTAAAAAGATTGGGGGCAAAGCCACCCTCATCGCCAACACTGTGAATGGCGCCGTGCTGAATTAAAACCTGTTTTAATGATTGGTAGATTTCTTCTGCCTGGCGCAGGTTTTCCGAATAGGTCTTTTGTGAGCTGGGAATGATGTGAAATTCCTGGAAGTCCAAATTGCCGGCACCGTGCTGACCGCCGTTGATTAAATTGAAAGTGGGTATCGGCAGCCGCAGACTTGCCTGCGGGCCGTATAGATGAGAGATATGAATATAAGTGGCAATTTTTTGCGAGGCAGCGGCCGCTTCACAAACGCCCTGAGAAACAGAAAGAAGGGCGTTGGCGCCCAATTTTGATTTGTTATTGGTGCCGTCGAGCTTAATTAAGGCTTGGTCAACTTCCGATTGCTTGGTTGACTCGATACCTATTAATTTAGGGGCAATGATTTGATTGACGTTGGCGACTGCCTTTAACACACCCAGGCCGTGGAAGCGGTTGGGATCATTGTCCCGTAATTCGACCGCTTCGTATTTCCCCACCGAAGCGCCGGAGGGAACTGAGGCAATACCCAGAGCGCCGTCTTCCAGCTCAACTCGGGTTTCGATGGTGGGATTGCCTCGGGAATCAAGAATTTCCCGGGCAATAATCGTTTTAATCTTGGCCATTACTTAGCCACGCCCTTTCTTTCCAAATCATAAATTAATTCGCGGGTTCTTTCAATAGCGTCGGGGTTGACGGAAACGCTGGTAATTCCCCACTTGACCAGTTTTTCCAGAAGGTCGGGATATTGCGAGGGCGCTTGGCCGCAAATCGAGCAGGTTACCTTTGCCTTTTGGCAAGTTTTAACGGTTTTTTCCAACGCCCAAAGCACGGCCGGGTCCAACTCGTTGAAGGCAGCCGCCAATTCCCCATTATCCCGATCAACGCCCAAAATCAACATGGTGAGGTCGTTGGAGCCGATGGAAACGCCGTCGATGCCCACTTTTAAGAAATCTTCCAATAAAATCACGTTAGCGGGAATTTCTACCATTAGCCACAGTTTGAAGGTGGCGCTGCGGGATAAGCCGTTGGCGACCACAATCCTTTTCACCTGTTGCAATTCCCGCGGGGTCCTGACAAAGGGAATCATTAGCCAGAGATTGGGAAATTCCTGGCGGACTTTTTTGATCGCCGCCAGTTCTAATTCGAAAACGCCGGGATTGCTGATATAACGGTAGGCACCCCTGAATCCCAGCAGAGGATTTTCCTCTTGTGGCTCATAAGCCTGGCCGCCGGTTAGGTTGCGGTATTCGTTAGTTTTAAAATCAGTGGCCCGATAAACGACCGGCCGGGGCGCAAAATGTTGGCAAAAAACGGCGATTTTGGCCGCCAAATCATTGATAAAGACTTTTTGTTTTTGGTCATGGATTATTTTTTGAGGATGCAGGCCGATTTGCGCCAGCATAAACTCCGCCCGCAGCAGGCCAACACCGTCGATGTTTCGCTGCGAAATGGGCGCCGCCAAATCTGGCTCGGCCAAATTAACGTAGATTTTGGTGGCAGTTTTAACTGGTAATAGGTGAGACGCGAGACGTGAGACGGAGGAATTTTGATCTATTGCGTCTTCCGTATTTCGTATTGCGTATCTCGTATCACGAATTACTCCTCCTTTGTATATTTCTCCCTTAGCGCCGTTAACGGTGATGATTTGACCATTTTTTAATTTTTGCGTCGCTACTTCGGTCCCCACTACGCAAGGGATCCCCAACTCGCGGCTGACAATCGCGGCGTGCGAGGTTTGGCCGCCTTTATCGGTAACGATGGCGGCGACTTTTTTCATCGCCGGGACAAAATCGGGAGAAGTCATTTCTGTGACCAAAATATCGCCGACTTTAATTTTGTTTATCTCTTTGGCCGATTTAATCAATTGGACCGGGCCGGTGCCCATCCCCGGACTGGCCGGCTGGCCGGTTAAGATGGCTACCCGCTTGGGGCCGACCAGCTTGGTTTCAAGGGCTTTAGACGGTGAGCTGATGGTGGTAATCGGCCGGGTTTGCAAAATAAATAATTTATTTTGATAAAGAGCCCACTCAATGTCCTGGGGGTAAAAATAATGCCGGTGAATCTTTTTGCCGATTTTGGCCAACTCCACAATTTGCGCATCGGTTAATTTTCTTTTTACTTGAAGATTGCGCGGCACCCCGGTTTCTTTGGTTAAACTACCCACTTTAATCAATTGGACTGTCTGTTTGGCGACTTCCCGCTTGATTATTCCCAGGGTATTGCTTTCCAAAACGTATTGGTCGGGAGTCAGCGAACCTTGAACAATTAATTCACCCAGGCCATAAATGGCTTCAATGACTAAGCGGTTTTTTTCCAAATTAACCGGATCGGCGGTAAACATAATGCCGGAAATAAAGGAGGGAATCATTTCCTGAATGGGCACGGCGATGCCCACCTTGAAATGATCAAATTTTTTCTCCTCCCGGTAGAAAATCGCCCGGGGCTCAAATAAGGAGGCCCAACAATCTTTGACCCGCTCTACCACGTTGGCTTCGCCTCTGATATTCAAAAAGGTTCGCTGTTGGCCGGCAAAAGAGGCGGTGGGCAAATCTTCGGCGGTGGCCGAGGAACGAATGGCCACTAAGGCTTGGGAAAAAAGGCCACCTAATTTAAGATAGCTATTGATAATTTCGGTACCTAATTTTTCGGAAATTTGGCCGCTTTCAATGATTTTCTTGGCGCACTGAGAAACCTCGTTAAGCGATTGCGGGTCGGTCAGGTCCAGACGCTTAAGCTCCCGGAAAATTTTACTTTTAAGTTTATTTTCTTCCAAAAAGTCGAAGTAGGCTTTGCTGGTCACGATAAACCCCGGTGGCACCGGTAAATCCAAACCCGCCATCTCCCCCAGATTGGCGCCTTTACCGCCCACTAAGGGAATGTCTTCCTTGCCGACTTCCTTGAACCATAAAATGTATTTGTCTTTTTTCAGCATGAGCAGATCTTTATCATTTCCAGCCGCGATTGGGTTGCTGGCGCATCTCTTCGGTTTCGGTGCCGCGGCTATAATCATCCTGCAACCTGACGGTATTACCTGTTTCTTTAGTAGATGACTCCAAAATATCACAGTCAGTGATCGCTTGGCAGCGGTGTTTCATCATGGGTTTAATAAAATAACCCTGCAGGGGTGCCATCTCCAGTTCGTTGTCGTCAATAGTCATTTTCGCTTGGCCAGAAAGCAAACAAAGAGTTTCCTGCTTTTGATCATGATACTGGTAGCTGAAGCGGAGACCCTCCTTAAGATGTAAAATTTTCCCGACCACCAGCGACTCCGGTGGCGTAAAGATCAATTCATAACCCCAGGGTTTTTCGATTTTTTGAGAATAGGGAGTCATCATATTAATTTTAACAAAGTATCGACCAGCTCTTCGCCGCCAAGATGCAGACTGCCAGTCGTATAAAAGTTCGCCGGTAATTCCTTCGGATCGGTGGTCACGCCGATACCGGCCGTCTCCACCATCTCTCTGTCGTTGGGTCCATTACCGATAGCCATGGTTTGGCTGATGTCAACTTTCAAATAGTCGGCCAGATGCCTAAGGGCGGCGCCTTTATTGAGTCTCTTAGGAGCAATATCATAAGCCTCGCCATTCCAAAGGCAATAAAATGCGTTTTGGTCATCAAATTTTTTAACAATGGCTTCGATTTCCGGAACGGCCTGCCGGCAATGAGGGGTAATTAAAAATTGCTTTGGTTCAAAGCCGCGTATCTGCTTGTTGGCTTTGGCCAGTTCCCGAATAGCCACCTTCATGTGATTCATTTTCTCCAAGGTGGGCCGGTCAAATTTTTCGTGTTGGATAACCAGACCGTCAATGAGGGTAAAAATGCCGTTTTCGCCTTGCAGGCTGGCGTTGTCCCATAAAATTTTGCCGTACATCCGGTCTAAATACAAAAGACTGCGACCGCTGGAAAAAGTAAGATGAAGGCGCTTTTTTAATTTGATTAATTTTTCCAACAAGCGGTCGGGCAGAGTAAAGGTTTTGACAAAAAGAGAATCTTCTTTTTCTTCAATTTCGGTGCCGCGCTCAACCGTCACGCCGTCACAATCAAAACAAATAATTTTAAGGTTTTCGATATCTTTGAGCGTTAATTCCGTGATAGGCTTCATTAATCTCATTCTAAAGGGTGGCGAGAAAAAGGTCAAGCTGAAAGGCAAGGTTAAGCGGAGTTTGGCCGGTTTTTTGTTGATAATCGATTTCCAAAAGTTGTTGGTATAACTCCAGAAGTTTAGCCAAACCAATTCTTTTCCCCTGACTGATTAATTTTCCCTGACGCCACTCCGGCAGGCCCGTGAGACCTTTTGGGCCCAAGTCGGCCGCTAAAATTAACAAACGAATTTGCCGGCCCAGCATGTAAAAGATTAACTCCGGCGGGTCTTGAATTAGGCATTGGCGGAGCCAGTAAAGGGTGTTTTTTTGGTTGTTGGGGGTCAGCGTATCCAAAAAGCGAAAAATCAACGGGCTCAAATCAAAAGTCAGCGTTTCCGCCTTAAGTGAAGTGAGCGTCCGGCCGTCAATTTTTTTGCTTTCCCAAAGAATTAAATTGGTAAAAGCGCCTTTTTTGAGGAAATCCAGAATTTTTTGGCGCTCAAGACTTTTGGGTGAAGAAAGCAGATTCTCGATGACCACCAAACGATTGGGAGAAAACATGGACAGAGATTCTAAGGCCTGTTTGATCGCGGTAAGATTGATCTCGGTTCCGGAAAGCCTGACAATTTCGTTACCACTGCTTTTGCCAACAACAACTTTCTGGCTCAAAGCCAGCCGGCTGGCCGCCAGATTTTCCCCGTGAAGAATGAGCATGTTTAGTCAACCCGAAAAACTTCGTCCCCTTCTTTAACCGGCTGATCAACTTTGATGCCGATGTTATCGCCTTTTTTGGCCTTCTCAATATTTTGGTGCTCAACCTGCATTGAGGTTACCGTTTGCTCGAATTCCGCGTCTTCGCTTTTAACTTTAATTTTGTCGCCGATTTTAATGGGCGCCAAAACTTGAAAGACGGCCACGCCGATTTTATCGTAATAATGCGTGACCAAGGCCGCTTTAGTATCTGTCATTTTTTCACCCCCTTTCCACCAATTTCCATTTTAGCACAAGTTTTGCGGGCGTGACAAATCGCCACGGCGAGGGCATCGCAAACATCATCAAAATGAGTTTTTTTATGATTCGGAGCCCGGAAAGAAAGGATTTTGCGTACGGTTTGTTTCATCAAGGCCTTATCAGCCCGGCCTGACCCGCCGACCACCAACTTAATACTCATGGGGGCATAATCAAAAACCGGAATTTTTTGCTTGGCGGCCGCCAGCTTAATGACGCCTAAGGATTCGGAAACGGCCATGGCGGTTTTAACATTGGTGGCAAAAAATAACCTTTCAATCGCCAAAACGTCCGGTTTGTGTTTTTTGAGAAGCATGATCATTTGCTGATGGATAAAAACCAGCCGTTTACTGGCGATTTCGGTCTTCTCGGTTTTGATCCAACCAAAATCCAGTAATTTGTACTTGTCGCCGGCGTCGTTGCTACGAAGTAAGCCAAATCCCGTGGTGGCTGTCCCCGGGTCGATTCCTAAAATAAGCATGGTGAGACCGGGAGGATTCGAACCTCCGGCCAAAAGCTTAAAAGGCTTCTGCTCTACCGCTGAGCTACGGTCCCAATTGTTTCAATTATATTATAATCTTGGTATGAAGAGCAAGTGTGCATGTTGCGGTTTATGCTGCCGACTCTTTTTAATTAATTTAAGCAAGAGAGAATACCTTTCGGGGCAGTACCAAACGATGTTCGCGGCATTGGGAAACCCTGTGAAATTTTCTCAGGCCCGGAATTGTGGCGCCAATCTTCTGGCCCAAAATAAAGACGGCAGCTGTTTTTATCTGAAAAATCATTCTTGCCGTATTCATCAAAGTCGGCCGGCCGTCTGCCGGCAATTCTTTTGCAGCTCGAAAAGCAAGGGCTTCCAAAACATGATCAGACTAATCGAAGAAGAGTGGGCGGCAATCAAGATTAAAACAGATTTGTGACCCCACACGGATTCGAACCGTGGTACCGAGGCTGAAAACCTCGTGTCCTAGGCCACTAGACGATGGGGCCCGATAACCTTATTAAATTTTCAATTGCCTTTCTTTTTTTCCAACTTTTAATCTGTTTTTCTCTTTGTCTTGCTTCCCTTAGTGTTATAAATTCTTTTCTGTGTTCTGCCAACCATGGACCTTTATTTCGCGTATACCTACTTTTCCCAGAATTATGCTCTTTTAGCCTTCGGTCAAAGTTATTGGTACAACCAACATAAAATTTGTTACTTTTACCAGATCTTAAAATATAGACACAATACATTATATCGATGGGGTGCCGATTCTGATCTTATCAGAATCGCGCATGCACGATTAGACACTATCTAATCGGCACCGACAGCTAGTATTTTAACAAATTTTGCCTCTCTTCACCAATAGTCGTTGATTCCCCATGGCCGGGATAAACGATTGTTTCGTCCGGCAGCGCAAGGAGTTTATTTTTGATAGACGCCAAAAGGGCTTCTTTCGAGGAGTAGCGGTGATCGGTTTGGCCAACCGCCTGATAAAAGAGAGTATCGCCGGTAAAAACAAGGCCATCACCCACAAGTGAAATCCCTCCGGGGGTATGGCCGGGCGTGGCCAAAACTTTTAATTTTTCTTGGCCAAATTTGACGATATCGCCTTCCTTAAGATATTGATCGGCCAAAAGAATGGGATCGGCCGGAACACCCATAAAATATTTCGCCGAAGCGGTGGCGCGTTTTAGCAACGGCAGGTCGGCTTGGTGGATTAAAAAGGGGATGTTAAAAGCCAGTTTTAATTCAGTGACGGCCAAAACATGGTCAAAATGGCCATGAGTGGCAATAATTAATTTTGGGGAAAGATTAAAGTCATTAATTCGTCGTCCAATGTAGTCGGCGTCGTCTCCGGGGTCAATAATGAGAGTTTCAAGAGTGGTTTCGTCCCAGACTAAGTAACAATTAGCGGCGAGTTGGCCGACTTGAAGTTTCTCAACTCTCATTGCCTTCGGTGCGGGCGGTTTTTTGGCGGAGGAAGTACAATTTGGCGCGCCTGACCTGGCCTTTTTTAGCCACCACGATTTTTTCAATCCACGGCGAATTAACCGGCCAAATTCTTTCCACGCCAATGCCGCCGCCGGCCATCTTCCGAACGATAAAGGTTTGGTTTTCGCCGCCACCCTTGATGGCGATGACCGTGCCCTCAAAAGGCTGGGTTCTGGTTTTTTCGCCCTCTTGAATTTTCTGGTAAACCACCAGCTTGTCGCCCACGCTAAAAGTGGTGTCGCCGATTTTTGATTGCAGTGCCATGAGTTACTATTATACTACTCTGCGATTAATTTTTCTATTTCCTCTTTAACGGCCGCGCAAAAGTTGACGCCGAAAGACAAAGTCATCCTCCGGGCTTGGCCAGAGTCGCTGGTAAAAACCAGAGTTAGTTTGTCCTTGCCGGGCGCCTTTTTCAGAATCTTATTTAACTCCACCAATTTCCGCGGCGGCAGTTGCGCCGGGATTTTAACTTCCGCCGTCAGCTCGTTCTCGTTCAATATCCGTACCTCCTCGACTAATAAAGTTTGGCCTTCATCCCGGCTCTCCAGTTTGCCCTTGACCAAGACTAACTGATCTTTGGCCCAACAATTCTTGGTTTGGGAAAATATTTTGGGAAAAACCACCACTTCCATTACGCCACTTTCGTCCTCGATTTTGGCAAAAGCCATTTCCAGACCTTTATTTTTGGTTAAAACAATTCTCACAGTGGTGACAATGCCGCCAATCTTAACCAATTCCTTGGTGCCGGCGTGGCCGTCCTGTTTTAATTCACTAATCTTATGCGATCTTTGTGATCCCATCATCGTTAAGACCGGCGCCAGCGGGTGTTCGGTCAAATAGAAACCTAACAATTCTTTTTCCAGCGAAAGTAATTCCTGGCGGCTGAATTCGGCCAGGTCGGGCAAATTATCGTCCATGGGGCTGGCGGCAGTATCGCTAAAAAGGGCCGTCTGGCCGCTGCTTTTTTCTTTTTGCGACATCACGCCGTTAACCCTAATTTTTTCCAACGCCGAAAGCATAGAGGCGCGTTTGCCAAACTTATCCATGGCGCCCGATTTAATCAGACTTTCCAAGACTTTTTTATTGACTTTTTGCTGATCGACCCGCTGGCAAAATTCGTAGAGGGTCTGAAAGTCGCCGCCGGCTTCTTTCGCAGCCAAGATGGTGGTGATAGCTGCCTCGCCCACGTTTTTGATGGCCGTAAAACCAAAGCGGATGGCCTTGCCTTCAAAAGAATCGGGGTCTTCCTCCAGAGTGAAACCGACCTTGGAGCGATTAATATTGGGTGGCAGAACTTTAACGCCCATGCGACGACACTCTTCAATCGCCATGACGATCTTTTCGTCTTTGGCCGGACCGGAACCGCCGGTCGATTCGGTCGTCAGTAGAGCGGCCATAAACTCTACCGGCCAATGTGCCTTAAGATAGGCAGTTTCGTAAGCAATCATGGCATAGCAAACAGAATGAGCTTTGTTAAAACCGTAGCCGGCAAACCGCTCGATTAAGCCGAAAACGTTTTCCGCCGTTTCTTTGGTGTAGCCCTTTTCGACGGCCTGCTTTAAGAATTTTTTCTTTTCGACCGCCATAATACTTTTCTTTTTCTTGCCGATCGCCCGCCGCAGGCCGTCAGCCTCGCCCATGGTGTAGCCACCCATGACGTTGGCAATTTGCAGACACTGCTCTTGATAGACGGCGATGCCGTAAGTTTCCGCCAAAATGGGCTTCAAATCAGGATGGGGATAGCGGATTTTGGCGGCATTAAGCTTGCCGGCGATAAACTCATCAATAAACTGCATCGGTCCGGGCCGGAAAAGGGCCACCATGGCGGCGATATCGGAAAATTTATTTACTTTTAACTTCCGTGCTAGTCGGCGCATGCCGGCGCTTTCCAACTGAAAGATGCCGGTGGTTTCTCCCCGGGCAATCATGGCCAAGGCGTCTTTATCATCCAGGGGAATTTCCGATAAATCGATTTTACTACCGTCGCTGGCCTGGATAAAGACTAGCGCCTTTTCCAAAATCGTTAAATTGCGCAGGCCCAAAAGGTCGATTTTCAGCAAGCCAATCGCTTTGTCGGAAACATTTAAATCGGTCGAGTACATGTCATATTGCGTCATCAGGCGCTCGCCCTTGGTTTCTTTTTGCAGCGGCGCGTATTCGGTCAATTCTTTGTCGGCGATGACGATGCCGGCGGCGTGTGTCGAAGCATGACGGGCAGTACCCTCCACTTTTTGGCTTAAGTCCAGGAGTTTTTTATACTTGGATTCGCGATAAAAGTTGGCCAATTCGGGTACGGTTTTTAACGACTGAGAAATGGTCATGCCCAAGGGAATTAATTTGGCAATTTGATCCGGCTCGGAATAAGGCATGCCCAAAACGCGGCCGATATCCCGGATGGC
>Ga0066638_1000377_pt1 | contig 9473 bp, 12 predicted proteins | sample CryGeyCG2014_010_2_FD_59451 | JGI IMG/M metagenome (GOLD analysis project Ga0066638, IMG submission 59451) | Groundwater microbial communities from aquifer - Crystal Geyser CG09_land_8/20/14_0.10 | ecosystem: Environmental > Aquatic > Deep subsurface > Groundwater | place: USA: Utah: Grand County...
AAATTTTTCATTTTTCAAAATATGTTGTTCAAAAATGTTTTCAAAAAATAAAGGATTTACCCTAATTGAATTGTTGGTGGTTATTGCTATCATCGGACTTCTGGCCAGTATTGTTTTGGTGAGCATGAAAGGAGCCAGAGAAAAAGCAAAAATTGCTAAAGCTCAGCAGGAGATGAAGCAAATAGTAACGGCGATGTATCTTTATCGAGATAGGTACGGGCAATTGCCACCAATAGGAGATAATTGTTCTGCCTGTTATAACCCTTGTAGTAGTAGTTGGATAGCGGTAATGGATGCTTTGGTTAATGATGGGCTGATCGGGAGGGTAGATAAAGACCCTTGGGGGAATTATTATTGCTATGATGATAATGATAATATTTGTTGTGGTGCTGTTTCACCTTTCTTCTCAATGGGTCCGAATGGAATCAATAATGGTTGGAGTGGTAATTGCGCTTGTACCTTTGCTGGTGATGATTTTGGTACTTGTCTCCCAGAAGGCGATAGACCATGCCCTTAAGATTAGGATGAAGATTTTTTTATTAATTTTTCAGAATTTGCCGCCAAAGAAAAACTAAATATGACCATACCAAAACTTACACTCTCTATTTTGCCCGAAGTATTGGGCATTTGCCGTTTTGACGAAAAAAGTCCTATTCCCGACTGGGCCAAAGACATCAGTTTCTGTTCGATTACCAGGACCGCTGACGAACTCTCGGTCGTTTGCCCTCAAGACGAAATTCCAGCCGGGGTTTTAGCCGAGAAAAACCGGCGAGCTTTCAAGGTTGAAGGCCCTCTGGGTTTTTCTTTGACCGGGATCGTTTCTTCCCTGTCGAAACCCTTGGCTGAAGCGGGCATCAGCATATTTTACATCTCGACCTATGAGACCGACTATCTTTTGGTCGAAGAAAAGAATCTGGCCAAAGCTGTCGAAGTTCTGAGCGCTTTTTGCGAGATTAGAAAATAGAGTAAAAAGTTCTTGACAAGGATTTCTAGGATGGTAATATGATTGTAATACAATTTATTACAAATTTATGCGTACTATAATTAATATATCATTGCCGGAGCAGCTTAATCGGGAAATTGAAAAAGTAATGAGGAAAGGCAGATATGCGACCAAAAGCGAGTTTCTGAGGGAGCTTATTCGGGAAAAGCTGGAAGAAGAAGATATTCTTGCGCAAATCAGAAAAAGCGAAGCGGAATTTCGCACAGGAAAAGGTAAAGTACTCCGTTCTCTGAAAGATTTGCGCTGAATCTTTTATGCGGATTTTGTATTCACCTGAATTTGCGAGGAGGTATAGAAAACTGCCTCTCGAAGTTCAAAGGAAAGCCGAAGAGAAAGAAATTATTTTTCGCAATAATCCTTTTGATTCGCGGCTTCGTACCCACAAGCTTCGTGGAAACATTAGCGATTTCTGGGCGTTTTATCTTGATCGGCGGTACAGGATTATTTTTGCGTTTATAGAAAAGGGCGCGGTAAAATTTTACGCCATCGGCGGCCATTCAATCTATAAAAAACTTTAAATTATTAGCGAGAAACGATCTCGCTAATGGAAAATAACAATATGACGAAAATAATTTTGGCCACGACTTCGCCCTATCGTAAAGAAGTATTTAGATACTTGGGGATTCCTTTTGAAGTGGAGGGAAGTAAGATTGACGAATCTAAATCAGAGAGAGATAATCCAGAAGAGTTGGTCAAAAATCTTTCCAAATTAAAAGCAGAAGCGGTTGCCAAAAATCACCAAGACGCCATCGTTATTGGCATGGATTCGGTTGGATTTTTTGGGGGAAAGATTTTTGAAAAACCCAAGTCAAGAGAAGAAGATTTCCAAAGATTAAAAGCTCTTTCCGGCAACAATCATCAATTCTACACAGGAGTATATATAATGGATACGACTTCGGGTAAAACACTCTCAGAAGTCGTTAAAACCGATGTTTCTATGAGAGAAATTTCCGAAGAAGAAATCAATCAATACCTTGATGAAGACGTAAATTTCAATACTTATGCTTTGGGTTATGATCCCGTAAAGCACATCAGCGCTTCATTTGTTAAAAAAATAAAAGGAAGTTATTATAATCTCTTAGGCGGTATGCCCTTGGAGACAATAATCGAAATGTTAAAGGAAATTGGGCATAAAGAAGGAAAAATTTAATTTCATTAACCATAAACGTGAAAAAATTAGCTTATTGCGCTCACAGCGGCGAAACGATTAAATATTCAGAGTATATTTTCAAGTTTGTCTATGACAAAGGTTATTTGCCCTTGGATCCATTTTTAACCGTGCCTTATTATATGGGTACATGGGTTTGCGCTAAAGGAGACAAAAAACAAAACATAGATGATACGATTGATTTTATGTTACGCTGCGATGAGCTTTGGATTTTTGGTAAAGATGAGACTGATTTTTTCCAGAAAGGAGGAGTTAAAAAAGAAGTGGAAGAGTGGAAAAAAAGTAAAGGAGAAGATGGAATCAAATACTTTACCTGGGAAGAAGTGGGCATACCAAAATATACTCCGGGCAGTAAATGGCACGATTAAAAAATATGGAAATACAAAACAAGGAACTTCATCGGGTGGTGCCTACCGCCATTATTTGCAAAGACGGCAAGTACTTGATTCTGCAGCGAGGCCGCCATAAAAAAGTTTTCCCGGGCCGCTGGACCGTGCCCGGCGGGGGATTGACGGTTGACGACTACATCAACACTCAGAAAACTACGGCCGATGCCTGGTATTACGCCGTGAGAGAATGTTTAAAGAGAGAAGTGAAGGAAGAGACCGGTTTGGATGTGGACAAATTGAATTATCTTTTGGATTTGGCTTTTATCCGGCCGGACGGCATTCCGGTCGTCACTTTGAGCTATTACGGCGATTATGTGTCAGGCGACGTTCAGCTGAACGAGGAAAGTGTTGATTATCGCTGGGTGACGGCCGAAGAAGCAAACCAGTACGATTTGATCGAAGGGATACAGGATGAGATAAAGATGGTGGATAAAATCAAAAAAAATGGACAAAATGGTTGACCCCGAAGCACGGGGCAGGTAAAATTAAACGTAGTCGGCCATAACTATTAATTTTTTCGAATTTATGGACTTTTTTCCATCAGCCCTCATCAAAATAGCGATTATTCTTATTGTCGCCGTTTTAATCAACCGTATTGGCCGGAAATTTATTGCCGGAACCGTCAGGCGCGCCATCAAGGGAGTTGACCGTGAGGCCGAAGTCAAAAGAGAGAACACTTTGATCGGGATTTTCAACGGCTCTTTGAGGGTCGCGGTCTGGTTGGTGGGTTTCATGATGATTCTGGACACCCTGGGAGTCAATATCGGGCCGGTGTTGGCGGGAGCGGGCATTTTGGGAGTCGCCTTGGGTTTTGGCGCCCAGTATATGATTCGGGATTTTTTGGCCGGCCTCTTCATTATTCTGGAAAATCAGTACCGCGTGGGAGATGTTGTTTGTTTGGATGGGACGTGCGGGGGAGTGGAAGACGTTACCTTAAGAAAGACTGTTCTGCGGGATTTGGACGGCAAGGTTCATCACATTCCCAACGGCACCTTTAAAGTAGCGGCCAACTTAACCACCGATTATTCAAGGGCCCACATGAATGTTTCGGTCGCTTACAAAGAAGATTTAGACAAGGTGATGGCTTTGATAAATGAAGTCGGAGCGGGAATGGCCGAGGAGTCGCCCTGGAAAGAATATATTTTAAAGCCTATTCAGGTGGCGGGACCCGGCCCCGATAAGTTCAGCGATTCAGGGGTGGAAATCAAAGTTCTTGGAGAAACCAAGCCCCTGAAGCAGTGGGACACCTTGAAAGAATTCAGGAGAAGGCTAAAGGTCGCTTTTGACAAAGAAGGCATTGAAATTCCTTTGCCCCAAATGTCGGTTTGGCCCCGCGGAAAATGGGAGAAGTGATAAAATTATTAAAAGAGATACGGGTTCTCAAAGACAGAAAGGGGTTCTTAAAGGCCGGTCTGCCGGATTACGACCGGCTTTTTGGCAGGGATTCTTTGATTTCCGCCTGGCAATTGCTTGATTGGAATCCGGGTATTTGCAAGGCAACTCTGTTCATCCTTTCCCAGTTTCAGGGAGAGGTTTTTGACGACGAAAAAGAAGAGGAGCCCGGCAAAATCATTCATGAAACCGATCTAAAAAAAAATTGGCACTCCGGAGGTTATTACCCCTTTCCTTATTACGGTTCGGTTGACTCCACCCCCTTGTATTTGATTGTTTTTGCTTTTTATTTTAAGAAAACCAAGGATAAGAAATTTTTAAGAAATCACTGGGGGAATATTTTGATGGCTTTGAATTGGATGGAAGAATACGGCCAGAAAGACAAAGACTGTTTTTTGGAATATCGGCGAAGAAACCCCAAAGGTTTATTTCATCAGGGCTGGAAAGACGGGTTTGAAGATCATCTTAACATAGAGCCGCCGGTGGCCATGGTGGAAGTTCAGGGATATCAATACCTCGCGTTTAAACAAATTTCCGAATTGGCCGAAATGAGAAAAGATTTTGATTTGGCGGAAGAGCTCGGAGAAAGGGCCAAAATTTTAAAAAAAGAATTTAATGAAAAATTCTGGATGAAAGATCTTAAATATTTTGCTTTAGCCTTGGATGGCAAGAAAAAACAAAGAAAGGCAATTACTTCTAATCCCGGACATTTGCTTTTTACTGGCATTATTGACGAAGCCAAAATCGATTCTGTCGTTCAAAAGCTCTTTGAAGACGATTTATGGACGCCTTACGGCATCAGAACTCATTCTGTCAAAGAGTCCGACTTTGACCCAAAAGGCTATCATTTGGGCTCGGTTTGGCCCCACGATAATTGGATTATTGCTCAAGGTTTTAAGAAAATGGGACTTTTGGAACACTATGAAAAAATAAAAAAAGCCATTTTTTTGGCCAACGAACGGCTCGGTTTCTTGCCCGAATATTACGGAGTAAAAAACGGAAAATTAATTAAAATTGAGGAGGCCTGTTATCCGCAAGCCTGGGCAACCGGAGCTTTGTTTAATTTTCTAGAAGGAGGTTCCGCCGGCAGAATTTTCCAGATTCCTTTTAAACGTTTTCACTGGTAGATTTTGATAATTTTCGGTCGGCTAAGATCTTGTAAAATATTTTTTCATATCCTTGCGCCATTTTTTTTGCCGTAAATTTTTTTTCTACCCATTTTCTACATTTATCTCGGTCTATCTGGTCGATTTTTTTAATTACTTGGACCATTTCCTTTATATTTTTAACAATGAATCCGGTTTCTCCATCTTTGATTATTTCTCTTACCGAACCTTTATCAAAAGCGATCACGGGCGTGCCGCAAGACATTGCTTCTATCATTGTTAAACCAAAGGGCTCAAGCCATTTAATCGGAAAAAGAAACGCCTTGGCGTTTTTGTAAAATTGAGCGGTTTTAGAATGAGGAAGCAGTCCTTCATACTTTATTTTTCCTTTCAGATGAGGTTTGATTTTTTTTCTCCAGTAAGGGTCTTCAAGATGTCTGCCCATAATCACCAGTTTTTGTTTCGTTTTTTTGGCCGCCCGAATTGCTTCCAGGGTTCCTTTTTCTGCGCAAATTCGGCCGCTGAACAATAAATAATTTTTTGGTTTACGATTGAAAGGAAAATTTTCAATTTTTATTCCATTATAAACCATACCGGAAAATAAACCCGGAGCGGATTTTACCTGGGATTGGCTGATAGCTATGTAATGCAAATGAGGGTATCTTTTTTTATATTCCCAGAGGAAAAATTTATTAAAGGCATGCAAGGGATCGTTTATGATACAGACAACTGGAATGGGGCAGATGGCAGCAAAAGGAAGAGCCCTTAATCCGATTAAATCAATTAAGACGATGTCAAATTTTTGCGAAAGTGCCGCCTGACAAAATTTCGAGAGGAGCAAAGATTCATAATAGCTGATTACATCGTTTCTTTCTGCCATCTCTTTTAGAAAATGCTTCTTTTTTATTTCAGTAACCTGTTTATAGAATTTTGACAACTTTTTATTATTTGCTAATGAAATAAGATTGTCCGAGACTAATTCCGCTTTTGTTTTTGAATCCGAAGAAGCGAATATGGTAACCCTGTGTTTTCGTTTAATTAATTCTTCTGCTATATAATGAGTCATCCAAAGGGGAGCGTAAATATCCTTCATTTTAGGGGAAGGGGGGATGGCAAATTCATTGGCGCAAAGTATCGCTATTTTAAGACCGTTAAACTTCTCTGGCATATTTCCCGTCATGATTTTTTAAAATATTTTTATAAAGTCGTTCGTAGCGGTTAACCATCCTTCTCAACGGAAAATTCTTTTTAACGTATTCTCGACAGTAATCTCTGGAAATTCTTTTAATTTTTTTTAAAGCTTTCACGGCTTCTTCGGCCGAGTCAACCAAAAAACCGGTTTTTCCTTGCTCGATCAGTTCGGGCATGGAACCATCTTTAAAGGCAATGACAGGTGTTCCGCAGGCCATAGCTTCTATCACTACCAAACCAAATGGCTCCTGCCTTCTAATGGGAAAGAGAAAAGCCTTGGCGTTTTTAAAAAGTTCAATTTTTTTCTCAAAATCGGATTCTCCCACAAACTGAATTTGTTCTCCGTCAATCAGGGGCTTGATCCGGTATTCGAAATAATCGGCGGCATAAGAAAAAATGGGGCCGGAAATAATTAATTTTTCACCGGCCATTTTGGCGATTTCAATGGCGGTAGCCGGTCCTTTTTCGGGTATGACGCTGGAAAGCCACAAGAGGTAATCCTTGGGTTTTGAGTTGAATTCGTATTTCTCAACCGGTATTCCGTGATAAATCGTCTTGACGATGTTGAGTCCGGGCCCCGACCTTTTTTGGTTTTTTGAAATAGCCACGTAATTAATATTCGAGTATTTTTTAAAAAGAATGTTTTTCTCTTCGGTGATGGGATTGTGAAGGGTGCTGACAATGGGCGGTTTCAAAAATTTACTGAATGGGGCGCCGTATTGCTCGCCGTGGTCGTGAATAATGTCAAAATCGTTTTGTTTTTCCAGGAGCTCTTTGTACAAAAGAGCGATGGGGGCGAAAGGAGCGGTCAAATTCGCCTTAACCAAACCTTTGGGCCAGATGGGTACGAGCTTGGCGGAGGTTTTGGAGTCGGCGGTGGAAAAAAGAGTGACTTCGTGCCCTCTTCTTACCAGCTCTTCGGTCAGTATTGAGGCGACAAACTCCGTTCCTCCATAAGTATGGGGCGGAACGGCGAACCAGAGCGGGGCCACTTGAGCAATACGCATAAGTGTATTATAATTATATCAGATTTTCCTAATATGTTAAATTCTCCCATTGACGAAATTAAGAATAGATTAGACATTGTCGAAGTAATCGGCAGTTATATCAAATTAACTAAAGCCGGAGTAAACTATCGGGCCCTTTGCCCTTTTCATTCGGAAAAAAAACCTTCTTTTTTTGTTTCGCCGACCCGGCAGATGTGGCACTGTTTCGGCGGCTGCGGCACCGGAGGCGATATGTTCAAATTCGTCATGCAGATTGAGGGAGTGGAATTCGGCGACGCCCTGCGCATTTTGGCTCAAAGAGCCGGTATTCAGCTGCAGAGACAGTCGCCGGAATCCGCCGCCTGGCGGACCGAACGGCAGCGGCTTTACGAGATTTGCGAACTGGCCTGCCGTTTTTTTGAGAAACAACTCCAAGAGGGAGCTACCGGCCAGGAAGCCAAAAAATACCTTCTGGACAGAGGCCTTAAAGAAGAAAGTATTGAGAGGTGGCGGGTGGGTTATGCGCCGGACGTCTGGCAGAGTTTATCCGACTTTCTGACCTCACGAGGCTATCAGCAAGAAGAGGTGGAAAAAGCGGGACTCGGCCTGACTTCGGAAAAAGGCTCTTTTTATGACCGCTTCCGCGGCAGAATCATCTTTCCTGTTTTCGATTTGAACTCTCAGGTAGTTGGGTTTGGCGGCCGGGTCTTCAAAGAAAAGGACAAAGGCGAAATAGCCAAGTATGTCAATACCCCGAGCACCCTGTTGTACGACAAAAGCCGTACTTTGTACGGCTTGAACAACGCCAAAGTGGAAATAAGGAAGAAAGATGCCTGCGTGTTGGTGGAAGGGTATCTTGACGTTATCATGTCTTGGCAAGCCGGACTGCAAAACGTGGTGGCAACCTCCGGCACCGCTTTGACTCCCTTTCAATTGAAAATTTTAAAGCGTTATTCCGAGAATTTATTGACCGCTTTCGATATGGATGTAGCGGGGGATTCAGCCACTAAAAGAGGTATTGAGCTTGCCCAAGCTCAGGGGTTCAACATCAAAGTCGTGACCATGCCAGAAGGCAAGGACCCAGCCGACATTGTTTTGGAGAATGCGGACAATTGGTTGAAATTAATCAGCCAAGCCAAATCCATTTTGCAGTTCTATTTCGAAACTACTTTCAATCGCTTCGACCCTAAAACTCCGGAAGGCAAGAGAGAAATCGCCAAAATCATTTTGCCGGTTATCAAGAGAATCCCGAACAAAATCGAGCAGTCTCACTGGGTGCAGGAGCTGGCCAGGAAATTAGAGACGAAAGAAGAGGTGGTTGAGGAAGAATTGAAAAAGACCGGCCTAGGCCACGATTTGCCGGAAGATGTTTTAACTGTTCCCGCTTCCCAGTTGAAAAGCCGCAAGGAAATATTAGAAGAAAGGATTGCTTCCTTAGTTTTAAAGAATCCTCAAAATTTCACTTTATTGACGGAAGAACATCTTGTTCAACTGTCGCTTCGCATTCAGACACTTTTGATTAATTTTAAGGAAGACAAGCCGGCTCAAGACGCTGATTTGCTGAATTATCTTTTTTTGAAAGCCGAAGCGGAGGAAGAGGAAGAGGACATCGATCATGATTTGGAGATTAAAATGTGTCTGAAAGAGATAATGTATCTGGGCGTTAGGAACAAGATGGACAAAATCTCCCGCGACCTCAAAAAAGCCGAAGAAGGCAAAGACCCGGAAAGAGTCGAAAGTTTGACTCAGGAATTCAGCGAATTAGCTAATAAATTGTTGAAGTAGGCGATGAGAATAAAATTCTCATCCTAACCTTCGTCCGCTTTGGGCGGACTCGGTGATTTATGGTCAAAAAGAAAAAAATTAGAAAAAAGGTTGGCAAGAAAGGCAAGAGCCGAATTTCTTCCGAACAAATTGAGGAGTTGATTAAAAAAGGTCTCAATCGCCGGTTCGTCACTTATTCTGAGATATTGCATGCCTTTCCCGATATTGAAAAAGACATCGAAGGTCTGGAGCTGTTGTACGACGAATTGGAGAAGCGGGGAATCGAGGTCAAAGAAGTCAGGGAGTTTTTGGAAGTCAAAGAAAAGGAAGATAAATTGAAGATTGTGCCCGAAACCGTGCTCGACCCGGTCCAAATGTACCTGAAAGAAATCGGCCAGGTCGCTTTTTTGACGGCGGACGAGGAAAAAGATTTAGCCAAAAAAATCGAAAAAGGCGACCAAGAAGCCAAAAAAA
>Ga0066638_1000388_pt1 | contig 9404 bp, 9 predicted proteins | sample CryGeyCG2014_010_2_FD_59451 | JGI IMG/M metagenome (GOLD analysis project Ga0066638, IMG submission 59451) | Groundwater microbial communities from aquifer - Crystal Geyser CG09_land_8/20/14_0.10 | ecosystem: Environmental > Aquatic > Deep subsurface > Groundwater | place: USA: Utah: Grand County...
TGCCGCCGTAGGCGGCGATCCGCAGCAAGGCCTCGACTTGGCACTGGTGTTCGAGCGGGAGAAGCGCTTGCTGAAGCATAGGAGTCGAGCAGTCGCGAGAGACCGGGTAGGAAATGCAGGCGATCCGCTCCCCTTGGTCAAACTCCGGATGCACGAGCTGCGCGGTTGCCTCGGTGAGGATAGGCCGCTCAACCCTTTGGGCAAACTCGCGGATGGCTTTGTGTGGAGCCCGTCCGTACATTCCTTTCCCGCCGAACCAAGGGACGGGCGCCGGATGCTGATTGATGCCAGGATACTCCTTGATGACCGCCTCCGGCGTCAGCGGCAGCCAGCCGTATTGGGCGAACCAGTCGATGCGCTCCTCCCCGAAGATGTCCAGCAGAATCTCCCCGAACCTTTCCGGCCCAAACATGTTGCCGCTGCAGGTGTAAATCTGGCCCCCGAAACCGGCATCGCGTAGCCGGTCTGCTGCTGTTACTTGCCTGTGCGAGATGATGAGGCAACGGGGGTCAAACAGACCGTGCAGCCCGCGCCCCCTCTGGCACTGCCTGAAGACATATTCGGCGGTTGTCCCGCCGCCCGATGCCATCAGCGCTAACTGAATCATTCGGCTCTCACCCTTCCCTGTTCTTTTAGTGTGTTTATCAACGAACTAATCGGATTGTGGCATAAGTTTTTTCAAAAATCAAAAGATATTTTTAAATCCTCCATTTTTTAATATTTATGGCAAAACCGTTTCAACATACATTTAAAACTGATAATATTTTTTTATGCAGACAGTTCTTATTTGGGCTTCAAATATTTTGGTCTTTTCATCCTATTTGACTTATGAATGGGCGATGGTTAAAGGCAGGGCGAAACCGCATCGGACAACAAGATTAGTCATATTTGTCATTGTAATTCTCGGGTTTCTATCAATGTATGCGCAAGGCGACAGAGTCGTTGTTTGGTTCTTGGGAATTTGTTCTGTTCAATCATTGATCATGCTTTTGATGAGCTTCAAATATGGCATGGGGTTCGAGAGGCGGCACTCGAGAACGGGCGCAACTCATCTCTTTGTTGATATTTTATGTTTAATCATCGCAGCTGTCGGAATTGTTTTATGGAGGATAACTTCCAATCCGGCCTTGGCGCTTTATGCCGCAGTTTCGGCTGATTTTGTTGGCATGATTCCGGCGCTAATCAAAACCTATCGGATGCCTGAGACGGAATATTGGTTATCTTATTTGTTTGATCTTTTGGCAATTTTAGCAACCGGTTTCGCAATCCAAAACGGTGGCTTCAACGAATATCTCTATCCTGTTTATTTGTTTGTAATCAATAGCATAATGATGTTTCTTATTTTCAGACCTAAGCTGCTTTCAAAAAGAATTTAGACCTGTTATTCTTTTTTTATGAATTTATCTATCGGAATCGTAGGTTTACCGAATGTTGGCAAGAGTACCCTTTTTAACGCATTGGTGAAGGGGAATTTGGCAGAGGCGTCAAATTATGCCTTTACTACTATCGATCCAAATGTCGGGGTTGTTGAAGTTCCCGACGAACGCCTCGCAGAATTGGCGGAAATCGAGAAAAGCGGGAAAATTGTTCCGGCCACTGTAAAATTTGTTGATATCGCCGGGCTGATCCGCGGGGCGCACAAAGGCGAGGGGCTCGGTAATCAGTTTCTCTCCCATATCCGCGAAGTTGACGCGATTGCTATGGTTGTGCGCGATTTTCGAGACGACAAAATCGTCCATGTCGAAAATAAGATTGATCCCAAATCGGATATTGAGACCGTCTTGACAGAGCTGGCGCTGGCCGATCTCGGCTCGATAGAGAAGAAAAAATCGGAGATTGAGAAATTGGCACGCTCGGGCGATAAAAAATCGAAGAAAATCCTTGAAGCGATCGAGAAGATTTTGCAAGCTCTGGAATCAGGCAAACCGGCTTCAACAGCTAATTTAAGCGAAGAAGAAAAAGATCTCATCAGGGAATTTAATCTGTTGACGATAAAACCGATTATTTATGTATTTAATGTAGATGAATCGAATTGTTCTGAAAACCCGGCGGATTTGGTCGAAGAATATGAATTGGCGGATTTTGTGGGTAAGGATCAAACAATCGTCATCTCGGCGAAGATTGAATCCGAACTTGCCAACTTGTCCGATGATGAGAGAAAGGAATTTTTGCGTGATTTCGGGCTTGATGAGTCAGGACTTGAGCGGTTGATAAAACTTTCTTATAAAACATTAGGGCTTATAACTTTTTTGACAGCCGGAGAAATGGAAGCGCGGGCTTGGACAGCGGAGCGCGGCGCAAAAGCGCCGGAAGCGGCCGGCAAAATTCACGGGGATTTCGAGAAGAGATTTATCAAGGCGGAAGTAGTTGGCTACGATGATTTTGTAAAGTTTGACGGCTGGAATAGCGCGAAGGAAGCGGGCAAGGTGCGAATCGAAGGAAAGGACTATGTTGTTAAAGATGGAGATGTCGTTTATTTCAGGCACGGGTGAGAATAATTTATCTTTTAATTCCCTCATTTGCATCTTAGTATAATTCTTCGTATAATTTGATTAGATAATGAAGGAGGATCATGGCATTTTTGGGAATTGGCGGAAGTAAACCTGATAAAAGTCAACAAACAGGACAAGGTAGTGAAGCTCCGGCAGGAGTTGATGCGCCAGCACAGGTAACAGGTGAACCAGTGGTCCAACAAGGTGTGGCTGCACCGGCGCCAGCTCCAGAGACGGTTCCGCCTGTACTGGAGTCACCAGCAGCTCCACCGGCGCCAATTGCTCCGCCTGAAATTCCAGCCGATGTTCAACCCGAACCACCCGTACAGACTCCTTCGGGGGATGGAGCGCAAGAAACTCCACCGGGGGATTTGGGACAAGATACTGCAATGTCTCCTACTGTAGAGAGGGGAACAACTACTCATCCCTTGGATACCCGTCCCGATACTCTGGAAGGGCAAGTTGGCACTCCCGGAGAAATAAAACCTGAGGATGAGAGCAATGCTAAACTTGGCCCGTCTTTTGTTCAGCCAGAACCACCAGTGTTTACTGCACCCACACCTGCCGAACCGGTTCCACCTGAACTACCAGCACCAGCCCCCGAGCCTCAAGAGCAAAGGGGAATAGTGGATACTGTGGGCAGCCCCAGACTGCAGGGAGAAGTCGGAACTGCTTTGCCTGGGGATCCGGCCGGTTTAGTAAAACCGAGAATAGTAGAGGGAGGGGTTTCATCAGAAGCTGATCCAGATAGCGTAAGAAAAGCAATGGCGGCAAAAGAGGAGCAAGCGGATCGGGAAAGGATAGACCGTGTTAAAGAAGGATTACGGGATGTAAAGAATATTCTGGAGGGGATTGAGGAAGATTTGACTCAAATTGAAAAAAGAACAAGAGGCAGTAGTGATACATCTCCTCAAACTCCGGTTGCCGAAAACATTGGACAAGGACCAGGAGAAAGCACATGATTTCTGTTGATATCTTATACATCATTATTGGCACATGCACGGTCGTTTTAACGGTTGCGATTGTCTGGCTTGTCAACGAATCAATCGTTTTGGTTAAGTTGCTTCAGAAATCAGCCAAAAATACAGAAACGATTTCGGAGGAATTGAAGCAGAAAACTCTGATGGTTTCGGAAGCCCTTGATCGTGTCGGCACTGTGGCGGCGAGGGTTATCGGATTTGTCGAGGATATGGAACACGCGGTTGAAGAAAGAGCAGGCGCTATTGCATCGGGACTTGGCGTTTTGGCTGGAGCAAAGAAATATTTTACCGATAAAGAAAAGAAGCAATCCAAAGAAGAACCGGTTGACGAGGAAGAAAAAATTGCGCCATCTGCGCCAGAGGAAGAGGAATCTGAGCCCGAGCCGGAGGCGGAAGAGCCGGAAGAAGAAAAACCCAAGGAGAAGGTCACGGATATTTCTAGAGTGGAGAAAAAGAAAGAAGAAACTGTATCTGCGCCGGAGGAAGATGGATCGCCGGATCAATCCGAGGATGCTGAAGAAGATGTAGAAGAAGAAAAGATAGAAACAGAAGAAAAAATTGATGAAGTGGAAGAAGTGAAAGAAGATAAACCCAAGGTGAAAAAATCGGTTAAGAAGTGATTTTAACTTGTGAAACGCTTTAAAAGATATAGATTAGTTCTTATTGTAATTGGATTATTACTCTTGACAGGAGTAATTTTTTATCTGTTGAAAAACTGGCGACAGGAAAAGGTAGAAATTGAAAAGTCAGCCTTGCCTTCTCCTCAGTCAACTTTTTCGCCTCAGCTTGAATCTACGAAGCCGCAAGAGACAATTACTGCTACGCCGATACCCGCAGAATTTAACCTGGATGTTCCTTTTGCAACACAGGCGCCTGGCGCGAACTGGGATTATACACACGAGGAGGCCTGCGAGGAAGCAGCGCTCCTTATGGTCAAAAGGTATTTCTTTGGCGAGTCAATTACAAGCGATAGCGATGCCGAGGAAGGTTTGCAAGAGATTATTGATTGGGAAAAGAAAAATTTTGGTTTCTTTGAATCAACAACTGCAGAGCAATCGGCGGAAGTGGCAAGAAAATTTTTGGGATTGCAAGCGGAAGTGATCGATATTCCTTCGGTTAATGATATCAAGGAAATTATTGCTTCCGGCAAGTTAGTTATTGTACCAGCGGCGGGGAGAGAACTCGGCAACCCGTTTTACAGAAGCCCGGGGCCTTTATATCATATGCTTTTGATTAAGGGGTATACACAGAACAGATTTATAACAAATGATGCTGGCACGAAACGGGGAGAAAATTATCCTTATGATTTTGACACAGTTACTAATGCTAATCATGACTGGAATGGAGGAAATGTAGAGGCTGGCGCAAAAAAGATTATTATTGTGGGGAAATAAAATCCTTCAATCAAGAATAAAACACGCTATAATAAGGGTGTGGAAAAGACAAAATATCTTATTGTTGGCAATGGACCGGCCGGTTCTTCTGCCGCCGAGGTAATCCGCTCGAGAGATCCGAGCGGGTCGATAATGATTGTCGATCGCGAGGGAGAGCGCCTTTACTCAAAACTTCTTTTGCATAAGTTTATAATCGGCGAAGTTCCGGAGCAAAGGTTGTATTTACATAAAGAAAATTGGTTGCGCGACCATAAAATAATTCTCGAAACGGACGGTATTGATTCGATAACGGCTGGTGTAGTGAAGCTTAAAAGTGGCAGAGAGGTCAAATTTGAGAAAATCTTATTTTCTTCAGGGGCAGCTGCGAGAAAGTTAGGATTAGAGGGAGAAGATCTCGAAGGTGTTTATGATTTTCGCAACCTTGCAGATGCGCGTGGAGTTGAGAGTGGTCTTGGGACGGCCCAGAACATTTCAATAGTGGGGGGAGGATTAATCTCCACAGATTTGATTGATGCTTTAGTGGGGACAGGCAAAAAAATCAACTTGATACTGCGTGATAAAGAGTTCTTATGGGGTAAGGTAAACGAAAAAGCGGGTCGTTATCTTGAGCAAATATTGCTTGATGCTGGCGTTATCATTTTTAAAGAAAATGAAGTGAGCAAAGTATCGGGAAATACAGGAAAGATTGAAAAAATAAAATTGTTATCAGGCGAAGAAATTGCTTCGGATATGCTGCTTATTGCGGTGGGGATAGTGTCCAATTTTGACTATCTGGCAGGCTCACAAATTGAAAAAAACAAAGGTATTTTGGTTGATGAATATTTGCAAACGAGCGAGGACTGGACTTGGGCGGCGGGAGATGTTTGCGAGCATCCGGTGCAAGGATTTAACGAGAAGATAGTTTCAGGCAATTGGCTTTATGCACTCGAATCAGGTAAAATCGCCGGAGAGAATATGGCAGGTGAGCATAAGCAATGCTGGTCCTTGCCTGTTTCGGTCAAATCTTTAAGGGGCGTATCAATAGGTTACTATGGTGATGTATTGGCGGAGAGTGAAACAGTTGACGCCGAAAAAGAAGACGTGTTTTACAGATTTTTTGTTAAAGACTCCAAATTGTGTAGCGCCTCAATAGTCGGTAGCCAAAAGAATTCTGCAGTAATAAGGTCAGCAATTGGTAAAGAATTTTCCACCCTTTAACTCTAAACCAAAGTGGTAACAATGAAATTTTTTTCAGGTAATATCTTGTTCTATGAATGAAAGAAAAATTATTGCTATAGTTGGCCCAACAGCGAGCGGAAAAACCTCGCTTGGTGTTGCTTTGGCAAAAAAATTTGGTGGGGAAATTATTTCAGCTGATTCAAGACAGATTTATCGCGGACTTGATATTGGTACTGCGAAAGAAGGTATACTCGCCTCGGCGGCGGAAATTTCCAATTTTTCCCTCGACCTTGCTCGGGACCGGCGGAAATTTCCAATTTCCAAACACAGCCAAAGATCTAAAACTCCAATTTCAAATAAAGTAAAAAAACTCTCAAAAAATATTCGCTGGATCGATGGAGTGCCGCAGTGGATGATTGATATCGCTTCGACGGGAGAAAAATTTACCATGTTTAACTGGCTGGGTCTGGCGCGAGAAGTTATTGAGGACATATTTTTGCGCAGGAATTTGCCAATTGTAGTCGGAGGGACCGGATTATATGTTCAAGCGCTTTTTGAAGGATTTGAGATTAATCGGCAGTCGGTGATCAGTGGTCGGCAGAAAAAGTACTCAAGGAAAGAATTAGAAAAAATGTCATTGGAGAAGTTGCAGAAGATTTACCGTAAACTGCTTGTCCCGCCTAGGCGGTGGCTAAACGTAAGTCGCAAGCCGGATCTCAATAATCCGTATCGCCTAGTCCGAGCGATTGAACGAGCGCAATCAGGTGAAGTGATGGTGAAAAAGAAACCTGATTTTCAGGTATTGCAAATCGGTATTAATTTACCGCGCAACAAACTATACGAGAGGATAGACAAAAGAATTGATGAGAGATTCAACGAGGGAATGTTGGAAGAAGTCGTCGGATTGATTAAATTGGGTGTTGATAGAAAATGGTTACTATCTTTAGGTTTAGAATATCGCGTGATAGGGAATTTTGTTGTTAAATATTTAGACGCAGAAAAATTTGATAAAGATATTAAATCAGAAATTGTGGACTCTAAAGAGTACGTTACAATGGTTCAAGAACTAAAATATAGATCTCATGCTTACGCTCGCCGACAGATAACTTGGTTTGGACGTTTCCCTGAGATTGTTTGGGTGAAAAATAAGGATGAAGCGAGAAAGATAGCAGGTGAATTTTTAATAAAGAGCGATTGACAAAGTAAAATTAACAGGTATAGTGATGGTATCCCGTTCCAATCAAAACGCTGGAGGGAACTGCAGATGCCGACGCAGAACGGAACGACAAGGCGTGACGGAGGAGTATCGACCGGAGGGAGAACTGTAAAGAGCCCACTGAAGTTGCTGCTGTTGCAGGAGTGTAGGGATCATCCGCGGTCTGATCATGATCCAGGTAAAACACAGAGGGACCTGGGTCTGAGTCAACACCCATTCGATGCCACTGAGTGCACGGCACGAAGGGGTGGAAATGGATGTCCCCGTCTTCTGCGATGCCAGAAAGAAGCTAGCATCAAGGTACAGTTGATCGAAGCGGTGACAGTGGCAGCGACGTAGCACGTAGTGTAGCAGACGCAGTAGTATTAGACACGATTTCAAAAAACTCGGAACGGGACCAAGGATAGACAAGCGCGGCTGGCGGCTGTGGAGTCTATCCTTTCTTCTTTTAATATCCTTGAATTTTGATAAAATCAACTCGAGTGGCGCTATCGTCTATCTTGCCCCGCTAAGCGGGGTCGGGGAGGACGATAAATTCCTTTGGGGGCCCGTTCGTCTAGTGGTTAGGACGTCAGGTTCTCATCCTGGAAACAGGGGTTCGATTCCCCTACGGGCTGCCAAAGGAATTTATTGATTTAATGAATTAGTTTCGGGTTTCACCCCGAAACGCATCCTGGAAACAGGGGTTCGATTCCCCCTAGCGCTGCCAAAAATAATACACCCGCAAGGGTGTATTATTTTTGGTTTAGTGATAGGGATTAGGAATCGAAAGCCGGACCCCGCTTAGCGGGGGAGGCGGGGTCGACAGCTCTGTCAGCAGACAGAGACTGGTGACCGATTCCCCTAGCGCTGCCAAGCAAGAAATACCCAACAAGAGTATTATTTTTTTGCTAAAATGTTTCTTATGAAACTCGAACATGATTTTTTTGAAAAATCCACACTTGAAGTGGCAAGAGAACTAATCGGTAAGGTGATTGTTAGAAAAATTGATAGGAAAATTATCAAGGGCAGGATTGTTGAGACTGAAGCTTATATCGGTGAAGAAGATAAAGCGTGCCACGCGAGATTTGGCAAAACGAAGAGAAATAGCGTTATGTATGGCCCTGCCGGTCATGCTTATATTTATCTTTGTTACGGGCTATTTAACCTTCTTAATATTGTGACAGAAGAAGAAAATAAACCGGCAGCGGTGTTGATCCGGAGAATCGATCCGCTAAGTGCTCTAGATAAAAATTTAAAATCATACGGACCGGGTAATCTCACTAAATATTTAAAAATCGGCCGTGATCTAAATGGCATAGATATCGTGAAAAGTACCGAAATCTACATAGAAGATGATGGGGTTCAAGCGCACAATATTATTCGCGCACCGAGAGTCGGGGTAAGTTACGCTGGTGATCATGCTAAGCGCAAATGGCGTTTTATCCTTGAAGTTTGAACTAATTTTTGTATTATATTAGAGCGGATAGAATCTTATTGAAGGAATAGTTTTCAACTGCTAAACTCAAATAAATGAGATATTCAAAAATATTCACAAGATCCAGCAAGCAATTTCCCAAAGAGGAAGTGTCTATTTCGAGTCAACTTTTGATTAAAGGCGGTTTTATAGATAAAGTGGCTGCTGGCATTTATACGCTTTTACCTTTCGGACTGAGTGTTGCAAATAAAATCTCACAAATAATTCGAGATGAAATGATCAAAGCCGGCGGCCAGGAAGTCTCAATGCCTGGGCTTATTCCAAAGGAAAATTGGGTTGCTACCGGACGCTGGAGCGATTTGGATGTTCTTTTCAAGACTTCCGGTCAGGATAAAAAAGAATATGCTCTTGGTGCCTCGCATGAAGAGATTGTTTCGCCGCTTGCTAAGAAATTCACTTTTTCTTATAAGGATTTGCCTTTTGCCATTTTCCAGATACAAAATAAATTCAGAAACGAACTGCGCGCCAAGTCGGGCATTCTGCGAACCAGAGAATTTTTAATGAAGGATCTTTATTCGTTTCACGCCGATGAAGCCGATCTTGACAAATATTATGACCAAATGATTGACCATTACTGGAGGATTTTTGAGCGCGTTGGCATCAAAGATAAAACCTATCTTGTTTATGCTTCCGGCGGCACATTTTCTAAATTTTCCCATGAATTTCAAACCACAACCGAAGCGGGCG
>Ga0066638_1000394_pt1 | contig 9366 bp, 8 predicted proteins | sample CryGeyCG2014_010_2_FD_59451 | JGI IMG/M metagenome (GOLD analysis project Ga0066638, IMG submission 59451) | Groundwater microbial communities from aquifer - Crystal Geyser CG09_land_8/20/14_0.10 | ecosystem: Environmental > Aquatic > Deep subsurface > Groundwater | place: USA: Utah: Grand County...
TTAGTCTGGTTCGCCTTGAGATCAAGACCGGTGGCATGGGCTTTATATTTGATGATATACCATTGCTGGACAATCCCTAAAAGCGTTGAAAACGCCCAATAGAGCGCAAGCGCAGCCGGCAGAGACGAAGCAATCAGCACCGTAAAAAGCGGCATAATATAGAGCATCTGCGAACTCATTGCACGGCCAAAATCGGCACCTTTTTCTTTTTTGGCCGGCGCAGGATTTAGTGCATTCATCTGCCTTGCCTGAATGTACTGGAGGATGCCAGCCAAAATCGGCAAGAAATACCTGTCCTTATCTGCTAAATTAATCCATAAAAAGTGGGGATTAATCAATTCCGGCTTTGGCGTAAATGAATACAAAAGATCAAATCTCGAGGTGTCAATCCCCACTCTGAAGGCATAATAAAGTATTCCCAGTATCGGAAGCTGAATTAGAAGCGGCAGGCAACTTGCGAGAGGATTGATTTTCTCTCGGCGGTAGAGGTCCATCGTCGCTTTCTGCTCACCCGCTTTGTCATCTTTGTATTGATCTTTAATCTTTTGGACTTCTGGCTGGAGATCTTTCATCCTCTTCTGTGACCTAATCATATTGATCGAGCTTGGCAGAAGCACAAGTTTGATAAGAAGCGTCAGGATAACAATCGCAACCCAAAGGTAATTGCCCGGTGTCAAAAACACCAATAGTATCAAAATATTAAATATTGGCTTTAGAAGGATTACTTTAAGAAATGCTTTCATAAATTTTTACCAGTTCTATTTAGATTAGCAAATTTTATTTTTTTAGAAAATGTTTCTTGCACTTCGGCACCGCGTCATACCCACCTCGGCTAAACGGATTACACCGCATTATTCGCCAACTTCCAAGCGCTATCCCCTTTACGCATCCATGTTCCTCGACGGCATCAATCATATACTGGCTACAAGACGGATAGAATCGACAAAATCCGTTTGGCCGCAAGGATTTCAGATACCCATGATCCGGGCTTATTGTCCTCTGGTAAATCTTGATTGTCCCGATTATAAATTTTTTAAACATTCTTCCACGCCCCGCGCAATTTCCTTGAATTCTTGTCCTTGCGAACCATTGGGGATGAAAATCAAATCAATACCAGATAATCCCTGCATACAATTTTTAAACGCAGCCTTATATCTTCGGCGAATCAAGTTTCTCTCGACCGCACCAGGAACTTTCTTTCTGCTAATAACGACAGAAATTCGCGGCGGCTGATCAGTCGGCTTTCTCAAATAACGGCAAATGAAAAGTTTGCTCCGGATCGTTTTTCCCTTCTGATAAACGCTCTTAAAATGTCTCTTCGCGTTTAGCCTGTTACTCTTGGGAATCATTTTTGTTTCCTCGCAACCGTGAGCTTTTTTCTGCCTTTGTTTCTTCGTCTTGCCAATACCCTTACTCCGCCGGACGTCTTATTTCTCGCCCTAAAGCCGTGGATTTTTAATTTTCTTCTTTTTTTCGGTTGGTATGTTCGCTTCATAACAAATGAATTCTATCTTAAAATTCATTTATCCGCAAGGTGTCGGGCGAATTCAAGCAGCAAGTTATCCACAGCCCCGCGGTCAATACAGAGTTATCCACTCCACACTATTCCTTATTCCTTACTGCAAAACGGATTATATCCTGTTATTGCAGTGCGTCAGGTAGCAGGGCGAGATTTGATGTTGTCTAAAGCTAACGACAACTAACGCCCAAGATAATTAAAAAAGTTATCCACAAGTTATCCACAGGCACTCTAAACAAAAACCGAACAAATGTGCATAAACTTTTATAGAACTTGCAAACTAACAGGTTGAAAAGCTATATTGTAGATAGCACTTGACAAGCGGTATGATTCCTCTCTACAGTCAAAGTGCCTGTGGATAACTCATCCTAAGCCCCCAAAAACTTTAAAATCTTCTCAAAGGAGGAGTTTGGAAAAAGACAAATTGTGGAAAGCCGTGCTTGGCGAAATGGAGCTCTCCCTCCCACCCATGATGTTCGCAACGTGGTTTAAGGGCACCGAGCTTGATTCAATTAATGACGGCAAAGTCTTTATCCGCGCACAGAACATTTTCTCGAGAGATTGGCTTAAAAGCAAACATAGCGGTCAAATTCTTGAGAGTTTGCAAAAATTTAATTCTTCCATAAAAGAAATCAATTTTTTTGTCGGCGATACACGGAAAAAAGATAGGGGCAAAATAAATCTTGAATCTAAACCCGTTTCACGCTCGCGAGAAAGTGTCCAACTACAAACGTACAACCTAAAAGAAGATTATACCTTTGATTCGTTTGTGGTTGGTAATAATAATTCCCTCGCTTTCGCTGTAGCAAAAGAGGTGGCAAAGAGCCCGGGGAAAAAACATAATCCCCTGTTCCTTTACGGTGGTGTCGGCTTAGGAAAGACCCATTTGGCGCAAGCAATTGGCAACGAGATCAAAAAGAACAGCCCTAAGGCAAAAATCAATTATGTTTCCTGCGAGACTTTTACAAATGACTACATCGCTGCCATTGCCGCAAAGAAAATGAACCAATTCAAAAAGAAATACCGTGAAGTTGATGTTCTAATAGTTGACGACATCCAATTTCTCTCTAACAAAGAGGGTTCACAAGAAGAGTTTTTTCATACTTTTAACTCTTTGCATCAGAATAAAAGACATATTATCCTAACCGCAGACAAAGTGCCACAAGCGATACCCGCCCTTGCCGATAGATTAGCAAGCCGTTTTGGCGGCGGCACTATTGCTGATCTTCTACCACCGAATCTCGAGACAAGAATAGCAATCCTAAACAAAAAATGTCAGGAGATCGAATTCTATCCGGAGGCTGAGGTTGTTGAGTTTATCGCTGACCAGATTAAATCAAATGTTCGTGAGTTGGAAGGTGCACTTAACCGCGTTTACAACTACTGTCACTTTAATAATATTTCCGCCTCAAAAGATACTGCTAAAAAAGCACTTCAAGATATTATCTCCTCCTCAAGCAAGGCGCTCTCAAGTGCGCAAATAATTCAAGCTGTTTGTGATTATTACAAGCTGGATAAAAAAGATTTATTGGGAAAAAGCAGGAAGCAGGAATTAATCGAGCCAAGACATGTCGCGATTTATCTTCTGAGAAACAATACAAGCGACTCGCTTCCTCTTATCGGGAAGATTATGGGGGGGAAAGACCATTCTACAATTCTACATTCATATAGAAAGATTGAGAAAGGAGTTCTAATCAACATTGATTTAAAAAAGGACATTGAAAACATTTGTGAATTGTTGAAAATTTAGTTAATCTATTGTTTCAATATAGAGTCTATTTAAATAACAATAATAATGTTGTTGAAACGGTGGATACAATCAAAAAATTATTGTGGAAAACATGTTGATAAGTGTCTTACAAAGTTACTGGAAAATAAAATTAAATGATCATTAGCGCGTTATCAACATAGTTATCCACAGAGTTTTCCACAACGTTGTCCACCCCGCACCACGGCTTACTATTCAAGGGACTGTGTCCTCTGCGAACAGTGCACCGGGCAACAGGGCAAGCAGATCAGCAAAAGTTATCCACAAGTGAACCACAGCCCCAAACTAGTAAAAATAATTATCAAAGAATGGACATAACAAAGGAGCCAACATGAAAATAAGATGTAAAAAATCCAACCTTCAAAGAGGTCTTTCTGTGGTCTCGAGAATTGTCTCAACGCGAACAACTCTGCCAGTGCTTGGGAATGTGCTTTTAAGGGCTCAGGACGGACGTCTTGATATGACCTCAACCGATCTTGAGGCAGCAATGAATGTGGAGGTATCAGCAAAAATTGAGCAAGACGGATCAATAACAGTACCGCTCAAGACCTTTATGGATTTTGTATTGACAGTTTCTGACGAAGAGATGGCCATTGATACCTCGGGGGCAGATGTCCTTGTTAAATCATCCCATTATTCAGTTAATATCAAAGGAATTGATGCGAGTGAGTTCCCGATAATACCAAAAATTGAAAATCCTAAAATATTTAAAATGAAATCTCTTGCGCTTAAAAAGTCGTTGCCGAAAATTATTTTTGCGGCGGCGCTCGACGAGACACGGCCGGTATTGGCTGGTGTATATATGAAAATGTCTGGAAATAAATTAGTTTTGGCGGCGACGGACAGCTATCGGTTAGCCGAACAAAAACTTGAAACACAGGCGAATATTCCTGAATCGACCGTTATCGTGCCGAGCAGAACATTGGCGGAACTGGAAAGAATATTACCCGAGTCGGATGAAGCGGTCGAGATAAAAATGGGCGAAAACCAGATTGAATTTGCCACAGGATCGATACTGTTTATGACAAGATTAATAGAGGGAGCATTTCCTGATTATGAACAAATTATGCCGAAGAAATTTGAATCAGAAATCGAGATCAATAAGAATGAATTTGGAGAGGCCCTTAAGGTTGCCGGGATATTTGCCAGGGAATCGTCAAACAATATAAAAATAGCGGTTGCAGCGGATGCTATAACACTTAAAGCCGCTTCGGCCAACCTCGGGCAAACAGAGGCCAGGGTAAAAGCCCAAGTAAAGGGCGCGGGTTTAGAAGTGGCTTTTAATGGGAAATATATTCTTGATGCAATTGCGAATATTTCAGGCGAGACGGTCGCTCTGGGTTTATCGGGGAAGTTAAGCCCGGGAATGCTTACAAGTGGGTCAGAGAAGGATTACAGATATGTGATTATGCCCCTTAGGAATGAGTAAAAATGCTTGTTTTGAATCTCAAACTCCGCAACATTAGGATTTTTGAGAAAAAGGAAATTGGATTTGACCAGGGTGCAAACTTGATAGTTGGTCCTAACGGTTCGGGCAAGACCACCATTATTGAATCAATTGCCCTTTTCGGTTTTGGGCAATTGCAAAGTGTGAAAAATGACTTTTGGGCCGTGAGCCGTGGTGAGGATGTTGGCAGAATCGAGCTCGAGAGTGATTTTTCCGATGCGTCCGTGGCGATTCTTGAAGGTAAAAAGATTATTAAAATCAAGGATAATAAACAGCCGCTCTCAGAACTAATCGGGTACTTGAAGATGATATCCTTTAACCCGGAGACAATTGACTTGGTAAAAGGCGCTCCGAGCCGCCGCAGGAGCGAACTCGACCAGGTAATTTGTTTTAAGGATAAAAAATTTGTGCTTGACTTGCTTGCTTATAAAAAAATATTAAGGCAACGAAATGGTCTATTGAAGATGATAAACAGAAATCGGGCGCGGCGGGAGGATCTCGGGTTTTGGAATAAAAAAATCGCTTCTTTTGGAGAGAAAATATTTTTAAAGAGATGCGAGCTGATTAATTATATCAACACGGCGCTTTCGACGACGCATACGGGACTTGTCGGCGCCAAGAGTTCGCTTGAGATTTCTTACCGACCATCCACTCCTTACGACGATCTTTTGGCTGAGATTTCGAATTCGATGGAGAAAGATATAGCTACCGCCTCAACGCAGATCGGACCGCACCGCGATGACTTTACTTTTATTCAGGGAGAATTTGATCTTGCCCAAGGCGCATCGCGAGGGGAACAGCGGGTAGCGACGATTGCTTTTAAGATAGAAACGAAAAAGTATCTTACGACCGAGGAAGGTGAGCCAATTGTCCTTCTCGACGACGTATTTTCGGAACTTGACGAGAAGAGAAAAGACTCGATAAGGCAAATTATCGGCTCAGGCCAAGTTGTTATTTCGGCGACTGATAAATCCTCAGTGCCGGGTGAGATTTTACGGCGCGCAAAAATAATCGAACTAAAATGAAAAAAATAAAGGAAATTCTCATTGAGAGAATAAAACAGAAGGGCTTAAGTTCCCAGGTTGATTCGGCGGGCGTTTGTATGATGGCCCGCGAGGTTTTCCCCGATGAATTTTCACCAGTGAGTTATAGGAAAGGAATCCTTAAAGTTGCCTGCCCTGACCATATCTTGGCGGGCATATATCGGCTGCGGCGAGAGGAAATTATAGAGGAAATAAATAAGAAGACCGGCTTGGCAAAAGTCAACAAAATAGTTTTTGTTGTAAAGAATTAATAATTAAAGTGAATTGCTTTGACAGGAGTATCCAGAAGCGGATCGAATGCCAATCCTCCGAGTGATAAACGCGACTGCATCTTGAGCACATAACTATTTTGCGCTTTTTGCACAAAAGTTTTCCAGTCATTGCCGATATTCTGCAATAATGATTGTGGGACGATTATCTGATATGGCACAATTTTTTGGTAGCCAAGATTCTCGCTTTGAGAATCAAATTTATCGTCCGCACTCAATAATTCCCAGGTCAACATGGACATTTTGTAAATTGCCGCCTCTGACAATAAACTCTTGATATTGTTGATGTCGGAAACACCGGGTTGCCTCTTTTGATTGGGAGTTTTATCTTCCGGAGCAGATTCAACATTCGGGAAATAATCGGCGCTGCATGCCGTCAGACACCCGGTTATAACGGATGCATCTGCGGCTGCCTCGACAGAAATAATATCAATTGAGTCTGAAGAGAAAAGTATCGGGTATTGTTTATAAGGTTGCCAATTAACCGGGCACCTGTTGTCGTCTTTGTCAATTCTTCTCCAGCTGCATTTTACCCTGTCCAGCCCGATAACTCTTATACCCACGCCGCGGTATAAGGTGGATATTGACGGTTGATGGAGCGGGAGCTGAGAGAGTGAAGAAAATTTGCTGTCGGTTGTTTTTACATCTATAAATTCATGAGCAAAAGGTTTTTTGGCGGAGTCGAGAACGTTGGGATTAGCCAGATAATCGTTGAATAATTTATTTATCCTTGAGTCAATATGAATCGTATTGCCTTCGATGCGCGGCTTGTCCGCACTTGCGCTGTACACAATAGGGTTTGCTGCGTTTGGGCCCGATCCCGGGTCTCTTGCAGAAATTGTATCAGTTTGCACCTGGTTCGAGTTAAGCTTGCTGAAGTCATTTTTATTAGTTAATCGCAGTCCTGTGCTGCCAAAATATCCGTTCATGCCAGCGGCTAAAATCAGCAGTGCGATAACTGCGCCGAAAAAAGCTATGGCCGATATCATCCACCAGATGCCTGAGGAAAATATTTTAACTCCTGTACTCGTTGCACCCTCCCTTTTGAGAGTTTTATCCTTCGGAATTTTTATCAAGAATTTGACGAAGCAGATTCCTGAACTGCTCCCCGATGTCTTTGCGTTTGATCGCCAACTTAACAGTTGACTCCAAATATCCTAATATTTCACCGGCGTCGAGTGCTTCACCCTCGAATTTATAAGCATAAAAAGGCATTTTCTTAATCAGCGATCTGATTGAATCGGTTAGCTGAATCTCGCCGCCGATGCCTGCTTTAGCGCCCTCAAGCTCATCGAAAATTTCCTTTGGCAAAATTAATCGTCCCATTATGGCGAGATTTGATGGAGCATTTTCCGGTCCCGGCTTTTCGACAACGTCGGTTATTTTAAAGAGTCTCGGATTGTCAGTCGGCTCGACGGCGGCGATGCCATACCGCTTTTGTCCTTCTTCGTCAGTTTCTTTTACGGCAATTATCCCTCCATTATTTTGCGCGAAAATTTCCATCATTTGTCCGATGCAAGGCGTTGGGCAGTTCATAACGTCATCAGGGTAGAAAACGGCAAAATATGCGTCATCGCCGATGATTTCTCTTGCCATTAACACCGCGTGGCCAAGTCCAAGAGGTGGTTGCTGCTGCCTGACATAAATGAATTTTCCCAAGCGTGAAATATCTTCCACCTGGCGCAAGAGATCATCTTTATTTTTTGACCTTAAAACTTCTTCGAGTTCATAAGCGCTGTCAAAATGATCCTCGATTGCTCTTTTACCCTTGCCGGTAACCATTATCATCTGGGTTATTCCCGCCGCCGCTGCTTCTTCGACGCTATATTGAATAATTGGCTTATCAACCAAGGGAAGCATTTCTTTTGGTTGAGCCTTAGTGGCAGGTAAAAAACGTGTTCCAAGTCCTGCAACTGGAAACACCGCTTTTCTTATTTTCATAACACTACTCCGAGTTTATTTGCAGAATCCTCGTTTTTGATCTTTCTTGTTTAGGAATGTTTATAATAAGCACGCCGTCTTTTAGCGATGCCTTTGCGTTTTCGCTGTCAACTGCGACGGGCAATACGTAAGAGCGCGAGAAAGCGCCCCAATAACATTCCTGGCAGAAATAACTGTCGTCAGTAATCCCCTCATCTTTGTGGCGTGTTCCCCTGATGGTCACAACTTCGTCCGTGATGGAAATCTCAAGATCTGCTGATCTCACGCCGGCAATAGGCGCTTTTATAACAACAGCATCGTTTGTTTGATATGCATCGATTGCTAACTGACCCTCATAATCCTCGAGCCAGCTGTCATCCTTGTGGGAATCGTCCTTGGTCAAAGCCCCTCCTCTCCCTTTTGACTGCTAATTATAGTTTAGAGGTTTGTTTTTTAATCGTCAACTATGAGGCAGGACAAAGGGAATAATACAGATAAATAATACAAAAGCAGAACAGAATGTTGTATTACTTTTAACCTTACCTTTGCCCGTCTGCAGCGTTACAGCAGCTTCGGGTAGGTAACTTTCAACGGATATGTCAGTTTGCATTTATTTGAGGTGTGGTAAAATGGAAAGTAATGTAGCTAAAAGGAGGATTTTAGATGTATCGGAAAATCTTATATCTACTGCCTTTAAGTGTACTTTTTATCGGTCTAAATTTGTTTTTTGCAAATGCAAATAAGACGGATATTCATGCCGAGGCGGCCAATTTTAACCCAAGCAATCTAATCTCCGATGGGAATTTTATAAATATTGGTAAGATGAACACGGCGGCTATCCAGAGGTTTTTAGAAAGCAAAAATAGCTATCTGAAAAATTTTTCCGAGGGAGGTAGATCGGCCGCGCAAATTATAAGGGATGCAGCACACGGCATGTACGAAGCGGGCGGTTCAGCAAACGGGATTACAATTGACCAGTCAACGGGCACGGTAAACCCGGAAGTTATTTTGGCAACACTTCAAAAAGAACAAAGTTTGATAACTCGAAGCGAAAGAAATGACGGTGCGTTAAATGCGGCGATGGGCTATGCCTGTCCTGATGGCGGGGGATGCAACCCGACGTACAGGGGTTTTACTAAGCAAGTTGAAAATGGCGCCTGGCAACTCAGATACAACTATGAGCGTGCTCACGGCAGAGGTTTTGCCGATTATCAGGTGGGACAGAGTTTTTGTTTTGATGATTGGAATGGAACGAATTGTGGAAGATATGACAACCGCGCGACAGCATCGCTCTATCGTTATACACCACACGTTTACAATGGGAACTATAATTTTTGGAATCTGATGAATAGTTATTTCTCGGTGTCAGAATATAGCTATTCCTTCGTTACTCAAAATGG